>JADMIO011413702.1_pt1 | contig 49763 bp, 50 predicted proteins | sample 8958161 | NCBI WGS metagenome assembly JADMIO01 (sample SAMN16585339, study PRJNA669376) | soil metagenome | isolation source: Crop rotation soil | place: USA: Cullars Rotation, Alabama | collected 2011
GCCCCAGGAAGAAAGCGCGGCCGAAGCCGCGCGCACGCGTCAGTGGCGCGAAGTGGGCTTGGGCGCGCAGATCCTGAAGGATCTCGGCGTGCGCTCGATCCGGCTGCTCTCAACCACGCAGCACACTTACGTTGGGCTCGGCGGCTTCGGGATCGAGATTACCGAGACGGAGGGGCTGGAGGGGTGATTGCCCGCCTAGCTCCCCTGCACCGAAGCCAAAAGCCGCTTCACAAAACCATCCATCGCTTTGTTGTCGATCCAGCGCACGACCGCGACGATGTCGTGCTCCTGATCGATGTAAATCACGTTGGCGCCGTTGCCGATGAACATGAACGCGGACTCCGGGCCATTCGGTAATAGCTTCTTTTGCGTGTTGAGGAAGAAGTTCATGAAGCCATAGGTCGGCTCGGCCTGTGTCGGCGTGCGCGCCATGCCGAGCCACTTCTCGGAAATCAGCTGCCGGTCGCGCCATTTCCCATTGCGCAGTGCGAGGTATCCGAAGCGCGCCATGTCGTAGGCGTTAATGAACATGCCGCCACCCCAGTGCCCACCGCCGGTGACCGACTGGACGATACTGCCGTCAAGCACGACAAAGGAGTTCTCGTAACCGAACCAGCGCCACGTGTTCGAAGCGCCGATCGGATCCATGATGGTTTCCTTCAGCACTTGCGGCATCGGTCGCCGCCAGACATTGAGGGCCGCGAGCGCGAGAACGTTCACGCGCGTGTCGTTGTACTTGTAGACGGTACCCGGCCTGTTGCGCGGGCGCGTGGTCCATTCGGCCGCGTTCGCCTCGGGACGGTCGGCCCAATCGGGCTTGCCCCACAGCGTCCCCTCCCAGTCGCTGGTCTGCCGCAGCATGTGATCCCACGTGATGGTGCGGTTGTGCGGCGTTTCGAAGAGGAACAGGAGATCGGATTTTCCGAGGCGGTCGGATTTGTTGCCGGCGGGATTGGGATCGTAAAGCTGGATCGGCCCGACATAGTCGCGCACCGGGTCGTCGATGCTCTTGACCATGCCGCGGTCGACCGCGATGCCGACCAGCGTCGACAGGAAGCTCTTGGTGACGCTGTGGGTCATGTCGACGCGCATCGGCTCCCCCCACTTGGCGACGATGTAACCACGATGCACGATCAGACCGGTCGGCTCGCCGCGCTCGCGGATCGGACCGATCGCATAGCCGAACGGTTCCCGGCCGAAGGTCTGATAATGGTTCATCACCAGGTCGCGCGGATTCTTCGTCTCACTCGCGACCGCGAAATCGACGGCCTCCTTGAGCAGCGCGGGATTGAGGCCGCTATCGGCCGGCGTCTTGTGCTCCCAGTTCGTGTCAGGGAAGTAGACGGACTGCGCGCTCGCGCTCAGCGCATGTGCAAGCAGAAAGAAAGCTACGACAAGTAACCGCAGCGCCATTGGCCCCCCCCCGATCGTCACGAAAGACGAGAGCAGGATACACTGGGCCGACAGAATGGCGAGTACGCCGCGGACGCTTGCTTTCGCTCACTAACGCAGCGCGAACGCGTCCGCGCCGCCTCCGATTACTGCTTCGGCGCCGCCGGAGCCGGTGCTGGTGCCGCTGCGGGAGCAGGCGCGGGTGCTGGCGCCGCAGCAGGTGCGGGTGCTGGCGCCGGAGCCTTCGTGCTCTGGCCGCTTGCCGCGGGCGCGTCGTTATTCGCGGTTGTGCTGCGCTCGTGCGTGCCGAAGAACACGAAGCCCAGGATGATGAGGGCGACGACGACGATTACCGGGAACCCCCAACGCGACACACCATCGCGATCGGGAACATCGGCCACGGGCCGGGCCGAGTAGTCATTCGGCGCGCGTGTCGGGTCATTCGGGTCCATGTAGGTCATTGCGTCCTCCAAGATGCTTCTGGACGACGCAACGCGGCGCCGCATGAACGGGTTTCATGCGGAACTCGGGCGTAGAGACGCTTGCGGCGGCGTCAGGTGCTCTCAGAGATGCACTTCTTCACGGAGGCGTCCTTCGCGGCGCCCGCGAGTGGCTTGCCGTCCTTGCTAACTGCCGCCGTCTCGCAGCACTTCTTGATCGCGGATGTCTTGGCGGCTCCGGCGAGCGGCTTGCCATCGTTGCTCACCGCCTCGTTCTTGCAGGATTGCGCGAGCGCCGGGCTCACGCTGATCGGTGAAAGGAAAGCTGTCGCACTGATGAAGCACGCGAGCGTTGCTGCTGTCGTGATGATCCTGGTCATCGGCGCCTCCTGATACGCGCTGGGGCTCCCAGCGCGACATCAGCTTACGATGCGCAAATGTGCCGGCAAGCCCCTCCGGACGCCGGTCTTATCCACAAGTCGCGCATGCCGCCCGTTCACTCAGCGTTGCATACAGAATGAGCTTCGCGAACAGTCATGCGCTATCGCATGATCGTTGCGGTCTGGTGATTCGCCGTTGCGTCTCTGTTGCGTCGCCTTGTGCGCGTGCTCCTCGTTTTCAGCGCATCAGCTTCTAATCAAACGAAAAATGGATCAGTCACTCTGGAGTCGGACCCCGTTGGCCGCACGGCCGAGCCGGTATGACACGGGCGCCTTCGCGATCGAGGACATCGAGCAGGGCACCATCGTTATCCCCGAATGGAACGAAGCAAGCGACGGCAAGGGCTGGATACGCCTCGACCGCCGCCAGGTACGAAGGCTTCCGCCGGATGCCAGAGCCCTCTTCCGCCGCTACGGGCTCGACACCGATTTCGACGAAATCCTCGGGCCGCTCGACATCAGCTTCGTCACGGACCCAGACAACTTCATCAATCACTCCTGCGAACCGAACCTGCGCTACGACAGCGCCGGGAACGTGGTCGCGGCGCGCGACATCCGCAAAGGCGAGGAAGTGTTCATCGACTACGGGTTCTTCGTCGTGAACTTCGACGAGCCGTTCACCTGCAGCTGCGGCGCGCAGAATTGCCGCGGCCGCATCACCCGGCAGGACTGGAAGAAGCTCGCCGCGACCTACGGCATGAACATGCCGCGGTTTCTGCACAGCCGGATTGCCAGCATGAAAAACGGCCGCCGCGGATCATCCTTTTCCGCCCAAGCCATGCCGCCGCCGCAGCCGAATACGGCTGCCGTCTCATCGGGTTCAGTGCCATGACAGCGCTCGCGCAACTCAAGCAGCGCGATCTCCTGCCCTCGCTCGATGTGCTTCAGGAGCTCTTTCAGGTTCGTGAGACAAAGCTCGGGCGCGGGCTCTTCGCATGTCAGGCGATCGAGCGCGGCACGCCGCTGTTCAGCGAGGATGACTGGGTCGACGAGGCGGAGGCCCGTGCATTCTCAGTCCTCCCGGTGGCAGAGTTCGAGGAGCTCTCTCCGCCGCTACGCAGCGCATTCATCCGCTACGGCTACAACACCGCGCTCGATCAGGTCACCGGCACCTTCCATCCCGAAGCGGTGCGCCATCCCGTCAACTTCATAAATCATAGCTGCGAGCCGAACCTCGGCTATGACGGTGCGGATGCGATCATCGCATTGCGCGCGATCTCGCCCGGCGAAGAAATCCGCATGGATTACGGCACCTACAGCTTCTCGTTCGATCACGAATTCACCTGTGCCTGCGGCTCCTGGAGCTGCCGCGGGGCCGTGCGGCGCGACGACTGGAAAACGCTTGTGCGCACCGGGCTTCGTCTGCCGGGCTTCATGCGCGCAGAGGTGGACCGCATTCTCTGGGGGTAGTCCGGTCGCACCACTCCTGCCACATTCGGCGGGGAGGCGACGCATGCGCAAGCTGCTGCTTGGCATCACCGGAATGGCTGTGGCCCTGGCCGCGTGCGCCGCACTGGCCGCCCCGCGTTTTTCCGACGTCCCCGGAAAGACGGCCGACTCTGTCGAGGTCGATGTCGAGCTCGTGATGGCCGTCGACATCTCCTATTCGATGGACATGGACGAACTTGCCCTGCAGCGCGAGGGCTACGCGCAGGCGATCGCATCCCAGGAGTTCTTGAGCGCGCTGAAGCAGGGCACGCACGCGAAAGTCGCGGTCACGCTGGTGGAATGGGCCGGCGTCGCCGACCAGCGCGTCGTCGTCCCGTGGCGGCTGATCGACGGCGCCGAGACCGCGCAGGCCGTTTCACAGGAGATGGCGCATGCGCCGGTGCGCCGCGCGTTCCGCACCTCGATCTCGGGCGCACTGATGTTCTCCTCCGGTCTCTTCGAGAACAACGGCTATCGCGGAATCCGGCGCGTAATCGATGTCTCGGGCGACGGCACCAACAACCAGGGCCCGATCGTCACGCAGGTGCGCGACGACGTGGTCGGCAAGGGTATTGTGATCAACGGCCTGCCGATCATGCTCAAGGAGCCGCAGCCGAACTCGATCGACATCAAGGATCTCGACATCTACTACGAGGACTGCGTGATTGGCGGGCCCGGCGCGTTCGTCGTGCCGATCCGCGAGCGCGAGAAGTTCAAGGAAGCGATCCGCACCAAGCTGGTGCTCGACATCGCGCGATATGAGGGCGCGGCGCGCGTGGTCCCCGCCTCCGCCGAAGCGCCGCGCATCTCCTGCACGATCGGCGAGGCGATGTGGCAGCGCCGCTGGGGTAGCGGGATCGACTGGCGCTGAGACAAAAGCCCAGCGATTCACCCAGAGCTACGGTGTGAGAATGACCGTCGTCGCCAGAAGTTTGGGCATTGCAGGCGCTGGGATTGTCCTGCTCGCATATTTTCTGAACCAATCGCGCACATTGAGCGCGGAGCACTGGCTTTTTCCCAGCTTGAACCTGCTGGGAGCAGCACTGATCCTGTTCTCCCTGTACTTCGAGCCGAATTGGCCATCGATCGTGTTGGAGACAGCGTGGGTGGGTGTCAGCATCTATGGAATATACAGGGCGGTGATTGCGTCCACTGGCCAGTGACACACTACCGCGCGAAACGGCCGACCGTTTCCACGTGAGCCGAATAACGAAACTGGTCGACCGGCGAGACGGCGGTCAGCTTGTAGCCACTGTCGACGAGGATGCGCGCATCCCGGGCGAAGGTCGCCACGTTACACGAGACCGCGACGATCAAAGGCACGCGTGAGGCCGCAAGCTGCCGCGCCTGCGCCTCAGCGCCCTGACGCGGCGGATCGAACACGACGGCGTCGAAGGGCCTCAGCTCGTCGGGCGCAAGCGGACGACGGAAGAGATCGCGCGCGTCGGCTGTGATGGGCTTCAGCTCAGGCGTTTTCGCCGCATCACGCAGCGCCGCGATTGCGCCGGCATCGGAGTCCGCGGCAGTGACGCGCGCACGCTCTGCGATGCGCAATGCGAACGGCCCCACACCGCTGAAGAGATCAGCCACGTTCTTCGCCTTGCCGGCGTGCTCCAGCACGAGTCGCGCCAGCACCGCTTCGCCTTCTGCAGTGGCCTGCAAAAAAGCTCCGGGCGGCAGGGTGACGGTTGCCTTACCCATCCGGACGGTCGGCGCGGCACGCTGCACGACCAGTTCGCCATGGCGCGTGAGGCGCGCCAGACGATGCGAGTCCGCGAGGCGGGCCAGCGCCGCCGTATGCCGCGCGCCAAGCGGCCCCGAACCGCGCACGTCGACATCGAGCCCAGCGTCCGTCGCGGTCACCTGAATGTCGAGGGGCTTCTCAACGCCGATCGCCTCCGCGATTGCCCATGCGGCGCGGAGTGCTCCCTCCATCGACGGCGCCAGCACGGGGCAGCGGTCGATCCCGACGATGTGATGCGCGCGATACGCCGCGAAGCCGACCTCCAGCACGCCATGTGAAGCGCGCCGCGCGTGAAACACAGCGCGGCGGCGTCCCTCCCCGTGCGCATCGATCAGCTCGCCAACCGGTACATCGACGCCGGCGTGGCGCAGAGCATCTATCACGAGCTCGCGCTTCCATTGCCGATAGCGCGCGAAATCCCAATGTTGCGTCTGGCAACCGCCACACACACCGAAGTGCGGACAGATGGGCGCGATGCGCTCCGGGCTCGCGGTCTCGACGCGCAGCAGGTGCCGGCGGTCCGGATGTCCGGGAAATGCCTCGACCTCCACCGTCTCTCCGGGAAGGGTGTAGGGCACGAACAGGGGCGCATCCGCCGTGTCGGCGACGCCGTCTCCGCGATTGCCGAGGCGAGAGATCGTGAGACGCTCAGTCACGCCGCGCCCCTAGCAGAAACTCCTTGTTGCCGTCGCCACCCTCGATTGGCGACGGAATGATGCCGGCAACCTCCCACTCCAGCGATGCGGCGAACGCGCCGATCTCCTCGCACACGGCCGCATGCACCGCGCCATCACGCACGATGCCTTTCTTCACATGCTCGCGGCCCGCTTCGAATTGCGGCTTGATCAGCGCAATGAGATGGGCGGGCGTGCGCATGAGGCGGTCGAGCGCGGGCAGCACCAGCTTCAGCGAGATGAAGCTGACATCCACCGTCGCGAACTCCGGCGGCTCGGGCAGTCGCGCCGCATCGAGCTCGCGGATGTCCGTCTCTTCCAGCGACACGACCGCCGGGTCGCCGCGCAGGCGCGGGTGCAACTGTCCGCGGCCGACATCGACGGCGTAGACCCTGTTCGCGCCGTTCGCGAGCAGCACCTCGGTGAAGCCGCCGGCCGATGCGCCAACGTCAAGGCAAACGTCGCCACCCGGATCGAAGCCAAAGTGATCAAGTGCGGCGGCAAGCTTGAGCGCGCCACGCGAGACCCACGGATGCTCCGGCGTTGCTTGAACGACCGCTTCCTCGGCAATCTCATCGGAGGACTTGCGGACGAGCGCGCCATCCGCCGTTACTAGTCCCGCCGCGATGGCCGCCTGTGCGCGGGCGCGGCTCTCGAAAAGCCCCCGCTCGACCAGCGCCACGTCGGCTCGCTTGCGTTTCGTCATGAAGTTGACTTAGCAATGCGACATCGCTTCTGCCATGGCTCCGCACCGCATCACTTTGCTTCTCGGGCTGGCGCTCGCTGCGCCGGCGTTTGCGCAGGATTCGCGCGTGTGGAATTTCGACGACAATCCGGAAGCGCCTGTGCTCGGATTCGGCAATCCGGATTCGGACGACACGGTGATCGCGTTCTCGTGCGAGCCCAAGGCAAAGGAGATGACAATCGTCGGCTCCGTCGCCTCGACCAAGCTCAATCCGGGCGCGGGCGTGCCGCTCAAGCTTTCCGCCGGCACGACGAGCGTTGCCCTGACCGGCAACGCGATCGCGAGCGAAACCGACGGCACCGTCAATGTCGAAGTGACCGGCCCGCCCAATCCGCGCGTGTTTGTGCTGCTCAGGGCCGGTACATCGCTGACGATCGAAGTTCCCGGAGCGACGGAGACCGTTCCGCTCTCCGGAGCGGCGCCGCATGTGGCCGCGTTCGAGCGGCTTTGCCTGGGCCGGCGCTAGCCGCTCGTCTTCTGCTCGGCCACGATCTTCACACAGGCCTCGAAGGCGGAGAGGTCGCGCAGCGGATCGGCAGCGGGCTGCGGCGGCAACACGAGCGAATGACCGCAAAGCTCCAGCCCGTGGATGATCATCAGGTTATCGGCAAGCCCGAAATTCTCGACGACGAGCCCGTCCGGATCGAACAAGTCGCTGCCCTGCGCGCGCAGGTCCGTCCGCTCCCGCACTTTGTCCAGATAGCTGCCCATCACATTCGAATAGCCGAGGCAAAGGCGGTCGTTTTTGCCAAGCATGTAGCCGAGCTCATAGACGGTGCCCGCGTCTGCGCTGGGGCCGCGGAACGGCGTGAGGTTCGCGATAATCGCGTCCGCACCGTCCATCAGCGCGGTGTTGGCGCGAAAGATACGCCTGGAGAGATGGGCGTCGCCGGTCTCCGGCAGTTCGCCCTCAAGCGGGAACAGGCCTTCAAGGCCATGCCGTTCGCAGATCTCTTGCTTGAGCTTCCCGATGCGTTTCGCATCGGGAAGAAAAACGTCCGGCCCCGCGAGATAAACCTTCATGGGCCCGAGGCGATTGTGAATCAGGCGCGCTTCACCACGCCAATCTTCGCGTCGCGGCCGAGCGCCTCGAACACCTTGGCGACGATGCCCTTCGAGTCGAGGCCGGCCTTGGCGTACATCGCGTTTGGCGAATCCTGATCGATGAAGGTGTCAGGCAGAACCATCATGCGTACCTTGAGCCCGCCGCGGTCGAGCATGCCGTGTTCGGCAAGCGTCTGCATCACGTAAGTCCCGAAGCCGCCGATCGAGCCCTCCTCGATCGTGACCAGCACTTCATGATCGCGCGCAAGGCGCAGCACCAGGTCGGTGTCGAGCGGCTTGGCAAACCTCGCGTCCGCAACCGTGGTGGAGAGGCCGAGCTGCGCCAGCTCGTCGGCCGCCTTCATGCACTCGGAAAGCCGCGTCCCGAGCGAGAGCAGCGCCACCTTATGGCCTTCGCGCACGATGCGGCCCTTGCCGATCTCGAGCGGCACACCGAATTCCGGCATCTCGAGGCCAACACCCTCGCCACGCGGGTAGCGCAGCGCTGACGGGCGGTCGTCGATCGCGACCTGCGTCGCGACCATGTGGACGAGCTCTGCCTCGTCCGCGGCCGCCATGATGACGAATCCGGGCAGGCAGCCGAGATACGCGATGTCGAACGAGCCCGCATGCGTCGGCCCGTCGGCGCCGACGAGCCCGGCGCGGTCCATCGCGAAGCGCACCGGCAGCCGCTGGATCGCAACGTCATGCACGATCTGGTCGTAGGCGCGCTGCAGGAAGGTCGAATAGATAACGGCAAATGGCTTGTAGCCTTCAGTCGCAAGCCCGGCGCAGAAGGTCACGCCGTGCTGCTCGGCGATGCCGACGTCGAACGTGCGCTTCGGAAATTCCTTGCCGAAGAGATCGAGGCCGGTGCCCGACGGCATCGCGGCAGTCACGGCAACAATCTTGTCGTCCTTGCGCGCTTCCTTGATCAGACTTTCGGCGAACACCTTGGTGTAGGCCGGCGCATTCGATTTCGCTTTCGCCTGCACGCCCGTAACAACGTCGAACTTGACCACGCCGTGATACTTGTCGGCGGACTTCTCGGCCGGCTCGTAGCCCTTCCCCTTCTGCGTCACGACGTGAACCAGGATCGGGCCCTTCTTCACGTCGCGCACGTTCCGCAGCACCGGGATCAGGTGATCAAGATTGTGACCGTCGATGGGACCTACGTAGTAGAAGCCGAGCTCCTCGAACATCGTGCCGCCCGTGAGGAAGCCGCGCGCATATTCCTCGACGCGCTGCGCCTTCTTCTCAAACTCCTTCGGCATCTTGTGCGCAAGCTGCAACCCGATGTCGCGCAGCGACATGTAGGTGCGGCTTGAAATGAGCCGTGCCAGATAGCTCGACAGCGCGCCGACCGGCGGCGCGATCGACATGTCGTTGTCGTTCAGGATCACGATCAGGCGCGAGTCCATCGCACCCGCATTGTTCATGGCCTCGTAGGCCATGCCGGCTGTCATCGCGCCGTCGCCGATCACCGCGATGACGTTGTTGTCGCCGCCGGAGAGATCGCGCGCGACCGCCATGCCGAGACCGGCCGAAATCGAGGTCGAAGAGTGCGCGGCGCCGAACGGGTCGTAGTCGCTCTCGGCACGCTTGGTGAAGCCGGAGAGCCCGCCGCCAGTCCGCAGCGTACGGATGCGGTCGCGCCGCCCGGTGAGGATCTTGTGCGGGTAGGCTTGATGGCCCACGTCCCAGATGATGCGGTCGTTCGGCGTATCGAACAGGTAATGGAGCGCGACCGTCAGCTCGACGACGCCAAGGCCAGCGCCGAGGTGACCGCCGGTGATCGACACGGCGTCGATCGTTTCCTTGCGGAGTTCGTCCGCGATCTGGGGAAGCTTGGATTCATCGAGCCGGCGCAAATCGGCAGGCGTAATGATCTGGTCGAGCAAAGGCGTCTTGGATTCGGGCACGCGTTTCTCCACGCATTGCGCCGGTCTTCAAGGGACCGGAAAGGCGTAAGATTTACCGTGCCTTACACCAAAGGCACGCGGAAGCGCAAATCAGGCTTAATCGTGATCGCGCCACGATTTCGGCTAAGCCTTTGATCCGGAACCGGAGCGGGAACTTGGGCGGAAGCTCCTGCGTTCCCAATTGGTCACGTTTGCGCAACCCGCGTCCGAGCTCCCAAATGGCACCGCGCCCCACCTGGAAGGGTTACCTGAAGCTGTCGCTCGTCTCGTGTCCGGTCGCTTTGTACACCGCAACGAGTACGGCGAGCCGCATACGACTCCACATCCTTAATCGCGAGACGGGACATCGAATCCGCAACCAAGCGATCGATTCCGAGACCGGCGATGTGGTCGACGCCGAAAACAAGGTGAAGGGCTACGAACTCGACAACGGCAAATACGTCCTCCTCGAAGAAGACGAACTGGACGAAGTGGCGCTCGAGACCACGCACACCCTTGAGATCGAGACGTTCGTCCCACGCGAGGAGGTCGACGAGATTTACCTCGATGAATCCTTCTACATCATTCCGGATGGTGAATCCGCCTATGAGGCGTTCGCGGTTATCCGCGAGGCGATGAAGAAGACCGGCATGGTCGGCCTCGGTCGCGTGGTGATGCACCGCCGCGAGCGGCTGCTGATGCTGGAGCCGCGCGACAAAGGCATTCAGGCGACCGCGCTGCGCTACAAGACCGAAGTGCGTGACGAAGAGAATTATTTCGACGAGATCCCGAGTGTGAAAGTCACGAGCGATATGCTCGAGCTGGCCGAGCACATTCTCAAGCAGAAGAAGGGCCATTTCGATCCGGGCAAGTTCGAGGATCGCTACGAGGATGCCCTCTCCGCGCTGATCAAGGCGAAACGCGCCGGCAAGGAGCCGCCTGTCCTGCCCGAGCACAAGCCGTCGAACGTCATCAACCTGATGGATGCGCTTCGCCGCAGCGTGGGCGAGAAGGAGGGCGGCAAGTCACGCGGACATTCGCGGGCCAAGTCGTCAGGCCGTCGCACATCGGCTAAAAGGAAGACCGCGAAGCACAAGCGCCTGAAGAAGGCGAGCTAGATGCGGCAAGGATAACGTCCGTGGCGCTCGAGAAATATCGCGCAAAGCGCAGCTTCAATATCACCAGCGAGCCGCGCGGCGGAAAGATCAAGCGTGGCGGCGACGCCTTCGTGATCCAGAAGCATGCGGCGACACGGCTGCATTACGACCTACGCCTCGAGCTCGACGGCGTCATGAAGAGCTGGGCGGTCACGAAAGGACCGAGCCTCGTCCCGGGCGAGAAGCGCCTCGCCGTGCACGTCGAGGATCATCCGATCGAATACAACACCTTCGAAGGCACGATCCCGAAGGGGCAGTACGGCGGCGGCACCGTGATGATCTGGGATCGCGGACGCTGGATCCCTGATGGCGATCCGCATCGCGGCTATGCCAAGGGCAAGCTCGATTTTGCGCTCGAAGGCCACAAGCTCTCCGGGCGCTGGTATCTCGTGCGGATGCGCAAGCGCCCCGGCGAGCGGCAGGAGCCTTGGCTTCTCATCAAGGCAAACGATGACGCCGCGCGCGGGCCGAACGATCCGGACATCCTGGAGGAGAAGGATCGCTCGGTGGTGAGCCGCCGCACCACGGAAGGCATCGCCAAGGCGGGCGGCGCGGTGTGGCAATCGAACCGCAGTATCAGTGACAACGTGCAGAACATGAAGACTGCGGCGAGGACGGCCGCGAAAAAGGCCGCACAGCCGAAGAAGGCGGCGAAAAGGACACCGGCCCGCGCCAAGGCGAAGCGAACCAAGTCACGCGCGCAGGTCGCCGCATCCGACGTGTTGCGCGAGAAGCGGGAGCGCAAACGAAAAGGCGACCCCGTCCCCGACTTCGTGCCGCCGCAGCTCGCAACCCTGCACGACACCGCGCCGAACGATCGATCCTACGTGCACGAGGCGAAGTTCGATGGCTATCGCCTGCAGGCGCGCGTCGATGATGGCAAAGTGACGCTGCTCACGCGCAAGGCGCTCGACTGGACGCACAAATTTCAGCCGGTCGCCGATGCGGTGGCCGAACTGCCCCTCGACAGCGCGATCATCGATGGCGAAGTGGTCGTCGAGGAGAAGGGCCTGAGCGATTTCTCAGCGCTCCAGGACGCACTGAAGACCGGCAAGGCGAACTTCGTCTACTACGTCTTCGACCTGCTCTATCTCGACGGCGAAGACCTGCGGGAAGAATCCCTGCTTCACCGCAAGGGCAAGCTCGCGGAGCTTCTGAAGGATTCGGACCCGAACGGCATTGTTCGCTACAGCGACCATTTCGAGATCAGCGGCTCCGACATGCTGGCACATGCGTGCCAAATGAACCTCGAAGGCGTGATCTCGAAGCGCCGCGATGCGCCGTATCGCTCAGGCCGCAGCGACGACTGGATCAAGTCGAAGTGCCACGCCGAGCAGGAGCTGATCATCGTCGGATACAAGGACTCGACGCACCTGAAGGGCGCCATCGGCGCGTTGGTGCTTGGGTACAACGAAGACGGCAAGATCAAATACGCGGGCCGCTCGGGCACCGGTTACACCATGGCGACGGCGCGCGAGCTCTGGAAGAAGCTCCAGCCGCTGCGGCGTGACACGCCGGTTTTCGGCAAGCTTCCCGACGAGGAACGCGGCCGCGGCAGCGGCGGTAAAGCCACGTGGGTCGAGCCGAAGCTCGTCGGCCAATTCCAGTCCCGCGGTTTCACCGCGCAGGGCCATATCCGTCACGCGGCGTTCAAGGGATTGCGCGAGGACAAGTCCGCCAGCGAAGTGGTGCGAGAGATGCCAAAGACAACCACGAAGGCAAAGAGAAGCGCGCCGAAACCCGCGAAGCGCGCTTCAGCGCCCAAGGCCGCTGCGCAGCCGAGAGAGATCGGCGGCGTGAAGTTCAGCCACCCGGATCGCATCTACTGGACTGACGTCGAGATCACCAAGCAGCAGCTCGCCGAGTATTACACCTCCGTGTGGGATCACATCGCGCCGCATCTGCTGCGGCGCCCGCTCGCGCTGGTGCGCTGCCCGGACGGTATCAAAGGCGAATGCTTCTTCCAAAAGCATGCCGCGGCGGGCCTCATCAGCGAAAACATTAAACGCCACAAAGATAGTCACGGCGAAGAGCTGATCTTCGTCGACGACCTCGGCGGTCTGCTTACGCTGGTGCAGGCGGGCGTGCTCGAAATTCACGTCTGGGGCTCGACCATCGACCGTGTCGAATACTGCGATCGCATCGTGTTCGATCTCGATCCCGGCGACGACCTCCCTTGGGGCGCCGTGAACGCCGCGGCGCGCGAACTGCGCGAGCGCCTCGGCGACCTCAAGCTCAAAAGCTTCGTGAAGACCTCTGGGGGCAAGGGCCTGCACGTGATGCTCCCGACCGACGGCACGCCGTGGGACGAGGCGAAGGACTTCGCGCACGCGATGGTGCTGGCGATGGCGGCGGACTCGCCCGACAAGTACGTGACGAAGATGACGAAGAGCATCCGCGGCGGAAAGATCTTCCTCGATTATCTCCGCAACGGGCGCGGCGCGACGTCGGTCTGCGCCTACTCGACGCGATCCCGCGCGGGCGCGCCGCTCTCCGTGCCGGTCACCTGGGAGGAGCTCGGGCCGAAGCTCACGCCGAACAAGTACACGCTGCTCAATATCGGCCGCCGGCTTGCCAAGATCAGGCGCGATCCCTGGGCTGACCTCGGCAAGGTGAAGCAGAAGCTGCCGCAGTTCGGGAAGGCTAAAAGGGCCTAGCCTCCAGCCGTATATGGACGGTTCTCCGGCAGCGGGATGAACTCGATCTCGTCGCCGGGCACGCCCTGGAAGCGGCCCTCGCGCCATTCGTTCTTCGCCTGCTCGATGCGCTCCTTCCGCGAAGAGACGAAATTCCACCAGACGTGGCGCGGACCGTCGAGCGTCGCACCGCCGATCGCCGCGAACCGGCTCGGCTGCGTCGCTTTGACCGTGATGCGATCGGTCGGGCGAAACACGAGAAGCTGGCCGGCCGCGAAAGTGTCGCCGGAAATGTCGAGCTCGCCCGCCACGATGTAGATGCCGCGCTCCTCGCACTCTGCATCGAGCGGCATCGTTGCGCCGGCGTCGAGCGAGACATCCGCGAACACCGTCTCGGACACGGTCTTGAGCGGCGAGCGTGCGCCGAACAGCGAGCCCGCAACGATGCGCACGCGCTTGCCCTCCCCGTTCACCACCGGCAACTCGTTGCCGTCGAGATGCGCGAAGCCCGGCTCGATCTCTTCCTTGTCGCGCGGCATGCCGACCCAGAACTGCAATCCATGCAGAGGTTCGCCAGCGACGCGGTGGTCCGGCGCGGTGCGCTCCGAATGCACGATGCCCCGCCCTGCGGTCATCCAGTTCACGGCGCCGGGATGGATCGCGGCCTTCACACCGAGGCTGTCGCGATGGACGATCTCGCCATCATAGAGATAGGTGAGTGTCGAAAGCCCGATGTGCGGATGCGGCCGCACGTCGAGGCCGTGTCCGCTCTTGAACTCCGCCGGACCGAAGTGGTCGAAGAACACGAACGGACCGACCGTGCGCCGGCTCGCATGCGGCAGCGCGCGCCGCACCGAGAAGCCGTCGAGGTCCACCGAGCGCGGCACCACCACGGTTTCGAGCGCATCGCAGGCGAAGCGATCGCCGGCGGCAGGATCCTTGCGGGGAAAGAAACTCACGAGCCACCTCCGTTCGCCGATAATATCCGCGTGCGCGGTTATTTCGGAACCGCGGTCCCGAATGTCAAACCAATGCGCGGCAAGCCCGATTTGCATGCCCGCAATGCGACAAGACGCCGTCATTCCCGGGAATGTGAAGGACCGGCGTTTGCGCTACATGGTATCCGCGCTGGGGGCGACCTGGGTGCTGTGATTCATGGACATGGATAGTCCGGCTGGCGTTCGTCGCGTCGATGCCGTCGAAGCGAGACCTGTGGCGCTGATCACTGGCGCGTCGTCAGGCATTGGTGCGGCGCTTGCGCAGGTTTTCGCGCAGAACGGCCACGAGGTGGTGCTCGCCGCGCGCCGCGCGCCGCAGCTTGCCGAAATCGCCGCGCGCATCCGCACTGCCGGACATCGCGCCCCGCACATTCTGCCGGTCGATCTCACGCGCGCCGACGCTGCCGAATTCGTCGCGCGCGAGCTCTCCTCGCGCAACCTGGGGCCGGCCTATCTCATCAACAATGCGGGTTATGGCCTTTTGGGTCAGGCCGCCAAACTCGATCGCGCAGATCAGCTGGCGATGATCGATCTCAACTGCCGCACGCTGACCGATCTCTCGCTGCGGTGGATCGACAGCCTCGCGCGCCATCGTGGCGGTATCCTGAACGTCGCGTCGATCTCGGGCTTCATCGCCGGGCCCGGCATGTCGGTCTACAACGCCTCGAAGGCCTACGTGATCTCGTTCTCGGTCGGGTTGCGCCGCGAGCTCAAGCCCAAGGGCATCCGCGTCACCGCACTGTGCCCAGGCCCCGTGCAGACCGAGTTCCAGGCCCGCGCCGGCATCAATGACGTGCACCACCCCCGCGGCTTCGCTCGCCCGGCCGAGGACGTGGCGCGGCAGGGCTATGCGGGCCTCATGCGCGGCAAACCGATCGTGGTGCCGGGCGTGCACAACAAACTGATCCCGTGGCTGCCGCGCTTCCTGCCGCAGAGCTTCATCGCCAATCAGGTGTACAGCCGCCTGCGGCGCTGGGAGGACGAGTAACCTTTCCCGGGCGCGGTTCGTGTTAAGAGTGCGGCTCGTCAATAACGAGCCCGCACAATGAGCCGCATCATCGCCGCCCTTCGTACCTTCCTCACACTGGCGCTGCCCTATTTCCGCTCCGAGGAGCGATGGCGTGCGCGTGGCTTGCTGCTCGGCGTCATTGCGGGCGAGCTTGGTTTCGTGGCTGTCGCCGTGACCGTGATCCAGTGGAACGCGCGCTTCTTCAACGCGCTCGAAGCGCGCGACTGGGACGCGTTCAAGCACGAGCTGGTCATCTTCGGTTTCATCACACTCGGCGCGATCGCGGTCGGCATGGCGCAGTATTTCTTCGGGACAACGCTCCAGATCCGGCTGCGCCGGTTCATGACCGAGCGCTACGTCGCCATGTGGATGGCAAACGGCCGGCACTATCGCCTGCGCTTTGTCGACAACACAGTCGACAACATCCACCTGCGCATCGGTAACGACGTGCTGCTCTTCGTCCAGCGGACGCATGAGCTCGGCACGGGTCTGTTGCAGAGCGTGGTCGCGCTCATCTCCTTCGCGATCATCCTATGGGGTCTTTCCGCCGCGACGCCGCTGCCGCTGTTCGGCCACGACTTCTCGTTCCCGGGTTATCTCGTCTTCATCGCGCTGGCCTATGCGGGCCTCGGCACGCTCATCGCGCACTTGATCGGCTGGCGGCTGATCCCGCTGCAGTTCAACCAGCAGCGCTATGAGTCCGACTTCCGCTTCGCCATGGCGCGCGTCACCGACAACGCCGAGCCGGTCGCGCTGATGGGCGGCGAAGCGGTCGAGCGCGCGGAGCTGCGCACGCGCTTCGCGCGGCTTGTTCGCAACTGGACGAACCTTGTGGCGCGTCAGACGCGTCTCATCGCCTTCACCGCCGGCTACGGCCACGTCTCCACCGTGTTTCCGATCCTGGTGGTGAGCCCGGCCTACCTCACCGGGGCGATTCCGCTCGGCGCGCTGATGCAGGCGCACCTCACCTTCCAGCGGGTCGAAGGCGCGTTCGCCTTCTGCATCAGCGCTTATCCGAAGATTGCCGAGTGGAAGGCGATCGTGGACCGGCTTGCACAGTTCGAGGCCGCGATGGCGGTGGTCGACACCTATCGCGATCCGCTCGCCAACATCGCGTTCCTCGAAGCGGGTCATGATCTTGCGATCGATGACCTCACCGTGCGGCTCGCATCAGGCGAGCCGATCGCCGCGGTCGCGAGCGTTGCGTTGCATCCCGGCGACGGCCTGTTGGTGAGCGGCACGTCAGGCTCCGGCAAATCGAGCCTGTTTCGTGCCCTCGCTGGCCTATGGCCCCTCGGCGACGGCACCATACGTCTGCCGGCAGGCGGCCACATGCTCGCGCTTCCGCAGCGGCCGTATTTCCCGCTTGGCACGCTGCGCCAGGCGCTCGCCTATCCCAAACTCGCCGAGCAGGTGGACGACACGGTTCTGCGCGAGTCGATGGCGGCAGCCGGCCTGAGCCATCTTTCCGACCGGCTCGACGAGGAAGCCGAATGGGGCACCGTGCTGTCAGGCGGCGAGCAGCAGCGTGTTGCGTTCGCGCGCGCGTTGATCGCAAAGCCAGCCGTGCTGCTGCTCGATGAAGCGGTCACCACACTGGAAGAACACGACGGCGCGGAGCTTTACCGCACAGTCGCCAAGCATCTGCCCAACACGATCGTGATTTCAATCGGCCGTCCCACAGCCCTCTCGGCGCAGCACCGCCGCTCGATTGTGCTCGCGGGCGAGCCGGCGTCGGCGCGAACGCGGCCGGTGCTGGTGACGGCGTGAAGCCTACTTCACGTCCAGCGGCTCGGTGCCGGTGGGCTTGCCGGTTGCGTCGAGCGTAATCTTCTCGACCCGCGCCTCGGCGGCACGCAACAGCTCCTCGCAGCGGCGCTTCAAAACTTCGCCGCGCTCGTAGATTGTGACGGATTCTTCCAGCGCGACATCGCCGCGCTCGAGCTTCTGCACGATCTGCTCTAGCTCGGCGAGCGCCTTCTCGAACGAGAGCTTTGCGACGTCGGCGTTGGGGGTCTCGGCCATGCCGCCTGACTACCGCGACTCGGCCGGAAAAGTCACCCCCGCATCAGCGCGGTGACGTGCGCCGCGACCGATTTCGCGAGCCCTTCGAGGTCGTAACCGCCTTCTAGGAGCGAGACGACACGGCCGCTGGCATGCCGGTCAGCGACATCCATCAGCTTCTGCGTCACCCAAGTGTAGTCCGCCTCGACGAAGTTGAGGTTCGCGAGCGGGTCACGCATATGCGCGTCGAAGCCGGCGGAGATGATGACGATATCCGGGCCGAAGCTTTCGAGCCGCGGCAGGATCGTGCTCTCCATCGCCTCGCGAAACTGCTCGCCGCCGTCACCTGGGCGGAGCGGCGCGTTGACGATCGTGTTCTGCGCGCCCCGCTCCGACACCGCGCCGGTGCCGGGATAGAGCGGCATCTGGTGCGTCGAGCAGTACATGACCGTGGCGTCGTTCCAGAAGATGTCCTGACTACCGTTGCCGTGATGCACGTCGAAATCGACGATCGCGACGCGCTCGGCGCCATGCTGCTTCTGCGCGTGACGCGCTGCGATTGCGGCATTGTTGAACAGGCAGAAGCCCATCGGCGTCGCGGTCTCGGCGTGATGGCCGGGCGGGCGCGTTGCCACGAACGCGTTCGCGACCTTGCGTGTCATCACCTCATCGACCGCCTGACAGGCGCCGCCCGCGGCACGCAGCACGGCTTCGAACGTGCCGGGCGACATGCTCGTATCCGCATCGAGCCGCACCATGCCTTCTTTCGGCGACGCTGCCTTCACCTCCTCGACGTACTCACGCGGATGCGCAAGCGCGACGAGGTCAAGGCTCGCCATCGGCGCCTGCTCGCGCGCGAGCGACTGAAACTTCTCGTGCTCCAGTGCGCGCTCGACCGCGCGCAGGCGATCGGGGCGCTCCGGATGGCCCATCGGCATCAAATGGTTGAGGCAAGCGGGGTGGCTGAGCAGAAGCGTGGTCATGCGGCCTGATATAGGCCATCGCGTCGCCGGGACCTAGGCCGGCCTCCCCATGCGAGTCTTCCGCCTTTCGTGCAAACAGAGTTTGCGCTGGCTCGCATTCGAATGACGCGCGGCCTACATCACGGCCAACCAATCAACGAGGCCGCCATGCAGCTTACCGGCATTCATCATCTGACCGCGATTTCGGCCGACGCGCTGGGTAACAAACGCTTCTACACCGGCACCATGGGCATGCGCATGGTGAAGAAGACCGTGAACCAGGACGACACCTCCGCCTATCACCTGTTCTACGCGGACGCGCTGGCGCGGCCTGGCACCGACCTCACCTTCTTCGACTGGCCCGCCCCGCCCGAGGGCCGCGGCACACATTCGGTCGCGCGCACCGGCTTGCGTATCACAGGCCCGGAAAGCTTCACGTGGTGGAAGGAGCGCCTGAACGAGGCCGGCGCGAAGAGCGGCGAGATCATCGAGCGCGATAATCGCATGACGCTCGACTTCGAAGACCCGGAAGGCCAGCGGCTCTCGCTGATTGACGATGGCGGCGCGGGCGAAGCCTACCCGTGGGAGAAGAGCCCGGTGCCCGCCGCGCAGCAGATCCGGGGGCTTGGGCCGATCACGCTGAGCGTACCGAATCTCAAGTCCACCGACGCGGTGCTCACGACCTTGATGGGCATGCGCGAGGTGCGCACGTATCAGCACGCCGACAATCCGCGTGACACGGTGCACGTCTACGAGATGGGTGAAGGCGGTGCCGGCTCTGAGCTTCACGTCGCCGTGCAGCCGGACCTGCGGCCTGCATCGCAGGGTGCGGGCGGCGTGCATCATGTGGCGTTCCGCACACCGGACAATGAATACGACGTGTGGGCCGAGCGGCTGACCAAGCTGCGCGTGCCGAACTCCGGTAAGGTCGATCGTTTCTGGTTCCGCAGCCTCTATTTCCGCGAGCCGAACGGAATCCTGTTCGAAATCGCCTCGGATGGCCCGGGCTTCGGCGTTGACGAGCCGATGGACAAGCTTGGCGAAAAGCTCGTGCTCCCGCCGTTCCTCGAAGGGCGGCGTGCGCAGATCGAGGCGGGGCTGAAGGCGCTGTAGCTATTTCTTCCGCGCGAAGAAGGCAGCGAACGCTTCGCGCGCCTCCGCAGACTGAAGGCGCGCGCTGAACGCCGCCGCCTCCTCATCCATGCGCGTCACGACCTGATCCGGCGTCCCCTTCATGAGCCGGCGCGAGATGGCGACGCCCTCGGGCGGCAGCGCTGCGATCGCCTGCACGGCCTTCATCGCCTCGGCTTCCACCTGATCGGCCGGCGCGACCTGATTGACGAGGCCGACTGCCTTCGCTTCCTCGCCGTTGAAGGGCTTGCCCATCACCAGCAGCTCGAAAGCGCGCCGATGGCCCATGACGCGCGGCGCGATCAGGCTCGATGCAGCTTCCGGCACAAGTCCCAGAGCCACGAACGGCGTGGTGAAGCGCGCATCGTTCGCCGCCACCGCATAGTCACAGTGGAGCATCATCGTCGTGCCGATGCCGACTGCGACCCCTGTCACAGCGGCGACCAGCGGCCGCTCGGCGCGGGCCAGCGAATAGAGAAAGCGCATCACGGAATTGCCCAGGCCCTCCCCGCCAGTCGCGGCCTTCATGAAGTCGCCGAGATCGTTGCCGGCCGAGAATGCACCCGGCACGCCACAGATGAGGACGCAGCGGATCGGCGAAGCGGCGTTCGCCGTTTCGATGGCTTCAGCCATCGCGTCATACATCGCGGCGGTGAGCGCGTTCTTCTTCTCGGGCCGGTTCATCCGCATGATGCGGATCGAGCCCTCGTCTTTGACAATGACGTGTTCGGTCATGAGTGCCTCACGCCGCGCCACGCAGCGCGGCGTCGGACACCGAGTCCGCACCTTCGGTGATCGTTGTTTCCAACCCGCCCGCTTGCACGGCGACGTTCTCGGCAAAGAATCGCGCGAGTGCGACGCGTCCATTCCCGTTGCCGCTCCGGCTTTCCGCGAGCGCGTCCTCGGCCAGCATGCAGCCGCCTGCCGCCGAGGCGAACAGCCGCAGATAGGGTGTTGCACCGGCGAGCGCCGCATCGGGCGCCTTGTCGAGCTTGCCGATCAACCATGTGGTCGCGCGGTCGAGGCTCTCGACAGCATCCGAAAGCCGTGCACCGGCTGCGCCGAAGGCCGGATCGTTCGTCGCCTGCACAGCCGCCACCGTACGGCGCAGCTCGTCGAGATAGCCGCGCACCACCGCGCCGCCCATCATCGGGATCTTGCGCGTGACAAGATCGATCGCCTGGATGCCATTGCTGCCTTCGTAGATCTGCGCGATGCGCGCATCGCGATAATGCTGCGCCGCGCCGGTCTCCTCGATGAAGCCCATGCCGCCGTGCACCTGCACGCCGAGTGAAGCGACTTCGGTGCCGATATCCGTCGAGAACGCCTTCGCGACGGGCGTGAGCAATGAGGCGCGCTGATCGCCGGCTTTGCGCGCGGCGTCATCCTTTCCGCGGTGCGCGCGATCAATCGCCGCGCCGGTCGCGTAGCAGATCGCACGCGCCGCATGGGTGAGCGCCCGCATGGTGAGCAGCATGCGCCGCACATCCGGATGCAGGATGATCGGCGCCGACGCATTTGCACCCGCCCGCCCCTGCTTGCGCTCGCTCGCATAAGCATAAGCCTGCTGCGTGGCGCGCTCCGCGATGCCGACACCCTGGAGGCCAACCGCGAGCCGCGCATTGTTCATCATCGTGAACATGCAATTCAGCCCGCGGTTCTCTTCCCCGACGAGCCAGCCGGTCGCGCCGCCCTGATCGCCGTAAACCATCGTGCAGGTCGGCGAGCCATGAATGCCGAGCTTGTGCTCGATCGAATGGCAGCGCGCATCATTGCGCGCGCCCAGCGAACCATCGTCGTTGACGAAAAACTTCGGCACCAGAAAGAGCGAGATGCCCTTCGTGCCGGGCGGCGCATCCGGCAGCCGCGCGAGCACAAAGTGAATGATGTTGCCGGTCAGATCGTGCTCACCGTAGGTGATGAAGATCTTCGAGCCGGTGATGCGATAGGTGCCGTCCGGAGCCCGCTCAGCGCGGGCGCGGAGAGCCCCGACATCCGAGCCCGCCTGCGGTTCGGTGAGTTGCATGGTGCCCATCCACTCGCCGGTGGTGAGCTTGCCGAGATATTTCTGCTTCAGCCCATCCGAGCCGTGCTTCTCAAGCGCCTCGATCGCGCCCATGGTGAGCACCGGGCCGATGCCGAACGCCATCGAGGCCGAATTCCACATTTCAAGGCACGCCGAATTCAGCACATGCGGCAGCCCCTGCCCGCCCCACTCCTCGGGGGCGGCGAGCCCATTCCAGCCGCCCTGCGCCCAGGCCGTGTAGGCCTCCTTCCAGCCCGGCGGCATCGTCACCGCGCCATTCCGGAATGGCGTGCCCTGCTTGTCACCGACCATGTTGAGCGGCGCGATCATCGTGGTGGCGAACTTGCCGGCCTCCTCGAGCACCGCATCCACGACGTCTTCTGAAAGATCGCCGTAAAGCCCGTCATCCATCGCCTGCTTCAGCCCCGCGGAGTGCTTGAGCGTGAATGCGATGTCGGAAACCGGCGCGCGGTAGCTCATAGCGGTAACCCTTGACGGCTCAGGCTTGCTGGCCAATGTACCGCCTTTCCCATAGCGAAAGGCGCCATGGCTGTCGAACTGGTGACGCGCGTGCTCCACGCCGATCGCGAAGCGGTCTCGGCCGCCGCGCGCGTGCTTGCCGACGGCGGGCTCGTCGCATTTCCGACCGAGACGGTCTATGGGCTGGGCGCCGACGCGGCGAATGGTGAGGCTGTTGCGCGGCTTTACGCCGCGAAAGGCCGGCCGCGTTTCAATCCGCTGATCGCGCATGTGAGCGACGTGAAGGTGGCGCACGCGCTCGCGGGCTTTTCGGATGATGCGCGGCGACTCGCAGATGCGTTCTGGCCGGGTCCGCTGACTCTGGTACTGTCGAAGGCTGAGCACTGCCCCGTCTCAGAACTTGCGACGGCGGGGCTTGATTCGATCGGGGTGCGCGTGCCGGATCATCCGGTCGCGCACGATCTGCTCGCGGCGTTCGGAAAACCCATCGTCGCGCCATCAGCCAATCAATCGGGCCATGTCTCGCCGACAACGGCGCAACACGTGTTCGCCGATCTCGGCGGACTCGTCGATCTGATCATCGATGGCGGCGCGACCAGTGTGGGTGTCGAGTCCACCATCGTGTCGTGCCTTGATGCACCAACTTTGTTGCGCCCGGGTGGCCTCCAGCGCGAAGATATCGAGCGCGTACTTGGGCACCCGCTCGTGCTGTCGCAGGTCTCAGACGATGAAGCCCCGCTCGCGCCCGGCATGCTGGCATCGCACTACGCTCCGCGCACGCTGCTGCGATTGAACGCGCGCGAGGTGCGTGCGGGCGAAGCGCTGCTGGCGTTCGGCGCCGAGGCGCCGCGCGCTACTGATGTCCTCAACCTCTCGCCCACAGGCGATCTCGTCGAAGCCGCCGCGAACCTGTTCTCGCATTTGCGTGCGCTGGACGCTTCCGGGGCGGGCGCCATCGCCGTGATGCCGATCCCGAACGAAGGCCTCGGCGAGGCCATCAACGACCGCCTCGCGCGCGCAGCCGCGCCACGCTAAGGTTTTGCCATGAACGAACACGTCAAACCTTCCGTTTCGCCCGATCTTCTTTCGCGCTTCGCCAGAATCGTGGGCGAGCGTTACGCCATCACGGATCCGTCGATGCAGGAGCCGTATCTCAAAGAGATGCGCGACCTTTATCGCGGCAATACCCCGATGGTGCTGCGGCCGGCCTCGGTCGCGGAGGTCTCCGCAATCCTCAAGCTCGCGAACGAGACCAGGACCGCGATGGTGCCCCAAGGGGGCAACACCGGTCTTGTCGGCGGGCAGCTTCCCTACAACGGCGAGGTGCTGCTCTCACTCAATCGCATGGACAAGATCCGCGAAGTCGACGCGACCTCGAACACGATCACGGCCGAGGCTGGCGTGTCGCTCGGGCGGGTCCGCGAGGCCGCCGCCAACGTCGATCGCCTCTACCCGCTGCTCTTACCCTCCGAAGGCACCTGTACGGTCGGCGGGAACCTCTCGACCAACGCGGGCGGGACCACCGCCGTCGCCTGGGGCATCGCGCGGCAGCAGGTGCTCGGCCTAGAAGTCGTGCTCGCCGACGGCCGCGTGCTCAACAACCTGAACAAGCTGAAGAAAGACAACACCGGCTACGACCTGAAGAACCTGTTTATCGGCGCGGAAGGCACGCTTGGCGTCATCACCGCGGCAAGCCTGCGGCTGATCGCACGTCCGCGCTCGGTCGAGACGGCGTTCGTCGGCGTCGCCTCGCCGCAAGCCGCGCTGGAGCTGCTCGGCATCGCGAGCGAGGCGACGCCGGGCGTGACCTCATTTGAGTTGATGGTGCGGCTTGGGATCGACGCGGTGCTGAAGCATGATTCCGCCGCACGCGATCCGCTCGGGGCGCTCCATCCCTGGTACGTGTTGATCGAACTGTCGTCGCAACAGCGCGAAGGCCTGCGCGACACCATGGAGGCGATCCTTGCCGAAGGTGTTGAGCGCGGCATCGTGGCGGATGCCGCAATCGCGGACTCGCTCGAGCAGACCAAAGCCTTCTGGCGCATTCGCGAGATGTTCGGCGAGGTGCAGCGCCAGGTCGGCGGCTCGATCAAGCATGATATCTCGGTGCCGGTCGCGAATGTGCCCGCGTTCATCCGCGAGGCGAACGAGGCCGTGCTGAAGCTGATCCCGGGCGCGCGCCCGCTGCCGTTCGGCCACCTCGGCGACGGCAACATTCACTACAACGTGGCGCAGCCGGTTGATGCCGACAAAGGGAAATTCCTCGAGCGCTGGCATGACGTGAATATGGTCGTGTTCGGCGTTGTGCTGAAATACGGCGGCTCGATCTCGGCCGAGCACGGCATCGGCATCATGAAGCGCGACCTGTTGCCCACCATCAAGGATCCGGTCGCGATGGAGCTGATGCGTACGCTCAAGCGCACCCTCGATCCGAACGGGATCTTGAATCCGGGTAAGGTGCTCTAACTCCACCCCTCATCCTGAGGAGCGATCCGAAGGATCGCGTCTCGAAGGATGGCGGCATTCTCTGCGCTCGTGGCCATCCTTCGAGGCTCGCTACGCTCGCACCTCAGGATGAGATCGGAATGAGTCTCAGCATCTCTCCCATCACTGACGCCGACGTGCCAGCCATCGTCGCGCTCTGGCAGCGATGCGGGCTGACGCGACCATGGAACGATCCGGCCGCCGACATCGCGCTCGCGCGGCGGGGTGCGAATGCCACGATCCTCATCGGCCGCGCGGAGGACGCGATTGTTGCGAGTGCGCTGGTTGGTCACGACGGACACCGCGGCTGGGTCTATTACGTCGCCGTCGATCCCGATCACCAGAAAAAGGATTATGGGCGCGCCATCATGGAGGCGTCGGAAGACTGGCTGCGCGCGCAGGGGATCGAGAAGATCATGCTGATGGTGCGCCCCGATAACCGCCAGGTCCGCGCGTTCTATGACAAGCTCGGTTACGCGACGCAGGAGCGCGTGATCTACGCCAAGTGGCTCGATGGCCGGCCGATGACGCCCTGACTTTCTCCGCTCATTCCCGCGAAAGCGGGAATCCAGTTCTTTCTTTTCTTGGCTCTGGGTCCCCGCTTCCGCGGGGACGAGCGGAAGGGACTAAAACAAACTACCCTGCCGCTCGTCGGCCTTCTCTTTCTTCACCCGCTTTGGCGCGGGAACCTCTTCCGCCACTTCGGGTTCGGTCAGCGGCTCCACGAGCGCCGGTGAATCGTTCTCGTGCCGGTTCACAGCGCGCGAGACTTCGTAGGCCTCGATCGTCTCGTCCCTCGCGGGCTCAATCACCGCCATCGCGCTCTCGGCATCGACCTTCGGATCAAGCCAGAAGTCGAATGCCTCGGGCGCGACGATCACCGGCATGCGGTCGTGGATATGCGTGATGGAAGGACTCGCGCCCGTGGTCACGATCGCGGCGGTCTCCTGCTCCTCGCCGTTCGGGCCCATCCAGCTTTCCCAAAGTCCCGCAAACGCCAGCGGCCCGCCGCCTTTGCGGCGCACGAAATAGGGCTGCTTCTTCTCGCCCTTGCGCTCCCACTCGAAGAATCCATCCGTCGGAAACAGGCAGCGCCGATATTTCATCGCATTTTTGAAGGCGGGCTTGTCGAGCACGGACTCAGCCCGCGCGTTGATCACCAGGGAGAACGTGCGCGGGTCCTTCACCCACGCCGGGATCAGTCCCCAGCGCACCAATGCAAAGCGTCGCTTCCCTTCCGTCATGCGCACGATCGGCACCGGCTGCGTCGGCGCGACATTGTAGCGCGGCGGAAAATTCGGCTGCTCCAGATAGCCGAAAAGCTGCCGGATCGCCTCTGGCGCAGTAGTTATGGCGTAGCGGCCGCACATGGGGTTGCCTTGGTTAATGCGGATTTAACCCTGCCCGGCAACACTGGCTAGGCCTTGTGGATTCCATGACCGCTCCGCTGTCGCAGCATGCTCAGGACGGCTCGCCCGCGCTCGATCCGGCGCGGCTTGCGGCCGCCAACATCAATCCGAAGACCGGGCTCGCGAGCGACTACCTCAACCACTTCAACGAAGCGATCATGCTGCTTGATCTCTTGCCGACGACGCCCGAATGCATCGTCGAGCTGATCGGCTGGGAGCCTCTGAGCTACGAGGAGCATTTCGCCGCTTCGCACTTCAAGGACAAGGAGCTCGCACTTGCCGCCTATGCGGCGGCTGCACCCGCGGTACGGGCGCAGCTCGACGAGCTTGCCGACACGATGAATGCGCTGCTCGTCGCGACCTGCGAGACGTTCCAGCGTCGCGCGTCGCTCGATGCCGCGAATGCACTTGCGGAGCAGACCGCCGCGCGGCTCAAGCCGCTGGTCGCCCGCGCGGGCGCGGTCATCAACGGCTACGATCTCGATCAGTCGGAAGAGATTACGACCGGCGAGCAGCAGGCGACCGTGGACGCGCTGTTCGAAACCTGACCATGACCGACCCGCGCATGTACCCGGAGCGGCCATACCTCGCGGTGAGCGCCGCGATCATCCGCGACGGACGTGTGCTGATCGCGCGGCGCGCCAAGGGGGCGAGCACCGGGTACTACACGCTGCCGGGCGGCGTAGTCGAAGCCGGCGAGACCTTGCATCAAGCCGTTATCCGCGAGATCGCGGAAGAAACCGGCATCACCATCGAGCCGGTCGCGCTCGCCGGTCATCGTGAATTCATCACGCGCGATGACGCCGGCCGCGTCGCGCGCCATTTCGTAATCCTGTGCTTTGCGGCGCGTTGGCTCGCGGGCGAAGGCTCGCCGCAGATCGAGGAATTATCGGAGCTGCGCTGGATGCGGCCCAGCGAAATCGCCGGACTGAAAACGACGGAAGGCCTTGCCGGCATCATTGCGGCCGCATTCGAACGCATGGAAACCTAGCTGGGCGATTGGCGTTCGGTGCCTTGCTCTCGCCCTATCCGGCAAGGCATATCGAGCGCGATGCTTGCCCGCGCCCTTCTCCTGATCGCGCTCTCCGCCTCCCCCGCCCTCGCCGAGGCCTCGGCCGGCGGCACCGCGCCCTATGAGGGCGACCTGCAGCGCCTCTCCGAGATACTCGGCGCACTTCATTATCTCCGTGACCTCTGTGGCGCACGCGAAGGGCAAGTCTGGCGCAACGAAATGCAGGCGCTCGTCGATGCCGAGGCGCCGAGCGGCGACCGGCGCGAGCGGCTGATCGCGAGCTTCAATCGCGGCTACCGCGGCTTCCAGCAGACCTATCGGACCTGCACGCCGGCGGCCGATTACGCGATCCGCCGCTACCTCGATGAGGGCTCGAAGATCGCGCGCGACATCACCGCACGATATGCGAACTAAGCATGATCCCGAAAAGTGGAGACCGGTTTTCGGAACAAGATCATGCTCAGACAATTCTCCTGTTCCCGCTAACCGCAATTGCTGTTCGGGCGTTAACCTTTCCTAAAGTCTCGCCTATCCGCTCAGGTATCGCATGCTAACGTCCGGTTGCTTTTAGACGGGCGCGAGACGACGCCGCGCTGGGGCTTGGGACGAATGACGATTGCGCCGAATCTCAATCCGGCTCGCGAGCCGGCCTCCGACACGGAGCAGAAGCAGATCGCGTTGAGCTATCTGCTCGAGGCGTGGCACGAAGCGCGCCACGAGGGCGTCGACGGCGACTGCCTGGCGCAGGCGTCTCTGTTCAGCGCGCTCTCCGAGCTCGTCACCACCTACGGCGAGGACGCGACCGCGAAATATGCCGAGGGCCTCCCCGCGCGCATCCGCAACGGCGAATTTTCGGTGCGCATCTCGCGCCAATAGCCTGTAGCTGTTCCAATCCCCTGCTCTTGAGCCGCTCCGTTTCGCGCCATAGCTTGTGGCGGACGGAGGATTGCTTTTGCAATGAAGGCTGCGCTTTTGCCCGACCGCGGCGTCGTGAAGGTTGTCGGCGACGACGCACGCAAATTTCTCAACGGATTGCTGACGGCCGACATCGGCAAGGTCACGCCGCAGCACGCCGCCTATGCGGCGCTGCTCACGCCGCAGGGCAAGATCATGGTGGACATGATTGTCGCCGAGGCGCCGGCCGAGGACGGCGGCGGGTTCTTCCTGGATTGCCCGCGTGCGCTCTGTCTCACGCTGGTCGAGCGGCTGAACTTCTATAAGTTGCGCGCCAAGGTCATCGCCGAGGATTTGTCTGAGATCCTCGGCGTCATGGCTGTTTGGGATGGCAGCCGCGAAACCGAATACGGTCTCTGCTACGCGGATCCCCGCCTCGCCGAGTTGGGAATGCGCTGCATGCTGCCGCCGCATCTCGTCATGGAGGCGGCCGCTGATCTCCGCGCGACGCTCGTCGATGCAGGCGAGTACGAGGCGCACCGGGTCATGCTCGGCGCGCCACGCGGCGGCCTAGACTTCAGTTACAACGACGCCTTCCCGCATGAAGCCGACATGGACCAACTCAACGGAGTCGATTTCGAGAAGGGCTGCTACGTCGGGCAGGAGGTCGTGTCGCGGGTCGAGCATCGTGGCACTGCGCGCAAGCGCGTCGTGCCGGTTGCCTTCGAGGACTTCGCCGCCGAAGCCGGCGTCCCAGTGAAAGCCGGCGAGATCGATATCGGCGTGATGGGCACGTCGGTCCGGGGCAGCGGCCGCGGCCTTGCGATGTTGCGCCTCGACCGCGTCGCGGACGCGCTCGCCGCCGGTACGCCGCTGATGTCCGGCGGAATGGCGCTGCGGCCGGTCAAACCGGCCTGGGCTCGTTTCGATTGGCCCGGCGAAGCCAAGGCTGCGGAGTAGCGCTTGTCCGCCCTCCTCCATCCTGACGGCAAGCGCCGCTGCTCTTGGCCAGGGCAGGACCCGTTCTATGTCGCCTATCACGACGACGAATGGGGTGTGCCGGAACGCGATGACCGCGCGCTCTACGAGAAGCTGGTGCTCGACGGGTTTCAGGCGGGACTGTCGTGGATCACGATCCTGCGCAAGCGCGAAAACTTCCGCAAAGCCTTCGACGGCTTCGAGCCGGCAAAAATCGCACGCTACACGCCGAAAAAAATCGAACGGCTGATGCAGGACACCGGCATCGTTCGCAATCGCATGAAGATCGACGGCGCAGTCGCGTCAGCGCGTGCGTGGCTGGATGTGATGGAAAAGGGACCAGGATTTTCCGCACTGCTCTGGGGATTTGTCGACGGGAAACCAAAGCTCAACAACTTCCGCTCGGTCAAACAGGTGCCGGCGGAAACACCCGTCTCGAAAGCGATGTCAAAGGAGCTGTCGAGCCGCGGCTTCAAGTTCGTTGGGCCGACAATCGTGTACGCCTTCATGCAGGCGACCGGGATGGTCAACGACCATCTGGTCGACTGCTACCGGCACGAACATTTGAGCAAGCGCTCGGCAAAATAGGCCTGAGATTTAGGCCTTGTTGATCAGGAAATCTTCTTTCTTGAGCTTGGTGCCCTTCATCTCCTCGCGCATCCACACCGGCGTCACGCCGCGGCCGGACCACACTGTTCTGGGGTTCTTGCGCGAGCGATATTTCGGCTCCGCCTTTCGCCGGGTCTGCTTCCTGCCGCCGAACGTGCGCATCATGCCCGATGCTTTGGTCGATGCGAGGCCCGACAATTCGGAGAGCTTTTCCTCGAAGTAAGCGCGCTGCTCGCTCACCTTCTGCTGCAAGAGAGTTTGCAGCCGCTCGATATGTTGCCGCAGCTGGCCGACGTCCATTTTATTCGTAGATTTGGAGCCCGGTGGCCGGCCCCGCCGCTTGGCCTTCTTTGCCATGATTGCCCTTTCAGGTTGGAAGCGTGTGATGAAGTGGTGCGGCAAATACGACAATGACGATTGGTCGTCGCCCGCTAATTTTATCGGAGTATAGGCCGCATTGACTTGCACTGTTCATATACTTTCATGCGGCCCATGCAAAGCAACTCTGCATTGTTGTGAGCACCTCTTCGCGGTTTACAGAAGGTTATCCCATTCCACGCAACGAGACGTAACCGGAATTATTTGCTGCCTGCAAAAACAGCAAATCTGCTAGGCTCTTTGCCGTGCCAGAGGATCGCGCAGCGCAAAAACCTCGGCCGCGCGCCTGGCAACGCATGCTGTCTGGCCGGCGGCTCGATCTGCTCGATCCGTCGGCGCTCGATGTGGAAATTGAGGACATTGCCCACGGTTTAGCCCGCGTCGCCCGCTGGAATGGGCAAACCTCGGGGCAGCACATTTTCTCTGTGGCGCAACACACGCTCTTGGTCGATGCGATTGCGCGCCGGCGGGCGAGCCTCGACGGGCGCGCACGGCTCGCAATCCTGCTGCACGACGCGCCCGAATACGTGATCGGCGACATGATCACGCCGTTCAAATCCGTTTTAGGAGATGCCTACAAAGCCATCGAGCGGCGGCTGCTCGCCGCGATCCATCTCCGCTTCGGATTACCGGCCGCGCTCCCCGCAGAACTGACCAAGCTGGTCAAGAGCGCCGACCGTGCCGCGGCTTATCTGGAAGCGACGCGGCTCGCCGGATTTGGCGAGGTCGAGGCGAAGCGGTTTTTTGGCACGCCCCCCGAAGTACCACCGAAGCTGGAGCGGGATTATCTCACGCCGTGGAGTGCAGAGGACGCAGAGACGCGTTATCTCCAGTCATTCACGGCAGTTCTGAAGTAGGCACACAGCAGGGTCCTAGTCGGCGCGCCGGGCGACCGCAAACGCAATTGCGGCCAGCGCCGTAATCAGAACCGCAAGCGAGAGATGCGCCGCCGTTGAACTCACTGCCGCCGACAACAACCCAATACCGACAACCGGGATCGAGTTGCCGCAGTACACCGCGACCAGATAGCTCGACACCACTTCGCTGCGCCGATCGGCAGGCGCGATGTCGTTCACGACCGCGAGGCTGCCACGGTATCCGAGCGCGCCGGAAATGCCGCCTGCTGCGGTCGCCAGGAGCAGCAGCGGCATGGATTGAGCCCATTCGGCACCGACCAGAAGCCAGAGGCTCGGCACCAGCAGGCCGATCCCGCTCAGCATCGCGGTGCGGCTCGAAAGCCTTCCCGTGAGAATCACGGCGGCCGCCGCGACCACGAACAATTCGCAGACAACACCGCCCGAAACGGCAGGCGAAGTCTGCGCCATGCTTTGCGCCAAAAGATTGGGAATGAGCGCCGCGTAAAATCCCAACAGCGAAAACACCGCGAACGCGGTTACAGCCGGCGGTACAAACGCGAGCCTGATCTCGCACGGAACGCCCAGACGCGGCCGCAACGAAAGCTGCGCAAGTCCGCGCTTACGATTTGCGACAGTTTCCGGCGGCAAGGTGAGCGCGGCGGCCATGGCCAGCAGCAGCACGAGGTAGACGGCATATGGCAGGCGCAAGGGCCAGTTCGCGAATGTGGCAAGCAGGCCGGCAATCACCGCACCCGCGGCAAGCCCGATGTAGTTTGCGACGGTCGCAATCTGCGCGGTCTGTGCCTTTGCCCGTCCCGTTGCGAGTTCTGCGATCCAGGCCGTCACCGCGCCGGCGCCGAGCCCGGTCGAGAAGCCGCTGATCACGCGCGCCACAAAGAGCCAGGCTGTGCCCTGCGCCAACAGGAACACGAGCGTGCTCACGAGCGCGAAGGCAAGCGATGCGAGCGAGATGCTGCGCCGCCCGATCTGATCCGAAAGGCGGCCGAACATGAGCAGCGCCACCATATTGCCGAGCACGTAGACCGCGTAAATCAGCGTCAGCGTCACGCCGGAGAATCCGAACGCCTCGCGATAGAGGGGATAGAGAGGCGTCGGCAGCGTTGCACCGACGAACATCAGCGCGATCGCCGCCGCGACGATGGCCATCGGCGTGCTGATCAATTCGCCGTCCCGCGTTGAAAGAGTGGCCGCTGAGGTGTCCCGCGTGAGCATCGCCTCTGTTTCCTGATGGGATTTGCACTTGCAGTTCCACATCAGCTGGACTGCACTTGCCACAACGCGATGCCAGAAAGAGTCAGCTGGACCGCGTTGCAACAACGCAATGCCAGAAAGCCGGTTCTCCATGTTTCGGGCACCGCCGAATGGTCTGGAACTGAGCGGCCCGCGATGAATAAATTGCGTTCGTGAGTCGGGGGCCAACCGCCGCGACTAAAGAGGCTCGATGATCCACGTCTGTTCGCTTGCCCGCCTTCATGACACCGTGCGCGAGACCGGCGCTCGCCACGTCGTCACGCTGATCAAGGATGTCACGCTGGTGCACCGCCCGGCGAGCATCACGCCGGAAAATCATCTGCTGCTCGACATGGACGACATTAACGAGCACATCGAAGGCTACGTCGTGCCGGCCGAAGCGCATGTCGGCGATCTGTTGCGCTTCGTGCGCGCCTGGCCGCGCGAGGCGCCGTTGGTGGTGCATTGTTATGCGGGCATCAGCCGTTCGACCGCCGGTGCTTTCGTCACCGCCTGCGCACTCAATCCGAAGCGCGATGAGACGATGATCGCCCGTGCCTTGCGCGATGCCTCTCCAACCGCGATGCCGAACATGCGCATCGTGTCCCTCGCGGACCGCATGCTCGGCCGCAACGGCCGCATGATCATGGCGATCCAGTCGATCGGTCCAGGCATGGCGGCCTATGCGAGCGAGCCGTTCCGCCTCGACCTCGAATAGCGATGGCGGAAACCACCCTCACGCCGATCGAAATCGGGCTCACAGCCGCGATCGTTGGCGTGGAGGATGGCGAGCCTGCGATTCTTGTCGCGGGCGACGCGCATGCCGAGCTACGCGCCGGGCTCCCTTTCGGCCCGTTCGACCCGCTGGCCCATCGCACGTTCGAGATCGGCCTGCGCGAATGGGTGGAGCAGCAGACCGGCCTGCGTGTCGGTTATGTCGAGCAACTCTACACGTTCGGCGATCGGGGCCGGCACGCGGGCCCCGCGGACGTCGCACACATGGTCTCGGTTGGATATCTCGCGCTCACGCGCGTGCCAAGCGCGGCAGCGCTGAAAGCAAGCGGCGCAGGCTTCGAACCCTGGTACCGATTTTTCCCGTGGGAGGACTGGCGCAAGAAGCGCCCCGCCGTTCTGGACGACATCATCCCGCTGCTCGCCGAGTGGACCGGGCCGCCGCACGGCGAGATCGGCCGCGCGCTCGGCTGGCGTGAACGGCTGCGACTCTGCTTCGCCGTCGGCGGCTCGCCGTGGGATGAGGAGAAGGTGCTCGACCGCTATGAGATGCTCTACGAAGCCGGCCTCATTGAGGAAGCACGGCGCGACGGGCGGGCTGCCGCACTGGCGCGCAACAAGCTCCCTGCCCTCGGCGAGCCGATGCGCTTCGACCATCGCCGTATCCTCGCGACCGCCATCACGCGGCTGCGCGCGAAGCTGAAATATCGTCCGGTCGTCTTTGAACTGATGCCGCCGGAATTCACGCTCACCGAATTGCAGCGCACCGTCGAGGCGATCTCCGGCCGCGTGCTGCACAAGCAGAACTTCCGTCGGCTCGTGGAAGGCACGGCACTGGTCGAGCCGACCGGCGAGACCTCGACCGCAACGGGCGGACGCCCGGCCGCCATCTTCCGCTTCCGCCGCGAGGTTCTCGCAGAGCGCCCGGCGCCAGGACTGCGGCTCGGCGGGCGGGGGTAGGCGGCCCCTTCCGCCCTATGAACAGCGCAGTTTTCGCCGCCCAACCCGGTAGGCGCGCTCCCAACCAAATGGAAATTGAACATTGTTCATTTTTGAACTAGGTTCATTGCCCGAGCGACCAAGATAGAAAGCGGTCTGCCAAGGCGCGGCCGCGGCACGCGTTGGCGCGGGAAAAAGCCATGGAATTCGTTGCCTTAATCATTGCGATCATCGCAATCGTGCTTGTGCTGAAGGCTCGCGGGCGCATCAGCACGCTGGAGCTCACGGTCAGCCGGCTGCAGGGCAGCGCTGCACCGGAGGCGTCGCCGGTCACCGAAGAAGCGATGCCGCCATCCGTCCTCGATGCGTTTGCCGAGCCGCAGTCACCTGCGGAGCCGCAGCCGGCCCGGATGGACGAAGCCGAAATCGAGAGCGTAATCGCCGACGCGTCGCAGCCCCCTTCGCCGCCTGCTGAGCCGCCGCCACCCGCGAAGAGTTTCGAGGAGCGCTTTGGTGCGAGCTGGGTCGTCTGGATCGGCGGCCTGGCGCTCGCGCTCGGCGGCATCTTCCTCGTCCAGTACTCGATTGAGGCCGGGCTGATCGGCCCCGGTGTGCGCGTCTTCCTTGGCGGCCTGCTCGCCGCCGCACTCGTTGCGGCCGGCGAATGGACCCGCCGTCGCGAGATCGCGATCCCGCTCGCGCAGGTCCCGACCGCGCACATTCCGAGCATCCTCACGGCGGCCGGCACCACGGTCGCCTTCGCGACGATCTACGCCGCCTATGCGCTCTACGGCTTCCTCGTGCCCGGCACCGCCTTCGTGCTCCTCGGCATCGTGGCGCTCGCAACGCTAGCTGCCGCACTGCTCCACGGACCGGCGCTCGCCGCGCTCGGTCAGGTCGGTGCGTTCGTCGCGCCTCTGCTCGTGGCAAGCGACACGCCGAACTACTGGGCGCTCTACATCTATCTCGCAATCGTCACGGCAGCGTCGTTTGCCCTCGCGCGCGCGCGGCTGTGGCGCTGGCTCGCCATCACCGCTGTCGCGTTCGGCACGCTGTGGATGTTCCCCGGCATCGACGACCGGCTGGTCGACGCGATCGCGCCGCACGCATTGCATGCGATCATCGGCTTCGCTCTGGTCTCCGCGCTGCTCGTCTCTGGGTTGTTCTACGGGCCGGACGCCGAACCCGGCGAGATCGATCCCGTCTCATCCGGCGCGCTCGCCGCCTACCTGTTCGGCGCGACGGTGCTGGTGCTCGCGCGTCAGCATGACGGGGCCGCGCTCGCGGCGTTCACGCTGCTCATCGTGGCGACCGTTGCCATCGCGTGGCGCACCGAGGCGGCAGCAGCGGCCCTCCCCTTCGCGGCCGTGTCCACTTTTCTCGTGATGGCCAATTGGGCCGTTCACATGAACTTCAAGTCGCTGGTCGCGGCCGGCGGCGCCGCAGCGCTGCCGCCCGATCCGAACCCGGCGCTTTACGGCACGCACCTCGCCCTCGGCTTTTTCTTCATCGCGCTGTTCGCGGCATGCGGCTTCCTCGCGCAGGGCCGCTCGGTGAAGCCCGTTGCGCCCATCATCTGGGCCGCCACCGCCACGGCTGCGCCGCTCGCCATCCTCGTCGCGCTCTACTATCGCATCTACGTCTTCGATCGCGCGCTGCCCTTCGCGGCGCTGGCGCTGCTCATCGCGGCGCTGTTCGCAGTCGCGACCGAGTTCATCAGCAAGCGCGAGCCGCGGCCCGGGTCGGCGTCCGCCGCCGCAATCTTCGCGACCGGGTCGGTCGCCGCACTCGCGCTTGCGCTCACCTTTGCGCTGGAAAAAGGCTGGCTGAGCATCGCTCTCGCCCTCATGGTGCCGGGCACCGCGTGGGTGGCCGAAAAGCGTCCGCTGCCATGGCTGCGCTGGCTCTGCGGCATTCTCGTCGCCCTGGTAATGGCGCGCATCGCCTACGAGCCGCGCATCGTCGCGGACGCAGGCGCGACGCCGATCTTCAACTGGATCCTTTACGGCTACGGCGTTCCCGCCATCGCCTTCTGGGTCGCAGGCCACATCCTGCGCCGTCGGGCCGACGATGTGCCGACGCGCATGGTCGAATCCGGCGCGATCCTGTTCACGGTGCTCACCGCGACTCTGGAAATCCGCCACTCGCTTTATGGCGGCGACATCTATCATCCATCCGCGGCGCTCATCGAATACGCGCTGCAAGCCTCCGGCGCGCTCGCGATGGCGATCGGGCTGGAGCGGCTGCGTGCGCGCACGAACTCGATCGTGCACAACGTCGCGGCGCAGCTCATTGCGCTGTTCGCGCTCGGCGTCATCGTGATCGGGCTCTTCGTCGACGAAAACCCATTCTGGATGTATCACCGTCCCGGCGGCTACATCTTCAACATCATCCTGCTCGCCTACGCGGTGCCTGCCGTGCTCGCCGCGATCCTCGGCCTCGTCACGCGTGAAGCGCGCCCGCAATGGTACCGCACCGTCGCAGCCGTCACCGCCGTCGCGCTCGCGCTGATGTATCTCTCGCTCGAGGTTCGCGTGTTCTTCAGTCCGGAGGGCACCACGATCGCGCCCTTCACCGATGCGGAGGGTTACACCTACTCGGCCGTGTGGCTCGCCTTCGGCGTGGTGCTGCTGCTCGTCGGCATCGCGCTGCGCTCGCAGCCGGTGCGGCTCTGCTCGGCCGCGGTCGTGCTGCTCACCGTCGGCAAGGTGTTCCTCGTCGACATGGGCGGGCTCACCGGCGTGTGGCGCGCATTCTCGTTCATCGGACTCGGACTGGTGCTGGTCGGGATCGGCTACCTCTACCAGCGGCTCCTGTTCAGGAAGCCGCCGCCGGTTCCGGCGCCGGCATAGATTAGCCTCGTAGCCCGCATGGAGCGCAGCGAAATGCGGGACAACGCGTGTCAGTTCCCGGATTTCGCTTAGCTTCATCCGGGCTACCGCCACCGAATCGTCGAATTTGCTGTGAGACTGAGTTCGAGGGCGACATCATTGATCCTGGGAAGAACCAACATGAGGCGCTCTCATCTATCCGCGCTCGCCGCGTTGACACTGCTCGCATGGAACGGCAGCGCGGGTGCGGCCGACAATCAACTCGCGCGCGGCAAATATCTGACCAGCGTCATACCGTGCACCGATTGCCATACGCCCGGGACATTTCTCGGCAAGCCTGACACCGCGCGCTATCTCGGCGGCTCGGATGTTGGTTTCGAAATTCCGGGCCTTGGCGTTTTCTATGCGCCCAATCTGACGTCAGACAAGGAAACTGGACTGGGGAATTGGAGCGAGGAAGAAATCGTGACCGCCATCACGACCGGGAAACGTCCGGATGGCCGGATGCTGGCGCCCGCAATGCCGGTCGACTCGCTCAAGCATCTGACCCATGCCGATGCACTCGCGATCGCGGCTTATCTGAAATCGCTACCGCCGATCAAAAACAAGGTGCCCGGACCTTTCGGGCCCGGCGAAAAGCCGACGTCATTTGTGTATCAGGTGGTCCCCGCAGATCACTACGTCCCGACGCCTCCGCCGCCCGGCGCGCACGCACCGCATCAGAACAAGAGCTGAGGCGAACCGCCAAACCGTAGGGTGGGCAAAGCGCGCCCCGCACGAGCGGGGCCGCGCGTGCCCACCTCTCGCGGCTCAGACGAGGCACGGCGCTTCCGCGCCTGCCCGGCACCGCGTTACTCGTACGCGCAACAGATCAGCCGCACGAACATTGGACCGAAGATCGCCGCGAGCAGGATGTTGGTCCACTCGGCTGGCGTTGGGGCCCCATGGGTGTTGAACCAGATGACCAGCACGGCAAGGATGATCAGGGCCACCATCAAGGTCAGCGTGTTCAGCAAGCAGCGCCGGATGCAGGCGATCCAGCCCTGATAGCTCCACTGGCCGGGTGCCCACACGCCGTCGATCGTGCGGCCGGGCTGGCAGCAGCAGACGCACACCGCGAGCACCGAGCCGAGGACCATCAGGTACTCGAGTCCTTCGCCGACGCGGTTGTAGATCCACCACCAGAAGAATCCGAAGACCACCGTGAGAAAGATGCGGATAATAATCGGCATGACTTACCCCCTTAAGTCAGAGGGCGGAGTTGACGCCGTGCCGCAGTGTGATGGACGCGGAGTGCCGCCGCCCGAGTCGGCAGCATACGGCGATTGAGGTCACGTCACAACCTTAGGATTTGCGCGCAACTTGTTTGGCCGCCCCGCCCTGACTTTCGCGGCGGTTCTCGGTTTCATGAATCGGACGCAAACCCGCCGCGAGAACGGGAAGGCTTGTGCACGCCGTTTCTCTTTCTGCAAACAGCGGCTACATTCGCGGCCGGAAAACTTGCGCGGACGCAATGCTCTCCTGGGACGATTTCCGGTATGTGAAAGCGATTGCCGACACGCGCTCGCTCGGCGGCGCCGCGCAGGAGCTCGGCGTCAACCACTCGACCATGTTTCGCCGGCTCGCGCAGATCGAGGAGCAACTTGGGTCGCGGTTGTTCGAGCGCAGCCGCGGCGGATATGCACTGACCCCTTGCGGCGAAGAGATGGTGCGGCTCGCCGAGCGCATGGGCGAGGACATCGTCGCGTTCGAACGGCAGGTCACCGGGCATGATCTGCGTCCGTCGGGCGAGCTGCGCGTCACCACCAATGATACCGCGCTCATCTACCTGATGACCGATATCTTCGGCGGCTTCCGCCGCGCGTATCCGGAAATTTCGCTCGATGTGGTGGTGGCAAACCAGGCGCTCAACCTGTCGAAGCGCGATGCAGACGTGGCGATCCGCGCGACCGAGCGCCCGCCCGAAACGCTGATCGGCCGGCGCGTCTCAAGCATCTCGTGGGCGGTGTTCGCAGCAGCCGAGAAGGCGCCGCAGAATTTCGATCCGTTGAGCGACGGCCGCGATGCCGAGTGGATCGGCTTCGGCGATAATCTCGCGAACCTCAAGGCCGCCAAGTGGCTGAAGGAGCACGGCGGGCGCGTGGTCTATCGCATCAACACGGTGCTCGGCCTCGCGGAGGCGACCGCCGCCGGCTTGGGGCTCGGGCTCCTGCCCTGCTTCATCGGCAGCAAAACGCCGGGATTGACCCGCATCTCGCCGCCGATCGTAGACGTGGTCGACGGCCTGTGGCTGCTCACGCACGCGGACCTGCGCGCGACCGCGCGCGTGCGCGCTTTCATGGATTTTGCTGGCGCCGAGATTGCGAAGCGGCGCAAGCTGTTGGAAGGGACAAGTTGAATGGAGCGTGATGTGAATGATGTGCGCGAGGTCGGTGTCACGCCAGTCGAGAAAATCCTCGAATATGACGGGCTCGGATTTCTGAACGCGATCATCGACGGCACGCTGCCGAAGCCGCCGATCGCCGACCTGCTCGGGTTCGACATCACTGAAGCCGAGCACGGTAAGGCGGTGTTCGAAGGGCTGCCGGAATTCCGTCACTACAATCCGATCGGCACCGTGCACGGCGGCCTCGCGTTGACCCTGCTCGACTCGTGCATGTCATGCGCGATCCAGACGACGCTGGCGAAGGGCGAGATCTACACGACGCTCGAGGTGAAGGTGAACCTGGTGCGCGCGATCACCAAGGACACGGGGCTGGTACGCGCGACCGGACGGCTCATCCACCGCGGCCGCACCACCGGCACCTCGGAAGGCGACATCCGCGACGCGCGCGGCAACCTGCTCGCGCACGGCACGACAACGTGCGTGATTTTTCCCGCGAAAAAGTGACACCGAAGGTGTCATCCGGGCGAGCGAAGCGAGACCCGGGATCGTCAAACACTCCGAACGGAGTTCTGCGCGGTCCCGTATCTGCGATGCAGCACTTCGTGCTGCATCGCGTACGGGACACAGCTACGGCGCGATGGTGCTGCGGATGGCAGCCTGCTCGACGGCGGGAAGTGGCGCGGCGGTGACGGGCGTGGTCGGCGCTGCGGCCGGCTTCTCATGATGAGGCTTCGCCCCGCGCCGGATCGAGGCGCGCGTCACCGTGCCGGTCGTCTCCGGCATCACCGAGGCGCGCACCGTCTCATGACCGCGCCGCGTGAAGTCGCAATAGGCAAAGCCGAAGCCGGAGATCGAGCCGCGGAAGCTCTTGTCGCTGGTCTTGTTCAGCTCAAAGCACGGGTTGAAGAACGCGCCCTTCACGTTCGAGCAGATGCGGCCCTCCTTCGGGTAGAGCGAGCCGGGCGGCAGGTGCATGAAGCGGGTTGGGCCGCTGCCGCCCATGCGCATCACGCCGGCGACCGAGCCGTCGTTGAAAATGCGGCCTGTTCCGGCGGAGCCCTCGAAGCAGGTGAAGGCGAACAGCTTGCCGGCCACGAAATGGCGAGCGGTCTCGGCGTTCATCGGTTCGGCCAATGCAGGGCTGGCGGCCAATACGCCTGTCAACGCGACAGCAGCACGCAAAAGCATCAGTTACTCCCCGTTAACCATCCCGAACGAAGGCATATTGCCTATCGATTGTCGCCAAATCCTGAACGCGTTTACCCGATCTTGACCACGATTCGGCCCCGAATGCGGCCGTCCAGGATCGCAGGCGCCGCAACCAGCACGCCTGGAAGCTGGATTTCGTTGGTCATCGTCTGCAATTTGCCGCGGTCGAGGTCCGAAGCCAAGCGCTTCCAGGCCTCCCGGCGGATCGGCTGCGGGCACATCACCGAGTCGATGCCGAGGAGCGACACGCCGCGCAGAATGAACGGCGCGACCGTGGTCGGCAGGTCCATGCCGCCTGCTAGGCCGCAAGCCGCGACCGCACCGCCGTACCGGGTGCCCGCGAGCACATTGGCGAGCGTGGTCGATCCAACCGAGTCGATTGCCGCGGCCCAGCGCTCCTTCGCGAGCGGCTTGCCGGGCGCGGACAGTTCCTTGCGGTCGAGAATTTCCGAGGCGCCGAGCCCGCGCAGATACGGCTCCTCCTGCAGCCGGCCGGTGGAGGCGATCACCTTGAAGCCAAGCTTCGAGAGCACCGCGATCGCGACTGAGCCGACGCCGCCCGCCGCACCCGTCACGACTATCGGCCCGCGGTCCGGCGTGAGGCCGTGGCGCTCGAGCGCCATCACGGCAAGCATTGCGGTGTATCCGGCGGTGCCGATCGCCATGGCCTCGCGGCCGGTCATGCCGCTCGGGCACGGCACCAGCCAGTTGCCGTTCACCCGCGCCTTCTCGGCGTACGCGCCAAGATGTGTCTCGCCGACGCCCCAGCCGTTGAGGATGACGCGGTCGCCAGGCTTCCAGTCGGGATGGGTCGAGCTCTCAACCATGCCGACAAAGTCGATGCCGGGGATCATCGGGAAGCGGCGCACCACCGGCGCCTTCCCGCTCACCGCGAGGCCGTCCTTATAATTCACGGTGGACCACTCGACGCGCACCGTGACGTCGCCGTCCATCAACTCGCTCTCGTCGAAGTCGACGAGCTTCGCGGTCTGACCGGTCTCGGTCTTGTCGATACGCACCGCCCTGAACGTGCCCACGCGAAAAACTCCCGGCCCAGAAAAGGAGGCCGGATTAGTGGACCGGCCGGGCCGACAAAGCAAGGGAGATCAAGCGGTTGCGATTGGGGCTTCGAATTCCATGCCGCCCGCGGAGCGTTCGCGCTTGCCCTTCAGTTGCGGGTAAAGGCGCGCCATCTCGGCGATCAGGAACTTGGCCGGCACGTCCTGGAAGGCGCCGTGCAGCACCTCGTATTTCATGAAGGTGCGGCCCTCGCCGTCATAGGTCTGGAGAAGCGCGTCGGAGCCGCCATCGAACTCGAGCGGCGCCACGCCGAACCGGGTGCAGAGCGTCGAATTGAAGGTTGGGCTCGCCTTCACCCAGCGGCGGTCGAGGAAGACTTCGGTAAAGCCGTGCCAGGCGAAATAGTTCGTCCCCATCTTCTCGCGCAGCTTTTCGCTTGAGAGATGGTTGGTCACGTCCCCGAACGCCACGCGTGCCGGAATGTCGCCCGCGCGGCAGAGCGCGGCGAACAGCGCGGCTTTGCCGACGCAGTAGCCTCGCCCCGCCTTGAGCACGCTCGAGGCGCGGTAGATTTCGGGATCGGTGTAGTCGAGATCAGGATCGTAGCGGATCTCGCGCGCCGCGAGATAAAAGCGCCGCGCCTTCTCAGCCGCAGCCATGCCGGGCGTCACGGTCTTCGCGACGAACGCCTTGATCGCCGGATGATCGCTGTCGATGTACTCGGCCGGCGCGAGCCAAACCGCGTTCTCATAACTCCGCAAAAGTCAAAACTCCATCACGTCGGTGTCGCAGCCAGTCGCGCGACCGGCTTCTCGCGGATCGGCAGGTTCAGCACCGCGGCCACAATGCCCAGCGCTGCGCCGAGCCACCACACGACGTCATATGAGCCTGTCCGCTCGTAAAGGAAACCACCGAGCCACACGCCGAGGAATGAGCCCACCTGATGCGAGAAAAACGCAAAGCCGAACAGCGTAGCCATGTAGCGGGTTCCGAACATCAAGGCGACAAGGCCGGATGTGAGCGGAACCGTTGAGAGCCAGAACAGCCCCATCGCGCCGCCGAAGATCATCGCGCTCCACGGGGTCACGGGGGTCAGCATGAACCAGGTGATCGCAATCGCGCGCGAGAAGTAGATGAATGAGAGGAGATAAGGCTTGGGCAACTTGCCGCCGAGAACGCCGGCAGCGAGCGAACCCACGATGTTGAACAGGCCGATGAAGGCGACCACCCAGCCGCCCCATGAAGCGTCGAGCCCTTTGTCGACCAGATACGGCGGCAGGTGCGTCGTGATGAACGCCACATGGAAGCCGCAGGTAAAAAATCCGAGCACCAGCAGCACGTACGAGCCGTGGCTGAAGGCTTCGCCTAGAGCGTCACGGAACGATTGCGGGATCGCGGCGGTCGCGCTGCCGAATTGCTGCCCGCGTGAGGCAAGCGCCATCGACAGCGGCAGCACCAGCAGCACAATGCAGGCGTAGATCAAGAGCGCATTGTGCCAGCCGACGGCGCCGAGCAGAACGACCGCGAGCGGTGAGAACAGGAATTGGCCGAATGAGCCTGCGGCCGTGCCGATGCCGAACGCGGTCGAGCGCCACTCCGGCGGCATCAGCTTGCCGAACGAGGCGAGCACGATCGGGAAGCTCGCTCCGGACAGGCCGAACCCGATCAACACGCCGGCGGAAAGCGTCAGCATTCCCGGCGTCGTTGAGTAGGCCATCAGTACAAGGCCGAGCGAGTAGATCACCGCCCCGGCGACCAGCGCGCGGACTGTTCCGAAGCGATCAGCGATCGCGCCAGAGAATGGCTGGCCAATCCCATTGACGATGTTCTGCACCGCGATTGCGAACGCGAAGATGTCGCGCCCCCAATGCAGCTCGGTCGTCATCGGCTGGAGGAAAAAGCCGAAACTCGAGCGCGGCCCGTTGGTGCAGATCGAGATCAGGCAGCCGCAGAGCAGGACTAGAAGCGGTCCGCCCCATGCGACGGTTCGCGTGGAGCTTGCGGTGCCGGTTGTCATTCGCCCTTCCCCCCCCTCGGGCCCGCCGCAGCGATCAGGCGGCGGCGGGCGCAGCCCGCAGCACGGGCTTCTCCTCGATCGGCAGATTGATCACCGCCGACAATATCCCGAATGCAACCGCAAGCCACCACACAATGTCGTAGGAGCCAGTCCGCTCGTAAAGCAGACCGCCCATCCAAGCCCCAAGGAAGCCGCCGACCTGATGGCTGAAGAAGGCAAAGCCATAGAGCGTCGCGAGCCAGCGCGTCCCAAACATCAGCGAGACGAGGCCAGACGTCGGCGGCACGGTCGAGAGCCACATCAGGCCCATGCCGGCCGCGAACAAGAGCGTCGTCACCGTGCTCGCCGGCAGCAGCACGAACGCGGTGATGAAGACCGCGCGCAGGAAGTAGTTGATGGCGAGCAGATAGCGCCGCGGGTACTTGGTCGAGAGCCAGCCCACCGAAATCGAACCGATGATGTTGAACAACCCGATGGTGGCGAGCGCCCAGCCGCCGACCGTCGCGCTCAAGCCACGGTCGATCAGATAGGACGGCAAGTGCAGCGTGATGAACGCTAGCTGAAAGCCGCAGGTGAAGAAGCCGAAGACGAGCAACACGTAGGAGCGGTGGCCGAACGCTTCCGCGAGTGCGCTCATCAAAGACTGGTTTTGCGCGGCGCTTGCGCCGGGCTGACTTGAGGTGTTCGGCGGCGTGGCGAGCGCGAGCGCCATTGGCACGATCAACAGCAGGAGACCACTGAAGGTGAGCAACGCATGCTGCCAGCCGACGTTCTGGATCAGCGCCACGCCAAAGGGCGCGAAGAGAAATTGTCCGAACGATCCCGCCGCGGTGCCGGCGCCGATCGCAATCATCCGATAGCGATCCGAGAGGAGCTTGCCGAAGGCGGCGATCACCAGGTTGAACGAACAACCGGCGAGACCGAAGCCGACCAGCACGCCGGCCGTAACCTGCAGCGTCAGCGGCGAGGTCGTGTAGGCCATCAGCGTGAGTCCGGCCGCATACATAATCGCGCCAACTGAGAGCACACGGACCATGCCGAAGCGGTCCGCAACCGCGCCGGCGAAGGGCTGTCCTATGCCCCAGAGTAGATTCTGCAGCGCGAAGGCGAGCGCGAAGACATCGCGGCCCCAACCGTTCGCCTGCGACATGGGCGTGAGAAAAAAGCCGAATGCGGACCGCGGCCCAAAACCGAGCAACGAAATGAGACAGCCGCACACGATGATAACTAGCGGCGTCCGCCAGCCGATTGTGCGTGCCGTGAGAGCAATCTGCGTCATGTGAATTTCCAACCTTCCAGTCGAGCGCGTCAGAGAGGTAAGTGCGCCGCGCCGTCTGCCCTAACGAAAATTGATGATTGGATTCATCAGAATTTTTGGAGCACGGGCCCGTGAACGCGCGCACTCTTGCGGGGCTGGTAATTTCGCGGAACACATGCTATATCTGTTTTGCTCGGAATGAGGATAAGCCTCCGAGCGCAGACGAGATTGCCGGCGCAAGTCGGATGTTTTCGTCCCCAGATATGCTCAGATTGAGCATATAAAGACGGGAGGCAGCAATGTCGGTGTTTGCGTCGCACGGCCCCACGCGGGGTCACCCTTTCATGCCGTCAGCTGCGGGGCCTGGCGACCTCACCGCCGCTGCGCGCCGCTACGGCATCAAAGCGATGCCATCACTCGAATGGAACGCGCAGGTGGAGCGCGAGACCGCGCATCTTTATGAGCGCGTGCACGCCGTCGTGCCGCCGGTCGAGTGGCCGTTCTTTGCGCCCTACGTGAAGGCGATCAACGACCTGAAGAAAGAGCGAAACGCGGTCATCCTGGCGCACAATTACCAGACGCCCGAGATCTACAACTGCGTCGCAGACTTTGTCGGCGACTCGCTCCAGCTTGCCGTCGAGGCGACGAAGACGAAGGCCCCGATCATCGTCCAAGCCGGCGTGCACTTCATGGCCGAGACCTCGAAGATCCTGAACCCGGACAAGACCGTGCTGATCCCGGACGTGCGCGCCGGTTGCTCGCTCGCATCTTCGATCACGGGCGAGGACGTGCGGCTCCTGCGCGACCAGTATCCGGGCGTTCCGATCGTCGCCTATGTCAACACGTCCGCCGACGTGAAGGCCGAGGTCGACATCTGCTGCACCTCGGCGAACGCCGTGCAGGTGGTTGAGAGCCTCGGCTCGGAGAAGGTGATCTTCTTGCCTGACCAATATCTGGCGAACTACGTCGCCTCGCAGACGAAGGTGAAGATTATTGCCTGGAAGGGCGCGTGCGAGGTGCACGAGCGCTTCACCGCGGACGAACTGGAGAAGTATCGCGCGGACGATCCGTCGGTGCAGATCATCGCGCATCCCGAGTGCCCGCCTGACGTGCTGGAAGCCGCCGACTACACCGGCTCGACCAAGGGCATGATCGACTGGGTGCGCAAGGTGAAACCGAAGCGCGTCGTGATGGTCACCGAATGCTCGATGGCGGACAACGTGAAGGCGGAACTGCCCGACGTCGAGTTCGTCAAGCCGTGCAATCTCTGCCCGCACATGAAGCGCATCACGCTGCCGAAAATTCTCGACAGCCTCGTCTTCATGAAGGAGGAAGTCGTGATCGATCCCCTCATCGCCGCCAAGGCGCGGCGCTCGGTGGAGCGCATGATCCAGCTGAAGAACTGAGGGGCTCGGCCTCGCATGAGCCCCCTGCTCTACCCCGACGCTTTCATCTCGGCGCTCGAGATCGACGAGGCGGTCACCCGCGCACTCGCCGAGGACCTTGGCCGCGCCGGCGATGTGACCTCGACCGCGACCGTGCCGGTCGGCACGCGCGGGCGCGCAGTCGTGGTCGCGCGCAAAGCCGGCATCATTGCGGGGCTTCCGCTGGTCGAGGCGACGCTGCGCAGGCTAGATCCGGGTGTTTCGATCACCGCGCATAAGCGCGATGGCGCAGCGGTCGAAGCAAAGACCAAGCTGATGACCATCGAGGCGGATGCGCGCGCCTTGCTCGCGGCCGAGCGCACCGCGCTCAATTTCGCCGGCCATCTCTCGGGCATTGCCACCGAAACGGCGCGTTTCGTGAAGCTGATCGCGCATACCAAGGCGCGCGTCTGCTGCACGCGGAAAACGACGCCGGGCCTGCGCGCGTTACAAAAGTATGCGGTGCGCTGCGGCGGCGGCTTCAATCACCGTTTCGGCCTCGATGACGCGATCCTGATCAAGGACAACCACATCGCCATCGCGGGTGGCATCGCGGCGGTGCTCCGGCGCGCCAAGACGGTCGCGGGCCATCTGGTGAAGATCGAGATCGAGGTCGACACGCTCGATCAACTGCGCGAGGTGCTCAACGCGGGCGGCGCGGACGTCGCGCTTCTCGACAACATGAGTCCGGATGAGATGCGCCACGCGGTCGAGATGGTGGCTGGCAAGCTGGTGCTTGAAGCGTCCGGCGGCATCACGCTGGAAACCGCGGCGGCGGTCGCCGAAACCGGGGTTGACTATCTCTCGTCCGGTGCGATCACGCACTCCGCGCCGAGTCTCGATGTCGCGCTGGATATTGAGATGTGACGCGCAGCGTCACATCCTCGCCGCCGCGTCCGCCGTGTAAGTCGCGCTGCCCCATGAGGGTTCGTCGGAGCCGTCGCCCCATTTGCGCGGGCGGTAGAAGTGATGCAGCCCGATCTTGGCGTTCTTCCGCATCGCGCGTACCCAGTAGGGGTGCACATAGGTCGCGTGATAGTGCGTCGCCTTCGCGATCTCCGGTAGCCACAGCTTGCCATCGAGCGTCTCGCGCGCGATGCGCTGCGCGCGTGTCCACGATTCCTGATCCGTCACGATGTCCGGGATGCCGTCGCACGCAAAGGTGAACTGGCATGCGAGATGACGATGCGCATTCTGGTACACGACGCCGCAGACGTCGCTCGGGTAATAGCCCGAGAACACGCGGTTCATCACGACCTGCGCGACCGCGATCTGCCCGCGCACTGGCTCGGAGCGCGATTCGAAATAGACTGCGTTGGCGAGGCACTTCTCGGCTTTGGCGCGCTTGGCGCCTGAGAGGCTGAGCCGCTCGGCGGGGCTCTTCGGACGACGATCCTCGCCGGTCACCTCGCCCTTGCCGGCGACTGTCACACCCGGCGCGGCATTCGAAGGCGCCGCGGCGGTCTGCTTCATGTCCGGATCGGCGGGCGCACGCGGGCCCATCAGTACGGGCGCTTCGCCCACGGCCCATGGCTTCATGTCGCCGAGCGAACTGCTGAACAGCTCGCTTCCGAAGAAGAGCCGCGTGTCCTTCACGGCCGTGTTCAGGCCTTCGAGGCTCGGCGGCGCGTTGGGCGTGAACTCGGTCGGATCGAGGTCCGCGAGGTCGACCGGGTCATCGGTCACGATCTTCGGGTTCATCTCGAGCGACAGCGAGATGTCGTACTCGGGGAACGGCTCGAACTGCATCGCGGCCGCAATCTCGTCCGGCTGGGGCGGCGCATTGCGGCGTTGCGCATCGCGCGCGATGTCGGCGAGGACGACCTCCTGCGCATCCGGCAGAGCATCCTCGCTGTGATCGTTCGACTCGATCTCGGCCGTCTTCGCGCGGGCCGGCATGATCGTCTGCCCCGGCGCTTCCTCGACGGCGGGCAGCGGTTCGGTGGGCGTGCCCGGCACAAGGCGGTCGCCCTTGGCAGCGCGGTTGATGGTGGGGAATGCAACTGGGTTGGGCTGTTCTGCGCCGCGATGAACGCTGATCGACCCGGTGATGTCGCTCACGCCAAGACTCGCCAGGCGAACGCGCACTGGCTCCGGGATTTCCGTGCCGATCGGCTGCGGCATCCGGAACGTCGCCTCGTGGATGGTGCCGAACGGCGAGGCGATCGAATGATCGCGCCAGCGTGTCGCGGGCGGCGCGGGCGCCTCAATATCCTGGTTGCCGATCTGCGTCGGCGTGACAACGTAGAGGAGGATGGCGAGACCGAGAGAGGCAACTTCCGCCCCCCTCGGCCCGTTACGCGACGGGACCATACGCAACTCACGCAACGCTACGCGGCACTCACTGGATCAAGATCACGCCGAGATGCTTAAAGATGACTCATCGGCGAGCGCCGATGATTAACCCTTCTGCGGCATTAACCTTGAGATCGCGTTAATCGCGGCGCGGAACGCATAAACGAAACGCGCCGCTGATGAGCGGCGCGTTGGCAAACTGTTAACTCTGTTTGAGTGCGTAGAGGCTCAAGCCGTGCTGGCAACGTCCTTGCCGAGTGCGGCCTGCGCGGCAGCAAGCCGTGCGATCGGCACACGGAACGGCGAGCACGAGACGTAGTCGAGCCCGACCTCGTGGCAGAACGCGACGGACGCCGGATCGCCGCCATGCTCACCGCAGATCCCGAGCTTGAGATCGTTGCGCACCTTCCGGCCGCGGTCCGTCGCGATGCGAATCATCTCGCCGACGCCATCGCGGTCGAGCGAAATGAACGGATCGATCGGGAGAATGCCCTTGGCCGTATAGGTGCCAAGGAAGCTCGCTGCATCGTCGCGCGAGATACCGAATGTCGTTTGCGTCAGATCGTTGGTGCCGAACGAGAAGAACTCGGCGGTCTCGGCGATCTCGCCGGCCTTCAGGCACGCGCGCGGCAGCTCGATCATCGTGCCGACCTGATACTCGATTTTGGTGCCGCTTTCTTTCGCCACAGCTTGCGCCATCGCATCGATGCGCGCCTTGACCAGATCGAACTCCTCGCGGGTCGCGATCAGCGGCACCATCACCTCCGGCACTACGGCCGCACCGGTCTGCTTCGCGGCGGCAGCAGCCGCCTCGAAAATCGCGCGCGCCTGCATCTCGGCGATCTCTGGATAGGCGATCGCAAGGCGGCACCCACGGAAGCCGAGCATCGGGTTGAATTCGTGAAGCTCTGTCGCCCGTTCCTTCAGCTTGCGCGGATCGGCGCTCATCGCCTCCGCGACCTCGCGGATTTCCTCCTCCGTGTGCGGCAGGAATTCGTGCAGTGGCGGATCCAGCAGCCGGATCGTGACCGGCAGGCCCTTCATGATGGTGAACAGCTCGGTGAAGTCACCGCGCTGCATCGGTAGCAGCTTGGCAAGCGCGGCGCGGCGGCCTTTCTCGTCGTCTGACAGGATCATCTCGCGCACCGCCCGGATGCGGTCCGCATCGAAGAACATGTGCTCGGTGCGGCAAAGCCCGATGCCTTCAGTGCCGAACTTCAGCGCAACGCGCGCGTCGGCCGGCGTGTCGGCGTTGGCGCGCACTTTCAGTTTGCGCACACGATCGGCCCAGCCCATCAACGTGGCGAACTCGTCGGACAACGCGGGCTCCAGCATCGCGACAGAGCCGGCGAGCACCTGCCCGGTCGAACCGTCTATCGTGATAGTGTCACCCTTCTTGAAGCTCTGGCCCATGGCGCTCATCTTTCCAGCACATTGGGATCCTAAGCTTAGAATTCCACGTGGACAAGTTGTCGCGGCCGCTTCTATAGTGTCACCTAAATACTAGTGACTCCAGCGTAACTGGACTGGCCACAGTTAGGCCGCAAATGTAATCACACTGGCTCACCT
>JADMIO012731080.1_pt1 | contig 49760 bp, 31 predicted proteins | sample 8958161 | NCBI WGS metagenome assembly JADMIO01 (sample SAMN16585339, study PRJNA669376) | soil metagenome | isolation source: Crop rotation soil | place: USA: Cullars Rotation, Alabama | collected 2011
CCGCGACAACTTGTCCACGTGGAATTCTAAGCTTAGGATCCCAATGTGCTGGAAAGGGACCGTGGGTGCAGTGGGGAGCGGGTCCGGACACGCTCGTCTGGCGAGAAGCTGAAGATTTTCTTTTGCCGGGAGATCCCGGCACTCCGCTCGCCGAGCCGCCGCTTCCTCCGAGCGGCTACACTTTTGACGTTCAGTACGATCCAACCAACGGAACGACCAGCTTCGGAAACGTGATCAAGACCCAATTGGGGAACGAATGGATCGCACCCGAAGCGCGCGGCAATGATCCTTCGCGACCGCCGGGTCCCGCGCCGAATCCCGGCCCGGCTGAGCCTCCGAATGGACCGGACAAACCAGTAAAGGCGCCGGGCTCGGGGCCGGGAATCGAGGTGATCCCGGGCTCACAAAAAGGAAATGGCGCCTTGCCTCCGAGACGGTCTTCAAACTCGACGGAACCCAGGGACAGCGCACTCAAGACCAAGGAGCCGCGGAGGGAAATCGCGAACGCCGGCGGCGCTTCCAGCAAGGGCGCATGCGAGCGAATGTCGGATCTCGTTCACAAGCGACAGAAGACGCCCCTATCCCCGGGGGGGCATGTCCGGGGAGGGGTTTCGCAGGACGCTTTTATGATCTTCCTCGGGCGGAGCCTGCGCTGGCTTGGGCTACTTCTTTTGCTCGTTTGCCTCTTGGCATACGCGCTCCGGAAGAGGAAAAAAACGCAGGAGGCGCTCGACTCTTCGCATATCACCGATGAAGGGTTGTTGCGGATTCGGGAACTGGCTTCAGCGACGACGTTGCGCCTGGCCCACAGCAAAGTGACAGACCGAGGTTTATTCTATCTTCAAGGTCTGGCGACTCTAGAAGCCCTCGATTTATGGAATACGAAAGTAACAGATGATGGCTTGGAGCACCTGAAGGGATTACGCTCCCTGAAAGACTTGAACCTCAGCGAAACTGAGATAACGGACGCCGGGTTAGAAAGATTGAAGGAATTGAAGTCGCTCGAATCGTTGGCGCTTATCAACACTCCGGTCACCAATGCAGGGCTCAAGCACCTCGGGCAGATGAAATCCCTTCGTCGACTGAGCTTGCAGGGAACCAAAGTGACCCCGGAGGGCGCGGCGTGGCTCGCGCAAGAATTACCCCATTGTGAGGTTCGCCTGACGCATGCGGCCGAGTCTTTGCCCAGCACTGCATCTACGTCATGATTAATCAATCAGGAATGGAATCACCTGCTGCTCATATTCTCCCGACTGGAACCGCCACCGGCCTCCTCGAAGTGCCCGGAAGGGATAAACCCATCACCGTTATTGCCACTGAGCCCATCCGGAGAGGGTTCGATTCGGCATGTCTCCAACAAGCGATCAACTCCCGGCTCTCGCCCGGGGTCACGGACGTCGTCCTCAATCCGGACGCTCACTCCGGTTATGGAGCGCCGATCGGGTGCGTGCTCGTTTCGCCAACGCACATCTATCCCGGCCCGGTCGGAGTGGACATAAAGTGCTCGATGAGTCTTCTTCAGCTTGACCTTCCTGGCGATGCGATTGCGGAGAAGGTTGTTCGTCGAGCGCTCATCAACGCGATTGCCGAACGAACACCCACAGGAGCGGGAAGAGGACAGAGATCGGTCAAGAAATCGCGTCCCGTCGCGCCGGCCTTGGGGAAGCAAGTTGCAATTGAAGGAGCGTCCAAAAATGTCTGCGAGGCCTTGGGCATTCCCCCCGAATGGGCGGAACGATGCGAGGATTCGCGGCATTTTGGTCATGACAACAGCGAGGCCGCGCTTGCCCGCAGGCTCGATCGGATGCTGCTTGAGGACAGGTTCGAAAAATTCGATGAAAAAATTCGACAGCTCGGTTCTTACGGAAGCGGAAATCATTTTGGCGAATGCAACGTCGTTCAGATTGAGGGCAATGATCGCGCCCGGAGCGTGGCCGCAACATTTGGATTGAAGGATCAGGGCGTCGCCTTCCTCTCCCACTGCGGATCACGGGGATTCGGATATCAACTGGCGAGCGCCCAATTTCGCGGCCTCGAACAGTTTTTTCAGAAACACGCGATTCCTTTTCCCAGTGGCGACCGTCATCTGGTCTACGCGGAGCTTGGGACGGAGGAGGCGAACGCTTACCTGGACGACATGGCCATGGGAGGGAACTTCGCGACGGTCAATCATCTCTTGATCAATGCGCTTGTGCTCGAGGCGTTTCAGGAAATCATTCCCGGCGTTCAGGGCCGGCTCGTATACTTCATCAGCCATAATATCGCGCGACCGGAGTTGATCGGGAACAGCATGGCCTGGGTGCATCGGAAGGGCGCGACCCGGGCGTTTCCCGCAGGGCATCCCGGCCTTCAGGGTACGCCATTTTTAAGAACGGGACATCCAATTCTGTTGCCCGGAAATCCGATGTCGGGTTCGGTCGTGATGGTTGCGGATCCCGGAGCGGCCATCAGCGCATTCAGCGTGAATCATGGCGCGGGACGTTGCATGGGCCGAAAGGCCGCGATGCGGGCGTTGGATCAAGGAAGCATCGACAAGGATTTCGCGCGAGAGGACATTCTCACCAATTGCCGCGCTTATCCGCGTGACGAGGCGCCCGCGGCCTACAAGGACTTTCAAGAAGTACTGCGATCGGTAGAGAAAGCCGGCCTTGCGAGTATTGTCGCGAAGCTGCGGGCCCGCTTCGTCATTAAAGATGCGGACGAAAGCTATGGCGGCGCGGCGTAGCCGACCCACGGGACCCGGAAATCTTATGCTCATTTTCGATCCCGCGTTTTATGAGAAGCGCTTCAATCTGCTGCTTGGTCTCATGTTTGTCGTGGGGTCGATTCTCCTCCTGGTGAGCGCTGGTACGGGAAATGGAAGGGACATCATTGTCGGTGATGCGCGGGATTACTTCGAATATGCACGGTCGGTGTGCAATGAGGGTTCACTACCAGCACAGAGGATCAAGTATCCCTGCGGTGTCGCGCTGATCGGCATGATCGGTTATGCACCATCGATTTTTTTTGTTCGCATGCTTCAGAAGTTCGGCTGGTTTCAGGACGAAGTTTATCTCGCCGGGTGGGGAGTCTTGAACCAGTACGCGTATTGCCTGACGTTCATTGTTTTTGCGTACGCCGCCGTTTGGTTGAATCTGGCAACTCTGCGCAGATTAGGATTCCAGGATCGGATCTCCAAACCGGCCCTGCTGTTCTGGATCGCTGGAACGAATATCGCGTATTACTTCTTTAAAGAACCGGCCATGAGCGAATGCGCAACGTACTGCACGCTGTCGCTCTACTACTACCTCCTCATCGATTATTTTTATGCCGCCTCGAATGCACTTGAACCGGGGAATCGGCGAGCGAGCAATCAAGCTCGGCGGGGAGTTGGCACCGGCCTAGCTGTAGGACTCGTTCTCGGCCTTGCGGGAATGGTAAGGCAACAAAATATTCTGCACGGTGCGGCGTTGCTGCTCCTTGCTGGGTATCGGATTGATTGGAAGGGCGCCGGCCGCAGGCTGGCCGAACTTTCCGAGCCCGTCGCGATGCTCGCGGCTGCATCATTTTCGAGCATGGCGATTTTCAGTATTCCCTATCTAGTTTGGGCGCAATCGGGCGGGGGGCAGGTTGGTCTGAATTCTTACACGCGGGAGGGATTTGATTTTTTCAGGCCGCATTTACTGGCGGCGCTCTTTTCAATCAACAGTCATGGATTTCTCGTTTGGCATCCCATTTTTATTCTGGCTGTCATCGGTCTTTATTTCTTTTTTCAAAGCCGGCCTTGGTTGGCGCTGGTTTTTGTCATTCCGGCGTTCGCTCAATACTATCTTATCGCGTCGTGGTGGGGGTTTTCCTTCGGTGCGGGGTTCGGCAATCGAGGATTTTTTACGACTTATCCCGTCCTGTTGCCGGGCTTCGCCGCGCTTTTACAAAAGGTCGAGGCCAAAGGAAATTCACAAAATCTTTTTAAAGTGCTCGTGGTACTGACGATCTGGAACGGGATATTAATGTTGGGGCTCAGCGCACACTTAATTCCCGCGCAGAGAATCTACAGCTTCACGCCTTGAGAGAAGTGAGCCCCGGCGCCAAGTCGAAACGCAAAAAAATCTTTGCGACTTAGCGCCGAGACCTTCCCTCCATGGCCGTAACTTAAGAATTGGCGGCTTAGTACCGCTCCTCTTGCCCACCCTCAAACATGTGGGTGAACAGAGCGCCCAAAAGCACACCAGCCGCAAGGGCCGTAAGAACGTAGGTCATCGGCTTTTGCCCGACCTGCTCTCTGACTCCCTGATAGGCCCTCTCGCCCTGCTCGCGGGCGGCGCTGGCAGCGGAACGAAGGTGCTCCATCCCGTGTTGCGCCTGATCCTTCACCTGATCCTTGACATGCTGAGCTTGATCCTTCACCTGGTTGAAAACATTACCGACCGTTTCGCTGACGCGCGATGTTGCGTTCTCAAGCATTTCATGACCCTCCTGGCCCTCATCTTGAGATCCGGTTGCCTGTGAACCGGCCTGCCCATAACCCTGATCTCCCTCGTATTGATCCGCCATTTGAAATATCCTCCTGATTCAACTCCGCAGTTCAGAACAAATGCTGACTTGCGTGAGAAACAGTCGCAAATTTCGCGCCGTTTACTACTTAAACCTGTGGATTCCACCCCATTATCGAACGGTGCTCGCTACGACATCTTTGGTACGTCGATGCCGAGGGCGGTCGCCAGATCAATGGCGTGCTCCTGTTCCTGAACAATGATCTCGCGCAAGGTTTCACTCAGCGCGAACTCCCCGAGAGCTTCTGCCTGACGGATGCGCTGGCGATAGTTCATGATTGTTGCCGTCTCGTTATCGAGGTCGAACTTCAGCAACTCCTTGGGATCATCCGAGACCTTAACGGGATTGGGGACGACCGTCGGAGTGCCTCCGAGATAATCGACCTGCTTGGAGATTAACAATGCGTGCGCCAATTCCTCGCCCGCGTGCTTTTCGAGCTCCCGGGCGATATCCATGTAGGCCGCTCCCTTTATCACCTGACTGTAAACGACGTAAGCGATGATTGCCTGATATTCGCGAGCGAGATCCTCATTGAGAAGCTCGATCATTCGCTCGCGCGTTATGTCGATCTCTTGACCGGCTTCAGTTGGTTGCGCTTCCTTCGACATCGAAAAATCTCCTTTTCTATCTCAGCCGTAAGAGCAATTTGCATACCACGGGCTTGCTTTTGCGCATCTGTTGTGTTTGCTTGCTAAGGGTAGTTATCTTGGCTTTTCGTGGCCTGTTTTTTGCGTATGGCTGAAGTTTCGTGGAACCGGCCACAACCCTTCGCATTCACGATCTGGATCGCTGAAAAACCGCAAGATCGCGAAAATCCATGGCCCAGATTTTTCATCCGAGTTCCAATGCGTTCTCAAAGTTTAGCATCTTCGGCGGGTTGCTGATCGTTGCGGGCTTCTTCTGGGTGGCGGGCGTGGTTCAACGTTCTCCTTATGTAACACAGGCCGAGGTCGTCCGGACGCAACCCGTGCAATTCAGCCACAAGCACCACATTGATGGCCTGGGCATCGATTGCCGGTATTGTCATGTGTCGGTGGAAAAGTCGGCCTTTGCCGGAATTCCGTCTACCGAGATCTGCATGAATTGTCATTCGCAGATTTGGTCCGATAGCCCAATGCTTGAACCGGTTCGCGCGAGCTACCGCGATAATAAGCCGATCCAGTGGACGCGCGTTCATGATCTTCCTGACTTTGCGTACTTTAATCATAGCATTCACTTGAACAAGGGAATCGGCTGCTCAACCTGCCACGGTCCGGTCGATGAGATGCCGCTCATGTGGCGCCAAAATTCGCTGCAAATGGAATGGTGCCTCCAGTGTCATCGCAATCCGGAGAACTACGTCCGACCGCGCGGCGAGGTTTTCAACATGAAATGGAAGGCTCCGAGCAATCAGAAGGAAATGGGTGAGAATTTAGTTATTGAATACAAGATTCAAAAGAAAACGGATTGCAATACCTGCCACCGATGAGTGAACCGAGTCCAATTGACTTGACCGCGATCCGGGAGAAGCTGCGAGCTTCCCGGGGACCGCAATATTGGCGCAGTCTGGAGGAATTGGCCGAAACGGAAGACTTTAAACGGTTTATTCAACGCGAGGTGCCGTTCCACCCGCTGGAAGACCCTGACTCGCTGGATCGACGCCAATTCTTGAAGTTGATGGCCTCATCGCTTGCGATGGCGGGAGCGGTCGGTTGCACTCCGCAGAAGGAGGAGAAGATCGTTCCCTATGTTCGGGCGCCGGAAAATATTGTTCCGGGGAAGCCCCTCTTTTATGCAACCGCGATGCCGCTGGCGGGTTATGGAATCGGCGTTCTCGCGGAGAGCCACATGGGCCGGCCGACCAAGATCGAGGGCAATCCCGATCACCCCGCCAGCTTGGGCGCGACGGATGTATTCGCGCAGGCGTCGATTCTTGATCTCTATGATCCGGATCGATCGCAGGTGGTGACGCATCGGACCAACATCAGCACCTGGGCGACGTTTCTGGGCGCGATGCGAAATGAGTTGGAAGAACAGAAGACGAAGCACGGCGCGGGAATAAGGATTTTGACGGGCACCGAAACGTCTCCCACACTTGGCGGGCAGATTCGCGATTTCCTGAAGGAATTTCCCGAGGCCAAATGGCACTGCTGGGAACCGGCGGGGCCGCACAACGCGGCTGCGGGAATCCGAAGAGCTTGCGGGCAGGATTACTCATGCCACTACCGCTTTGACAAAGCAAAAACCATCCTCTCGCTCGATTCCAATTTCCTTGGGCAGGGTCCGGCCAGCGTTCGATATTCGCGGGATTTCACCGCCTGGCGGGGCATTCAGGCGGATGAAACGGAGATGAATCGGTTATATGCTTTTGAGAGCGGGCATTCGATTACGGGTTCCATGGCGGATCATCGGTTCGCTTCCTCCCCAAGAGAGATCATGCTCTTCCTTATCACGCTTGGTCGTCAGTTAGGAGTACTGGGCGGTGACATCGATGCACCTGAGTTCCAGAAGCACGCAGCGTCGATCGTAGCGGGGGAACTCAGAGGCCAGATGGGCACATCTTTGATAATCGCGGGGGAATCGCAATCGTCTGATCTCGTGCTTGATATGAACTATGCGCTCGGCAATTTTGGCAAAACCATCATCTTCACGGAACCCATCGAACAAAATCCAGGCGATCAGGTGGCATCCCTTCAGGAACTTGTCGGGGCGATGGAGCATGGGAAAGTTGAATTACTTCTTGTTCTGGAGAGCAATCCGGTTTTTACCGCCCCGGCCGATATGAATTTCGCCGGCGCACTCCAGAATGTCAGAACCACCGTTCATCTTGGTCTCACGGAAGATGAAACTTCCTATTTTTGCCACTGGCACGTCCCCGGCGTTCATTATCTTGAATCCTGGGGCGACGTGCGCGCGTATGACGGAACGGTTTCGATCATTCAACCTCTGATCGAGCCTCTTTATGGCGGCAAGAGCGCACACGAGTTGCTTGCCGCCTTGATGAACCAGACCGACCGAACCGGATATGAGATTGTTCGCAGCCACTGGCAATTGCAAACACCCGGGGAGGATTTCGAGCAGAAATGGCGAAGCTGGCTGCATGATGGAGTCATCCCGGATACGGCGATGCCTCCCAAGACTCCAACGCCACGAAGCGCTCTTGAAGATCGAGTTCCAATCGATTTGAGTCTACCTCCGAAGCCCAGCGGGTACGAATTCGTCATCCAGCCCGATCCGTCAATCTTTGACGGCCGGTTCGCGAACAACGGTTGGCTTCAGGAACTACCCAAGCCGATCACAAAGCTAACTTGGGACAATGCGATTCATATCAGTCCGGGCGGCGCGCAGGAACTGGGACTGCAAACGGGGGACCTGATCGAAGCGCGCGCTGGCGATTATGCAATTGAGGGCCCCGTTCTCATCGTTCCCGGTCACGCTAGAGACTGCGTCACGCTGCATCTGGGATACGGCCGAACGCGTTCGGGCCATGTCGGCAACAATCGCGGATTCGACAGCAATCGCATCCGCACGGGGCAGAATCTATGGAACGGAGCGGGCCTTCAAATCCGAAAGCTCGGGGGCAACTACGATCTCGCAACCACGCAGCATCATTTCAGCATGGAAGGTCGGGACATTGTTCGCGCGGCCACGTTGGATGAATTCAAGAAGAACCCTGAATTCGCGCATCGCGAACACGAGATGCACGATCCTTTGAGTCTATATCCGGCGCATGAATACACCGGCTACGCCTGGGGCATGGCGATCGATCAGAATAAATGCACGGGGTGCAACGCATGCGTCATTGCCTGCCAGGCTGAGAACAATATTCCAATTGTCGGGAAGGAGATGGTCGCGCGCGGACGCGAAATGCACTGGATTCGAATCGACGGATATTTCGAAGGGAACGATCTGGAAAATACGACGCTCCACCATCAGCCGATGCTTTGCCAGCATTGCGAAACGGCGCCGTGTGAACCGGTGTGCCCCGTGCACGCAACGGTCCACAGCAGCGAGGGACTCAATGACATGGTTTACAACCGGTGCGTCGGGACGCGTTACTGTTCGAATAATTGTCCCTACAAGGTGCGGCGGTTCAACTTTCTCCTCTATAATGATTGGAATACCGAATCGCTCAAGATGGCGCGCAACCCCGACGTAACGGTTCGCTCGCGGGGCGTGATGGAGAAATGCACCTATTGCGTCCAACGGATCAGCGCGGCACGCATCGAATCGGAAAAGGAAGACCGGCCGATCCGGGATGGAGAAATCGTTACGGCGTGCCAAGCCGCGTGTCCCTCCCGAGCCATCATTTTCGGAAACATTAATGATCCCGAGAGCCAGGTTTCCAAGATCAAGGCGAACCCACGTAACTACGGGGTGCTCGCCGATTTGAATACACGGCCGCGGACGACGTATCTTGCGAAGGTGCGCAATCCCAACCCGGAAATTCGCGAAGGGGGGGGCTGATGGCGCGAACCTCAGAAGATCGCGTCCCCGTCATCGAGGCAGGACATACCTACGCGTCCGTCACGGACAAGATCAGTTCGATCGTTCTCACGCGTCACATGCCTCGCGCGTGGTACGTTGGGTTTGGGATATCCTTCCTTCTTTTTTTAATGCTCGTTTACGCGGTGGGGTACCTGCTCATTCGCGGCATCGGAATTTGGGGCGTGAATATTCCGGTCGCATGGGGTTTCGCCATCGTCGATTTCGTATGGTGGATCGGCATCGGTCACGCCGGCACGCTTATCTCGGCAATTCTTCTTTTGCTGCGCCAGGATTGGCGCACGTCAATCAACCGGTTCGCCGAGGCAATGACCCTCTTCGCAGTTGCCTGCGCGGGGGTGTTTCCCATTCTTCATCTTGGCCGGCCCTGGCTGGCTTACTGGCTCTTTCCCTATCCCAACACGATGAACATTTGGCCGCAGTTTCGCAGCCCGCTGGTCTGGGATGTTTTTGCAGTGTCGACCTATGCAACCGTCTCGCTGCTCTTTTGGTACGTGGGACTCATCCCGGACCTGGCGACTCTGCGTGATCGCTCCAAAAGACGATGGCCACGGATCATCTACGGGATCTTTTCAATGGGATGGCGCGGCTCGGCGTATCACTGGCACCGCTATGAAACCGCGTATCTTTTGCTGGCTGGATTGGCAACGCCACTGGTCGTCTCGGTCCATACAATCGTGAGTTTCGATTTCGCCGTCTCGATTCTGCCCGGCTGGCATACGACGATCTTTCCGCCATACTTTGTTGCGGGTGCCATCTACTCGGGTTTTGCGATGGTCGTCACGCTGGCCATCCCAATTCGCGCGCTTTATGGCCTGGAAGATTTCATCACCATGCGACACCTGACGAACATGGCGAAGATCATGCTCGCGACGGGTTTGATCGTGGCCTACGGATATTTGATGGAAATCTTCATCGGATGGTACAGCGGGAACACGAACGACCAATACGTCATCACGAACCGCATGCGTGGGGCTTACGCACCAGTTTATTGGGCGTTGATCGGCTGCAATATTGTCATCCCGCAACTGCTCTGGTCCGAACGGATTCGCTCGAATGTGATCGCACTTTTCATTATCGCGATCATCGTGAACATCGGGATGTGGCTCGAACGATTCGTGATCGTCGTGACGAGTCTTCATCGCGATTTCCTTCCGTCGTCGTGGGACATGTATTATCCGACGCGATATGACTGGATGACGTACATCGGAACGATTGGGCTGTTTCTGATGCTGTTGTTCCTGTTCCTTCGCCTGTTGCCGATGATCTCCATTTTTGAGTTGAGAACCTTGTTGGATGAAACGACTCCCAGCGCGGAGGAAAAGCAGCAATGAAGCAGATCATTGCAAAACCTCCCACGTATGGCCTCCTTGCGGAATTTAATTCACCCGAGGAATTGCTCGAAGCGACGCGGCGCGCGTATGGGGAAGGTTATCGGCGCATGGACGCTTACAGTCCGGCCCCGGTCGAGGGGCTTTCGGACGCGCTTGGCTTTCAGAAATTCAGGTTGCCGTTGATTGTCTTCTTCGGTGGACTCATCGGAGCGATCTCCGGCTATGCATTGCAATACTGGGTGGCCGTCATCGAATATCCCATCAACGTCGGCGGTAGGCCGCTGCATAGCTGGCCCTCGTTCATCCCCGTCACATTTGAAATGACGATCCTTGTGGCTTCACTTTCGGCCGTCCTCGGAATGCTTGCCCTGAATGGCCTGCCGACGCCGTATCACCCACTTTTCAACATCGAGCGATTCGAGCACGCCACGCGGGACGCGTTCTTTCTTTGCATCGAAGCGAGGGATCCGAAATTCAATCTGGAAGAGACTGAAAGATTTTTGACAACCCTCGGCGCGCGCGAAGTGTTTGAGGTGCCGGCATGAACAGGCTTCATTGTGCTGCGCTCGCCCTTATGTCTATTTGGCTTGCCGCTTGCCGGGACGACATGCACGATCAGCCAAAGTTTGAACCGCTCGAGCAAAGCGCGTTTTTTCCCGATCAACGCGCTTCGCGTAATCCGCCTGCGCACACGGTCGCCCGCGGGCAATTGAATGAGGATGCGCTCCTTTTTACCGGCAAGGTGGGGAAGGATTTTTCTCCGGTATTTCCATATCCGGTCACGGCCCGGATTCTTCAACGCGGCCAGGAGCGCTTCAATATCTACTGCGCGGAGTGCCACGACCGCACAGGGGATGGGGGAGGTATCGTCGTGCAGAGGGGTTATCGGCGCCCGGCATCGTTCCACATTGCACGGTTGAAGGAGGCTCCGCCCGGTTATTTCTTCGATGTCATAACGTCTGGATTTGGGGCGATGCCCAAGTATGCACTGCAGGTCGGAGTTGAGGACCGGTGGGCCATCGCAGCCTATATTCGAGTGCTGCAATTGAGCCAGTCGGCGCGACTGGGCGATCTCCCCGAGGAAGATCGCCGCAAGCTTGAGGCGGAACCGCAATGATTGATTCCGAGCGCACGAACGCGACTCTTGTCCGATTGCAGACGCAATCGCTGATTGTGGGGGCCATCGCCGCGATGTTCTGCGTTCTTGGCGCACTTTTCAGCCCGGACCAGTTTTTTCGATCCTACCTCACCTCGTATCTTTTCTGGATCGGGCTTCCACTCGGGGGATGGGCAATTCTCATGCTTCATAATTTGGTTGGGGGGGCTTGGGGCTGGGTCATCCGCCGATTCCTTGAATCGGGGATGCGGACCTTGCCACTTATGGCAGTTCTGTTCGTTCCCATCGTACTGGGCATGCAAAGCCTTTACATCTGGAGCCGCCCGGACGCCGTCGCAGCCGACCCGCTTCTTCAGCACAAGCAGCCGTACCTGAATTCGCAGTTTTTTCTGATTCGAGCGGGAGTTTATTTCGCCGTTTGGATTGGTCTGGGATTCATTGTTCGGAAGTCGTTCCGGGAGCCACTCGACTTGAGCGCCTTCTATCCGCCTCGCGCGATTCGCGTTTTGAGCGCATTGGGGTTACTTCTTTATGGCTTAACCGTTACCTTCGCCTCCATCGACTGGGCAATGTCGCTTGATCCCAAGTGGTTCTCAACCATTTATGGAGCGACTTTCATGGTTGGATACGCGCTATCAATGCTCTCGTTCGCCGTCTGCTCCCTGGGCTTTCTGATGAACTCTCGCGGGGAATCCGAATCGATTCCGCAGCCGCATATTAATGATCTGGGCAACCTGATGCTTACGTTCGTCGTGCTTTGGGCCTACATCGCTTTTTCCCAGTTTTTGATTATTTGGTCGGGTAACCTTCCGGAGGAAATCCCTTGGTACCATGATCGTTCGGCAGGAATCTGGAAGGTCGTCTCCGGCGCGATGATAGTTCTCCATTTCTTTGTTCCATTCCTGCTGCTGCTATCGAGGACGGTCAAGCGACGGCTCCGGATGCTGGCCACCATAGCGGCGGCCCTGCTCGTGATGCGAATCGTCGATATGATCTGGCTGATCGGCCCGTCGTTGCCGAATTCGGGCATCTTTTCGCATTGGCTGGATCTCGTCGCCTTCATCGCCATCGGAGGATTGTGGATGGCGAGCTTGATTGGGAATTTGAGAAAGCACGAGCTATTGCCGCCTCTGCTGGCGACCGCGCCAGTGCCTCAGCACCATTGATTCGGGCAAGCGTCATGGATGAACTGCAACCAGAACGAACAGAACGAAGAGGGCCCGGATACGAGCGGCGCGATATCGCGGTCAAGCCTCTTCTAATTTTTGCCGTGGCCCTGATTGTGCTTGCTGTCCCGGTTTTTTTTGGAATGGCATGGCTCTTGAAGTCATTTGATACGCGTGAAGCGGCGAGGGCGACCGCCGTTTCACCCATAGCGGCGGAGCGTCAAATCCCCCCGGAACCGCGCCTTGAACTCAACGAGCGGGAATCGTTCGTTCAGCTACGGCAAAAGGAAGAGCAACTACTGAACAATTATGCGTGGGTGAACCGGACGACCGACACTGTCCGCATTCCGGTCTCGCGTGCGATGGAACTGATTGCGGAACGCGGGTTGCCCGCGCGCACGCCGGCGCCGGAGAAGAAGTGAACATGAAGCCCGGCCTGATAATACGGCAGATCTTTACCAGGATGACTCGAACGGGAGTGCTGAGCTTGATTCTTGCTCTGTTTGCGAAGCCTTCCGTCGCCGCCGATCCAAGAGTTCCCGACCTTTTGAAGGAAGTAGGAATCGATCAGCATTTAGGGGATCAGCTACCCTTGAAACTTCCTTTTGTAGATGACACCGGCCGAGCGGTGGATTTCGGAACCTACTTCGGGAACAAGCCCGTGATTCTCGCGCTGGTCTATTATCAATGCCCGATGCTTTGCAATCTGGTGCTCGACGGATTGCTGCGGAGCCTTAATTCAATCTCGCTGAAATCAGGACAGGATTTCCAGCTTGTCGCGGTGAGCATCAACCCCAAGGAAACTCCTGAGCTTGCCGCCGCAAAAAGAGCCAACTATTTGAAGGGCTATAATCAGCCGGACGGCGCCGCGGGATGGCACTTCCTGACGGGAACTCCCGGGTCCATCGAGGCGCTTACACGCGCGGTGGGATTCCGTTACGCGTATTTGCCAGAGAAAGATCAATTCGCGCATGCGAGCGGAATCATGGTTATTACGCCGGGAGGCAAAATCTCGCGTTACTTTTTTGGCATTGAATATTCGCCACGCGATTTGCGTTTGGGGCTCGTTGAATCTTCCGCGAATGGGATCGGCAGCATGATCGATCAGTTGTTGCTCTTCTGTTATCACTACGATCCCGCTGACGGTAAATACAGCTTCATGATTCTCAGATTCATTCAAACCGCCGGGATTATGACCGTTTTGCTGATGGGCGGAACAATTGCGTTGTTGCTGCGCCGCGAGCGCCGAGGGTTGAAGCATGCGGCGGTGCGAACAGTCGCCGTTTTAGAGACGATCCCCCAGGAGAAAGGGATTGGATTGAAGTAATGCAATCGGACCTGCCTTTCTTTCCAGTTCAGGCTTCGAGTTATGCGCACCGGATCGATGCTCTATATTTGTCAATCCTGGCAGTCTGCGTATTCTTCTCGCTTCTGATCGCGATTCTCATCGTGTACTACGCGCTCAAGTATCGCCGGCGCGCGGGCTCCCCTTACCCTCAACGAGTCCCGACGAACATGAAACTCGAACTTATATGGACGGCGATTCCGCTCATTATCGCGATGATCATTTTCTTTTGGGGAGCCAACCTTTACATGGTCGCCTCGAGCCCGCCCGCCGATGCAATCGACGTCTACGTCGTCGGCAAGCAATGGATGTGGAAGCTTCAACACGCCGGCGGGCGGAGGGAGATCAACGAGCTTCATGTTCCGACGGGCCGAGCCGTTCGATTGACGATGACTTCGGAGGATGTTATCCACAGTTTCTACGTCCCAGCGTTCCGCACGAAGATGGACGTCCTACCCGGACGATACACGACGCAGTGGTTCGAGCCGATCCGGCCGGGGGAATATCATTTGTTCTGCGCCGAGTATTGCGGGACGAAACATTCAGGCATGATCGGCAAGGTCGTCGTCATGGAGCCGGCGCGTTATCAGGAGTGGTTAGGCGGGCTCGAAGGCGGGAAGTCGACGGTCGCTCTCGGCGAGGCATTGTTCCAGCAGCTCGGATGCGCGACTTGTCACACCGGACAGGCGACGGATGAATCCAAGCGCGGCCCCGATCTGGTTGGGCTTTATGGGCGCGAGGTCAAGCTGGAAAGCGGCGGCGCGGTCATTGCAGACAATAATTACATTCGCGAGTCGATCCTTAGACCAGCCTCCAAGCTGGTCGCCGGTTACGTCAACAACATGCCAACCTTCGAAGGTCAGATCAGTGAAGAGGGCATCATGCAAATCATCGCTTACGTTAAATCGCTTACCCAGCCGCCTGCGAGGCCCTAGTAACTTATGGATCCAGTTCCCACCAATTACCAGCCGAACTATTTGAACGCAGCGTATACGGTGAAATCGTGGTTGCTTTCGGTCGATCACAAGCGCATCGCGATTCTCTACATGATCGCGGTAACGCTATTCTTTTTTGTCGGCGGCGCGGGCGCGGTCATTTTCCGCCTGGAGTTGATGACCCCTGAAGGCGATCTCGTTCAGTCTGAAACCTACAACAAGCTCTTTACCCTGCACGGCATCATGATGGTGTTTTTCTTTCTGATTCCGTCGATTCCCGCCGTGCTGGGGAATTTCCTCGTGCCATTGATGATCGGGGCGCGCGACCTGGCCTTCCCTCGCCTTAATCTCGCGAGTTGGTACATCTATATGGTCGGTGGAGCATTCACTCTTTGGGCGACAATTTCCGGCGGGGTGGATACCGGCTGGACGTTTTACACGCCCTACAGCAGCACGTACGCGAACACGCACGTCATGGCCGTCGCGATCGGTGTATTCATCACCGGCTTCTCGTCCATTCTCACGGGGCTCAACTTCATCATTACGGTTCATAAAATGCGCGCGCCGGGACTGACCTGGTTCCGGCTTCCGCTTTTCATCTGGTCGATGTATGCGACCAGCCTGATCATGGTGTTGGCGACGCCGGTAATCGCGATCACGCTCTTGCTCGTCGGCATCGAGCGCGGTCTGCACGTTGGGATATTCGATCCGGCATTGGGCGGCGACCCGGTGCTCTTCCAGCATCTGTTCTGGTTTTATTCGCATCCCGCCGTCTACATCATGGTGCTCCCCGCGATGGCAGTCGTGAGCGAGCTGGTGACCTGTTTCTCTCGAAAGAAAATCTTCGGCTATTCGTTCGTCGCCGGGGCCAGTCTCGCGATCGCGGTCATCGGCTTTCTCGTTTGGGGGCATCACATGTTCGTGAGCAGCCAGTCCGTTTACGCGGGAATGATCTTTTCCGTGTTGAGTTTTCTCGTTTCAATTCCTTCGGCCATCAAAGTCTTCAACTGGACGGCCACGCTCTACAAGGGTTCGATTTCATACGAAACGCCGCTGCTTTACGCGTTGGGATTCATCGGGCTCTTTACCATCGGCGGTTTGACGGGTTTGTTTCTGGCGGCCATCGCGGTCGACGTTCACGTCCACGACACCTACTTCGTCGTCGCGCATTTCCATTACATCATGGTCGGGGGCACCGTGATGGCTTACCTTGGCGGAATCCATTTTTGGTGGCCGAAAATAACCGGCCGGATGTATCCGGAATTCTGGGCGCGCATTTCCGCGATGATCATTTTTATCGGGTTTAACCTCACCTTTTTCCCGCAGTTCATTCTAGGGTACCTGGGAATGCCCAGACGGTATCATGCTTATCCAGCCGAGTTTCAGGTCTTGAATGTTTTCTCCTCGGCTGGAGCGTCGATCCTCGGCGTCGGTTACCTATTGCCGCTGGTCTACCTGGTCTGGTCGCTTCGATGGGGACGGATCGCAAGTTCTAATCCCTGGAACGCGACGGGTCTCGAATGGCAAACTCCATCCCCCCCGCCAACGGAGAACTTTCCGGAAATACCCGTCGTGACTGAGGATGCGTATTCCTACGAGGAGAAGGAGCCGACTCTTGCCTGACCACGGTACGGCGCTCGCTCATCACTTTGAGGATATGGATCAGCAGAACGATTCGATGCTGCTTGGGATGTGGGTTTTCCTAGCGACGGAGGTTCTTTTTTTCGGCGCATTGTTTCTGGGTTATACAGTTTATCGGGGGTCCTATCCGGAAGCTTTCGCCGCCGGGAGCCGTGAGCTCGACATCATTCTTGGGACAATCAATACTGCCGTTCTGATCGGAAGCAGTCTGACGATGGCGCTGGCCGTCAATGCGGCCCAGCGTGGAGATCCGCGCCGGCTCGTCCGATTTCTTCTCGCGACGGTCGGCTTGGGAGCGCTGTTTCTTGCGATCAAGGCGATGGAATATGGTCACAAGTTTTCCGAGCACCATGTTCCGGGTCCGAACTTTTTGTTCCACGGCTCGCCTGACGGGCACATCGAACTTTTTTATTCGTTTTATTTTGTCATGACCGGCTTCCACGCGCTTCACATGGTGATCGGCATAGGAATCATGCTGACGCTTATCGTTCTCGCCCGGCGGGGGCGTTATACGTCTGAAAACTCCATGCCCATCGAGCTGGCAGGCCTGTACTGGCACTTTGTCGATATTGTGTGGATCTTTCTTTTCCCCCTGCTGTATCTGATCGGGAGGCACCAATGAAGGCCCATGCCGCCGCAACCCGATCTTACTTTGTGATCTTTGCCGTGCTGATCGCCTGCACGATTCTCACGACCGGAGTGTCCTTTCTTAATCTTGGGCGATTGAGCACCATCGTCGCGTTGACGATTGCGCTTTTTAAGGCCTCTCTCGTCCTTCTTTATTTCATGCATCTGCGCGCAAGCTCGCGCATGGTGTGGGTCTTCGCCATTGCCGGCCTCTTCTGGCTGGGGATCATGTTCACGCTTTCGTTCAGCGATTATCTCACGCGGAAAGCGTCGGTGGAACGGGCCGAGCCTATAACTCAGAATGCCTTTTACGATCGACGATAGATTTGTTTCGCACAAAGATCACTTAGGAAGTCTTAAACCTGCGTGCCGGAGAGCTTTTGAAGGAGAATGCCAGATTCCCTTCTTACTGCATCAAATACGTTATCCTGGGGACCATGGGAAATCAGATCCGAGAGAATCTCACAGGCTTCGCGGAGCTTTCGATTGCCCGCGTGTGCTTTCGCAAGCAGAAGCAGGGCCTCTGCGCGCGTCGGAGCATCGTACCATGATGTCAACCCGCGCAGGCTAAGCTCGGCAAGGATCGAAGCTTCGTGCCATTCCTTGCCATGATACATCGAATCGGCAGCAAGGTAGTAATTGATTCCCACCATGCGAGAATCCTGCTGGATCCCGGACTGAAAAAGATGAAGGTTGGATTCGCGTGCTGCTTCCAAAGCGTCGAGCCATCGGCCCTCTGCAGAACGAATCAAGGCAAGTCGATGTTGTTCAAGACCAATCTCCATTGATGGAGTGAGATTGGAAGCGTGGTCGCTCACGGAGGCGGCTGGCGCTTCTTGCGGGCCTTGTCCGCCAAAATTTCCTGGGCCGAGAGGTATTTGCGCCGATGTACGCCCTTCAGAACCAAAAGCTCCTGGCGTCCGTTCACCTCGCAGAATTCGAGGTCGATGATTTCCTCGATTGTTCTGCGCTTCGGGTGGATTTTGAAGTCCGGACTCTTCGTCATTTTCCTTAAGTATTCAACAAGCTCCTCGGGGCGAAAGGGCTTGGCGATGAATCCATTGGCACCCAACTGGGCCGCGTGATCGCGGTCGCGCTGGGAGGCCCGAGCCGACACGATTACGATGGGGAGGTCGTGCAGTGACGGGTTGCGCCGGATCGATTGAAGCAGATGAAACCCGTTCATTCCCGGCATCATCACATCGAGCAGAACCACGTCGGGCTGATAGTCCACAATCTTTCGGACTGCCTCGAGTCCATCGCGGGCTAGGGTGACTTCAAAGTCCTGATTCAGAGAGAGGTCCATCAGTTGACGCATGTCGTCATCGTCGTCCACGACCATGACACGGGCGACGGGCTCAGGCTCATTTCCGGGAGGGGGTTGGGCCGCCGCGACATGAGCCCGCTCCTGGCGGTAGCTAGTCGGTTGCGCAGGAGACTGCGCAGGGGCGGGAGTCTCCGGACTCGGTGAGGGACCTGCAACGGGCAGCGTACCAGCAGCCTCGAACTCCCGGAGCTGCTCAAGTGTAAAACGCTTGGGTCGAAGTAGGGGACGCTTTTGCTGAATCGTCATCTCGACGTTTTTCAGGATTCGAGCGGCATCAATCGGCTTCACCATGAAGAGATTTGCACCGGCGGCATAACCTTTCTTGATGTTATCGGTCGACCCCTGACCGGAAAGAAACAAAACAGGAATGTCCCTGAAGTCGGGGTGGTTGCGAATTGCCGTGCAAAGTTCGAACCCATTCATCAGGGGCAAATCCAGATCGAGAATCGCGAGATCGGGCTGATATGCAGAGAGATGCTTCAGCGCATCCAGACCGTCGACGGCGAGGACAACCTCGAAATTGGGTCGCATCGTCATTAGCAGAAGATCTCGAAGGTCGTCATCGTCGTCGACGACCAGGATGCGGTAAAAACTCATATCAGAATTTCCCCCTAGAGAGGTGAGAACAATTCATCTTCTCCATAATTTATATATCGGAGAAAAATAAGGCGTCCCTTGATTGCGAGATCATATCATAAGAAGGCGCCGGCGAAGCAACTACGAAGGTGGAACTATATGTGGAAAAAGGCGAAACGCCGGGCAGTGGCTCGCAAAGTCTTGCACTCATGCCTGAGTGGAGTACGGTGAAAGGTTCCTACATCCTACCCCCGAGCACCACAAAGACCTTGTCCGGAAAGGCCTCTTCTGCTTTAATGCTGCTTGAAAACCCTTGTATGGTATGTTGACCATCAAGTGGGCCTTGTGCCCACTTTTTTATTTTAAATAGGGTTGTGCAGCGAAAATAACACGGGCTGAACAGCCCTCCCCGAGTAGAACTCAACAGGAATCCTAAAAACCTTGGGCAAAGGAGACGCATCCATGGATCCCACAACACTCAAGGCGTTTGTCCGCCAGATCAGCAAGGAAAAGGATCTTGAGCCCCAAGTCATCAAGGACGCGATCGAGCGCGCCATCCTTGCCGCTTCGCGAAAGAACCTTTCTCAATACCGTGACGCCGTCGCCGCCTTGAATATGGAAAGCGGCGAACTCGTCGTGAGCGTCACAAAGACAATCGTCGACAACGACCAGCCCAACTCCCGCAAGGAGATCAAGCTGAGAGAGGCCAAAAAGGTCTTAAAAGAAAAGAAGCTGAAGGTTGGCGACGAGGTCATCGTTCCGATCGAACCGGCCGAATTTGGACGTATCGCGGCACAATCGGCGCGCCAGATCGTCATGCAGCAGATTCGCGACGCCGAGCGCATGAAGATATTCAACGAATACAAGGACAAGGTCGGCCAGGTCGTCACGGGCATCGTGCAGAGGTTCGAGCACCGCGACGTCATCATGAACATAGGGAAAACCGAAGGTGTCCTGCCGCTCAGCGAGCAGCCGGTTGGGGCGAAATATCGCTTTACCGAGCGGCTAAAGGTGATGATCGTGCGGGTCGAAAACACGCCGCGAGGCCCGATGATCATCCTTTCGCGCAAAACACCCCAGCTCGTCATCGAGCTTTTCAAGCAGGAGGTGCCGGAAATTCTGGACGGCACAGTGCAAATCGTCGGGATCGCGCGCGAGGCCGGAGTGCGCATGAAGATTGCCGTGAAATCGACCAATTCCGACGTCGATCCTGTCGGCGCGTGTGTCGGAATGAAGGGTTCGCGTGTTCAGATGGTCGTGCGCGAACTCGAAAATGAGAAGATTGACATCGTCCCCTGGAGTCCGGATTCCAAGACGTTCGTCGCGAACGCGCTCAACCCAGCCAAGATCATCTCGATCGAGCTTGACGATAAATCGAAGACGGCACACGTCATCGTCGCCCAAGGCAATCTGGCGATTGCGATCGGGCGTAAGGGCCAGAACACCAAACTCGCCGCCAAGCTGACGGGATATCGTCTGGATATCCGCTCGGAAAACGAGGACGAGCTGGCTTACGAGGAAATTCAGCGGCGCTACCTCGAAGACTTGCTTCGTCAAATTCCCGGCCTCAGTGAGTTGGGAATGGAAGCGATGCTTCGCTCGAGTTACAACAGCGTGGAAAAGATCGCCAACATCGAGCCGAGCAAACTCCTCCCATTCACTACCGATGATCTCGAACTGGCCGAGCGCCTGGTCACTGGAGCAGCGGAATACCTTGAAGCATTGAAGCAAATGGAAGAGGAACGGCGCAGAGTTCGCACCGATGAACCGGGAGCGGAGGGAGAAGCCTCGCCTGAAGAAGAGACAACTCCGGAGGGGGAGGACAACTCCGCGGAAGACGAATCCGAGCAGGGGGAGGACGAGATTGAGCCGGCTGAGGGTGAGGCGGAATCTGAAGAAGAGGGTGAAGCCGAAGAATCCGAGGAAGCCTCCGAATCGACCCTGGCCGCATCCGACGAGGGTGCCGCCGAGGAAGAATAGACTTATCTTGCTTCCACAACCGCGCGGGAGTAGTGTTACTATGGATAATCAATCCAGACGCGCGGGAAGACTTGGAACCCAGTATTTTCCAGGGGTCCCTTGACTTACATGCTTCGGTTGGCGTTTAATAAGAGGAGCAAGTCGGCGAATTCGAAGAATTCAACGAAACTGGCTTTGAAAGATCGGACCCCGCAGGAGAACAATACTCGATGCGTATATATGAGCTTGCCAAAGAACTCGGCAAGCAGTTTGGCATTGATATTAAAAGCTCGGATCTCGCGCACGAAATGCAATCGTTGCGCGAGCTTGATAGTGATGTAAGGGAGTCGATCAAGAGCCATGCTTCTTCGGTTACGGACGAGGTCGTCGACAAGATGATAAGAGTGTATAAGGAGCGCATTGAAGCTCCAGCCCAACGGGCAGCCGAAGAGGAACAGGCCAAGAGAAAAGCCGAAGAGGCGAAGCGGCGCGAAGAGATTCGCCTTCGCCGCGAACAACTCGAACAACAAAAACGCCGCGATGGTCAGGGCAAGCTAAGCGACATTGAGCAGACTCGTCGCGCCCGCGAGCAGGAGATTCAGCGGCGACAGGCCTTGACGGGCATCCCTCCGCTCGGAACTCCCCTTCCCCGTCCCACAGTCGCGGGTGTAGGAATTCGACCGCCCGGCATCGGTGGGGCCATTCCCCTGCCTCCGCGCAAGGCGGCAGCGACGGTGTCTCCCTCCGCAGCGGCGCCAAATCCACCCGGACCTGCCGTTGCTCAGACGACCGCCGCGGCACCCTCTCCGCAGGCGTCAGTAACTCCGCAAACACCTCCTCCCATCCAAACAATCGCACCCAAGACAGGCATCCGTCCGACGGGAACTGCGACGCAGCTCAAAAGTTCATCGGGATCATCAGGATTTTCAAGCGGACCTGTTCACGGCGGGACCGGAGCTGATTCCGGGAGGACCGGCGTCCGGACCGACGGCCAGCCTCCTCCTCCGGCAGCTCCCCAGCTTCGCGCCGACTCGCCTTTCCGCATGCGACCGCAGCAGCAACGTCCATCCGTTCCGGGAACTCTACCTGGCAGAAACGAATATAATCGATCTAGCGGGCCATCCCAGGGACATGGTCGTTCCGACGGCCCTCGCAGACCGGACGGTCCCCCCGGCCAGCGTGAGTATCAGCGCCCCGACAGTGGGGGCCCGAGAAGACCGTCGAGACCCGATGATCGGCCTAGCGACCGGCCGTCGGATCGGTCCGGCCGGCCACCCGAGCGCTCTGACCGTCCCGATCGCGGAGCGCCGCGTTCTTCGCAACCTTCCGACCGGAAATCGGGCGAGCTCATTATTCCCGAGATTGAAGTGATGACGCTCAAGGGTGCCGTCCGGAGGCCCCGCACTCCGGGGGATAAGGCCAAGGCCCCCGCTCCGAAGAAGAAGATTCTCAAGACCATTGTTCGCGAAGAGATTGAAGTCAAGCCAAGCCGGATTTACGGATTGGCGGATGAGTTCCGTCGTCCCATCGGGGGCAAGCGGCCAAAATCGGCAACGCGAGCCACCACGCAGTCCGACCGTCATAGTACCGCAAAATCAGCCCCGAGCGCGAGGGGTCCGGTTCGAATTGGTTCGACAATTACAGTCGGCGAGTTTGCGGAAAGGCTGCGGGTTCCCGCGGCCGACATCATCAAGCAAGTCTTTCTGATGGGCAAGCCCTTGACGATCAATCACCTGATCGATCCCGATCTTTGCGAAATCATCGCGCAGGAGTATGGCGTGCCGCTCGAGATTGAGGCCGAGGGGGACGAGCAGGATATTGCGCAATACATTCCCGTGGAGGACGAAAGTCACATGGTGCCCCAGGCCCCGGTCGTCACGATCATGGGACACGTCGATCATGGCAAAACGACTCTGCTCGATGCGTATCGATCAAGTACGGTCGCGGCCGGAGAGTTCGGCGGGATTACACAACACATCGGCGCTTATCGGGTTGAAACCCCGCGCGGCGTTATTACCTTCCTCGACACGCCGGGCCATGAAGCTTTCACGTCGATGCGCGCGCGCGGAGCGCAAGTGACCGACATTGTCGTTCTCGTGGTTGGCGCGGATGATGGAGTAATGCCGCAGACGGTCGAAGCGATTAATCACGCCCGCGAAGCCGGGGTTCCGATCATCGTGGCGATCAATAAGATTGATCTTCCTTCGGCCAACCCGCAGCGGGTGCGCACGGAATTGATGCAACACAGCATTCTGCCCGAATCCTTGGGCGGCACGAACATCTTTGTCGAGATTTCGGCCAAAAAACGCATCAACCTCGACGAGCTTCTCGAGATGATTCTGCTTCAGGCTGAAATTCTTGAACTCAAGACGGATCCAACCTGCCGTGCCGAAGGCACCATCATTGAATCCCACGTTGATCCCCTACGCGGTCCGGTTGCCACCGTTCTGGTTGAAAAGGGAACGCTGCACCAGGGAGACATTTTCGTCGTCGGGACGGAGAGTGGGCGTACGCGCGTTATGATCAACGATCGCGGGCAGCAGGTGCGCGAGGCGGGACCTTCGGTTCCCGTCGAGGTGATCGGCCTGACGGGGTCGCCCGATGTCGGCGAAACATTCCTGGTCATGGCGGAAGAACGCATCGCGAGAGAGATCGCGTCGCGTCGAGTGGACCGCCGCCGCATGCGCGATCTCGGCACCACGCGCCATGTCACGCTTGAAGGGCTGCACGAACTGGTCGCTGAGGGCAAGCTGAAGGATCTCAAGATCATTCTGAAGGCGGACGTGCAGGGCTCGATCGAGGCTATTTCCCAATCGCTCCAGAAACTTAGCAACGAGCAGGTCAAGGTGCGAATCCTGCATAAGAGCACAGGCGGAATCACTGAATCCGACGTCAATCTCGCGCACGCCTCGGACGCAATTGTAATCGGCTTCAACGTTCGTCCCGACCCGGCAGCGTCTACTTTGGCTCAACGTGAAGGCGTGGAGATTCGCAATTACAGGATCATTTATGAACTGATCGAGGAACTCCAAAAGGCCATCGTCGGCATGTTGGATAAGGTATACAAAGAGACGGTTACCGGTCGGGCGCAGATTCGCCAGATTTTCAAGATGTCGCGCATCGGCAACATCGCCGGCTGCTACGTCCTGGATGGCGAAATCATCCGCGGCAATAAAGCGCGGCTCGTTCGCAACAGCATCGTGGTATGGGAAGGAAAGCTCAGCACCCTGCGCCGCGTCAAGGATGACGTCAGCAAGGTGGCCGCCGGTTTTGAATGCGGACTCACGCTGGAGAGTTTCCAGGATATCAAAGAGGGCGACATCGTTGAGTCCTTCCAGATGGAAGAAGTCCCCGCCGAACTCGCAGCCTCGGGATAAAATGCGATACGCGGCTTCCGAGAAAAAATGAAATGGGTATTAAAGCGCTTGTCTCTCAGGAGCCTCTTGAGGGATGAGACGGGTGGCGGCTGATTTAAAGGTCCCGCGTTCCGCATTCCCATGAATCGTCCTGAAGAACCTTCCATCGGTCATCATTTCGTCATTGGATTGCTGGAAATTGATCTCAGCATCCAGATGAGCCACTCGCTCAAGGCCAAGCGCGGCGTGCTTGCGCACGTCATGAACGACCTGCGCAAGAGCTATCCACTGACCATCGCCGAGGTCGGCGATCATGACGTCTGGGGTCGCGCTGGACTGGCCGCAGTCACGATTTCCAATGATTCTTCGGTGGTTGAGAGTATCCTCAACGATGCTGTGCGTCACCTTGAACGAAGCCGCGAAGTTGAGCTCGTGCATTTCGAGATTCGCCTCATTTGATGGAGCGTCGCGATGTCTACCGATGCGAAGCTAACCCTGCAATTCAAATGCCGGGTTCTTCCGCATCGCAAACTCCGCGCGTTCCGAACACTGCTGCTTCTCCTCGTCGGGTCGCTGCCCACCACGGGCTTCTCGGTCATTGTGGAGGCGTTGCCGCGCGCCGAGAAGCGCTTCCTGAACGCGTCGCCGCAAACGAATAACCCTTTTGGCGCTCCTTCCCCGGCGAGTGGGCCGGCTTCCTCCGGGAATGAAGCCAAGGACTGCCGTGGGCCAAACACCCTGGGCCTGGTCGTCGTCGATCAGGGAACGGGTGATGCGATTCCAAAATTTACGGTTCATGCCTCGTTCGCGATGAATTCGAAGCCTTCCAATTTTACTCCCGTGCAAAGAGCGCGAGAGGCAGCAAGGGGGCGATCAAATACCGCGGCGAAACCTCCATTAACCTCTGGCCGGCTTGAAAGCCAGGACGTGGATGATCCGAACGGCATCTGCCTTTACGAGGAACTGCCCGCAGGAAATTTTGAATTTCAAATTCTGGCAGACGGATATATTCCGGGCCGGCTCACCATCGAGATTCCATTCTCGCAAGAAACAGCACGCATCGAGCTCGTGAAAGGCGCGACCGTTACGGGGCAGATTGTGGAGGATGCAAACGGGCGACCGTTTGATGCGATGGAAGTCATGCTATGGCCATCGGGAGATTCGGAAACGGCACACATGACTCAGCAGTATCCAGTGAAAACGGACGCCGAAGGCAGATTCATCTTTCGAGCGCTCCCATCGGATCGATATACGATCGGATTTCCGGATTTTCCAACCTCAAACCTGGACTGGAAGTCTCGAGGCACGACCGATCCGGGCCGTCAACGACCGGCACATTTTGACCGGCTTGCATACCTTATACCGCCCAGGCTTGAACTGCTCGATCTAACGACTACAGAGTCGAGTGACCTGGGGACGATTCGACTGAAGATGGTGCCGATCATCGACTTGGAAATAGTCAATGAAAGTGGAGCGGGGTTATCTAGTTTTCCTTTTGATTTTGCGCTTTCACCAGTCCCCCTTCCCGACATGATCGACAACACTCTAAGGGTGCTCAGCATGAAGACGGGTGATGATGGGAAAAAGAAATTCCCGCTGGTGGGCTTCCAAGAAAAAATGGCGGCGATGATTTTCGTTCCGGAACGTATGGAGTTCGAATACCGAGTTTCACTTCCCGATGGGACTTCCGAGGGCGACTCCGACGTTTTTAAGGAAAAGCTGCGCGGCGAAGTCGGGAAAATGAAGACCGAGATGATTAAACGATTCCTGGATCACTACAATACGCGCAACCAGATATCAGCGCCGCAGATCGGGGAACAACCGGGTGAGCCTGAGCGGGTTCTGGAGGCCCTCCCCCCTGAAGCAAAATCGAAATTTGATGCCGGGTGGAAAAAAGTCGATGCCTTTGTCGATAAAATCTTTAGCCGACAGGAGCACCCGAGCGCCAAGGCCATTCTGCCGAATCCGGGCGAGGTTTGTTCGGTGCGAATCATTTATAAAAGCAACGCCAACGATTTGCATCTCAAGCTCCTGGCCCGCGATAAGGAGACGAAGGCATCGATCGGAAATTATTTTGGGTTATGCACCTTCGCGCGACAAGAAGCGTCCAGCCTGCTGGAAAATCCCAACCCAAATATTGAGGAGAAGGGAAACGATTTCGAAGAGACGCGAACCTTCGCTTGTGAGGACGGAACGGGCCGTGCCGGGATCGCCTGCATGAGACTCAAGGCGGGAATGCCTTTTGAAGAGGATCCCGGAAAATGGCTGGATGATGCGGCGGCACAATCTGCGAAGGACGAGCGGAAGCTTTTTTTTGCACTGAGCGCGCCTGGCTACGTTCCGCAACTTTTTGAGCTTTCGCCGGAAAAGGCGCGGCGGGCGGAGTTGTTGATCTTCGAACTCGGGCAGGCCGCAAGCGCGAGGGGGCGCGTTGTTTTCGCCGGAACCAACGACCCGCTTACGACCGAGACGATGAAAGCCGTGCTTGTTTCCGTTGGGAAGTTGGGCGCACCGGGCCAAGCCGATGATGCGGCGGCTTATACCAATCTCCAGGCCAACCCCTCCGTATACCTTAACGATGCAGGGCTCCAATGGGCGCCCAATGAAAGTCAGAATCCGCATTTTGCCTACCAGGCTGCCGTCCAGCTCGATCACGAAGGCCGATTTAATTTCGAGGGATTGATCCCGGACGAGCCATGGACGATGACGATGCAGGTTCCGCCTTTCCAAAGGTTTCGCAGACAGGAGATTCACTTGCATCGCGGATCCAATGATCTCGGGATCATTCGCATCGGATTTGGCGGGAAGCTGGAGGGATATGTCATTGATGATGACAAGAATCCTATCGCCGGAGCGAAATTCTCGTTCCCGCTCGATCCCGCTGCCTACAATGACCGAGAGGAAGCCAAATTGGAGTCAGACTCGCGCGGGGGATATGCTTTTGATCTCTCGTATTTGAATTTCGACAAGCAAATCGTGCGCATTGATCCCCCCTGGGGAATTGCTGCATCGAAAAAGCAACGAAGTCAGGTTTGGTTTGAATGCCTCAAGACCATCAATCGTTCCGCGGGAGAGCACTTCGTCCCCCGAATTCCTTTCGGGAACACGCTCCATGTGGAGGTTAAGAAGTCACCCAGAATCGAGGAACTCCTCAAGTTTTATTCAAAGGGTGAGAATCTTTTTCCGTATCTTCGATGGCGACCCAAGGGGGATCTCCGTCTCGCGATTTCGCAGATTTCGATTCTGGGTCTGGATCGATCGGATCAGGGATTTGTTTATCAGCAGAAGTTCAATCCAAAGTGGCGCGACTCCGATTTCACAAGCGGAACAGTCGCCTTTGATCTGGTCAATGTCCCGCCAGGGCGCCATGCACTTCGCGTCGACGCGGAAGCGATCGGTGCACAGGCTGCGGAAGGCCCTGAGGCGCCAGTGCAGGCGATTCACCTGATTTATACGGAATTTGAAATGCCCAATGCGCCGTATCAACTTAACGTAACGCCCGGTGGGGGGGATGTCGAAATCAAGCTCATTAGCCCGCCTGCACTCAGCACTGAGGCGCTAAAGCGGGGACCGGTATTTATCATTCAACGACTGGCGCCCGTCTCGACTGGAATCGTCGGTTCGGGCGCGTTGGAGCGCCAAAATACTCTGAGAAGCTCGGGCATTGCGCCGGATTATTATGAGCCGTTTGTTTGCTATAGCTCGGGCTTCGAAAAGATCGAAAAGGATTCGGAGGACAGGCGATTTTCAAAGACCTTGTTCAAGTCCGTTCCACCGGGTGACTACCGCGTTTTGGTTTACTCGGACCTTCAGGAGTGGCGGTTGAATTCCGTGCAACCGTATTTTCAGAGTGACTTCAAAGTTGAAGACAATACGGAAAAGACGACCGTCGAAATTCCATATCAACCTCAGCCGCCAGCGCCAAGTTTCGAACCGATCGTCATTTGGAAAACGGGAACTTAATCGGATTTGATTTTTTCTGACGTCGCAGTCTGCGATTCGTTCAGTATCAACTTTCGGCTTTCCAACAAGCCCTCTACCCCCTTCCTCAGGTTCGAATTATTTTCGGGTCTTCGTTATTGAAGACCGATTTGAGAGCTCATCTGGAAGTTTTATATTCTTTCCCAATCAGGAATTGTCTTGCAAAGCGGACCCAAGCAAAGGGACAATCACAACCAAACTCATGCGATGGATCCGATACAGAGCGGGAGCCGAGAGGCCCCGGACGGAAGGAATCCTTATTATGCGCGGTCATCATTTCGACACGGGCAAAGTTCAGAATATTCTTTTGCTCGCTTTCATTTTTGTGTGCGCGCTCTCGGCGTCTGCCGACGAATCCACAGCGGGAACTGCCGTGCCGGGGGGGACAAACTATCCTAACGGCGGGATGCGTGAGGTGGGGTTGGGCTCCGCTGCGTCCGGTGAATATCTGCTCGGAGCGGGGGCGATCGATTCAGCATCCGGATACGGATACTTTGTCGCGGGCACAATCCCGAGATTGATTGTCAAGTTCGCCCTCGGCGTCGGTGACGATCTTCCCACCCGCGTGGCCGCACTAGCCCTTCCGGCGGGCCTGGACGGTGTCTCCTCGATCGTGATCGATCCCGTCCGTGGATACGCACTTTGCGGAACAACTGCTTCTCCCGGCAACGTTCTCAAGGTGGCGCTTGGCGATGGAGACAGCACTCCGACTCTCGTGAGCGTCCTGACCCTTAACACTGGCGAGAACGTGTTGAGCCGCGCCGTCATCGACCCGGGCTCCGGGTACGCTTATTTCGCGACCAACACGCAACCGGTCCGCGTAGTCAAAGTGGGCCTCGGCCAAGGGAATCTGCCGCCCGTTCGCATTGGACTCACCTCACTTTTGGACGGCGAACGTCCCGTCTCCTCGATGACCATCCATCCTGAGGGCGGATACGCCTGCGTCGGGATGTTCAGCTTTCCAGGGCAAGTCGTAAAGGTCGGATTGGGTTCCGGCAATTTGTTTCCAAGCCGTCTCGGAGGGGTTACTTTCCCGGCGCCTGAGGACGAGGCGTCCGCGGGATGTATTGATCCTCTTCATGGATACGCGTATTTCGGCACGTTCACTAATCCTCTCAGGGTGGTAAAGGTAAATGTCGCTCCGAACACGCCTGTTCGCATTGGATCGCTGACATTGAATGCGGGCGAGAATCGTTCCTTTACGGAAGCAATGATCGACCCCGCGGCCGGACACTGCTTCTTCGCAACGGAGACCGGGTTTGTCGTCAAGGTCGGCTTGGGGGAAGGCGCCGCCCTCCCGACGCGTATAGGCGCATTGAAACTCTCCCTGAGCTCACCCGGCCCCGCCTTGATGGATTCCGCCCGAGAGTATGCCTATTACGGAATCCCCTCCAACCCCTTTCAGTTGCTGAAAGCGACGATTTCACAAAAGCGTCATCTCAAGGCATCCAAGATTTTGCTTCTCGAATCGGGCATCGTTTCGTCAGTGTCGTTCTATTCCCATGGCGCACAAGGCAATCTCCGGTTGGCAATTTATGACGATTCATCCCCGAAAAATCTTCTTTGGCAGAGTGGCTCGATCCCGAACACGGCCGCCAATGATTGGGTAACGGCAGAGATTGGGGGAGGATTCCCGAGCTCACTCAACCTGAATGCCGGGACCTATTGGCTCGGATGGCAGGTGGATACAAGTGCCGACGTTCCCAGCTATACGCAAGGCTCGCCGGGCGATGGATTCTATATTAGTCAGCCTTTCGGACCAGCCCCCGCGCAGCTTGATGCATCGGCAACGACAGCCACGGATGAAACGTGGAGCATGTATCTTTCCAAGCAGACTATTCCGCTAACTCCGAGCCCCAGTCCCACTGCATCACCAGCCCCCACGGCAACGCCGACGCCGAGCTCCACTCCGGTGCCGGAATCCAGCGGGGCCTTGCACCAGTATGGCGTGGGCAGCGTGCTGGGCGCAGATTTCAACGCGGACGGTTCGCGGCTCGTGACGTTCGGCGGGTACGGCGTAATCGTTTGGGATACGCAAACGGGGGATATTGTCAAAATTATGAAATGGCAGGGCCCGGCCATGTCGGTCGGAGTGCTTTCGCCCGACGGGACAAGGCTCGCCACAGCGGGCGCCGGAACCGAAGTCACGCTCTGGGACATCAATACGGGGCAGATTCTCAGAACCTTGCCAGGCCTTTACGCTCCTGTAACAAGCCTTCTGTTTTACCCGGATGGCTTGCGTCTGGCGGGCGGGCTGGGGAAATCCGGAGCTGGAGAGGTTCGAACCTGGGATACTCAAAACGGGCAAACAATCAGCACTTCCCCCGGGTTTTACGTCAATGCAATTCGCCCCGACAATACGCTGGTCACCACGGGGCCTTCCTTCTCCTCGTCGCGGGATGGCTCACGCAATGTCAAACTTGGCAACGTGGGAGGCTTCCGTCACGTTCAGGTCTTCGAGACCGAAACCAATACGCTGCTCTTCGATCACAACACGAACCTCGATCTGGCGGCGAGCGTCACGCTGACATTGTCGCCGGATGGATCAAAGGTTTTTGCGGTCTGGTACAATGTCAACTTTTCTCCCTACGGTTATTTCGACCTCGTTTGCTCGGATGTCTCTCCGCCGCGTGATATTTGCGAGCCCAAGGTATCGTATAATTCAAAAGGCGTTTTCTCGCCCGATGGTTCCAAGTTTCTTTCCCTTGGAACAGCGGTGGGCGGCACAGTCTTCGACACGGCCACTGGCCAACAACTTTTCGAACTTCGGGACCATGTGCAGAACGGTTACTCCCAGCTTCAGGTTTCGGCGGACGGCTCACGTTTCCTCGCGTCCAATGGCAGTGAAATGTTCGTTTGGGATACCGAGACGGCCGTTTGTGTCGGCAGGCAGGGGGTTGCTCCAATTTTCCAGGAGCAACTCACTTCAAGCCAGGCGATGTCGTCGGACGGAACTTCCGTTATGCATCTTCGGTTCGGGCAGGAAATGAGCGGCGGCAATAGCGTTTCGCAGAGTTTTTGGGATGTGCCCACCGGTGCAGCTTTGGACGGATGGTACAGAACCACAACGGGACTCGTGAGCTTCCCGTCGTTTGGTCCATTTTCCCCCAATCAAGCTTTCGTTATATTAGGCGGTGGCACGAATGGAAACTTTTGGCTTCTCGACTCTCTGAGCGGAGCCATTGTGAATCCATCCACCGAGGCCGATGCGACGATTGGAAGCTTTGCTTTCTCCCGGGACGGCACGCAAATCGTCAGTGGCGATGCGAGCGGCCGCGTGCACACCTGGAGCGTTCCAACGCTGCAAAAACTGAAAACGTTCTCCGGCCATACGGCGTGGCTATACGGGGCAATATTCTCGCCCGACGGGTCGCGCATTCTGAGCGGGAGCGAGGATAAGACTGCGAAGCTGTGGGACGCCGTCACCGAGACAGAGCTATCGACATTAACGGGCCATACCGCGGGAGTCAGGTCCGTGGCATTTTCACCCAACGGAACTCTCGCACTGACCGGGGCCGCCGACGGAACCGCGCGGCTGTGGGATAGTTCGACCGGTGCCCCCCTTGTCAGTTTCATTGGGCAATCCGGAGCGATCGATGCCGTCGCATTCCTTCCCGATGGCGAACACGTTTTGACTGGGGCATCGGAGGGAACGGTCTTCCTGCGCGACATCAATGGCCAAACAACAACGCCGACGCCGTCCCCGACAGAAACCCCGACCCCCACGCCATCAAGGACCGCAACGCCAAGCCCGACAGAGACCGCTTCGCCAACCCCTGTGCCCGAATCCTCGGAGCCCATTCGCCGCTTTGGAGTCGGCTCGCTTCTTGATGGAGAGTTCAACTTAGACGGAACGCAACTAACCACTTACGGTTCCTATGGCAGGGTTACCTGGGATGTGCAGACGGGCAGTATTATCGATGTCACCCATCCCTTCGAGCACGCGGTAACGCCGCCGAGCACCTCCGGCGGCGGGCGCTCAGCCAGTTTTGTGTTCGTCGCACCGACATACCACCTCCGCGTCACGGAAGGTGGCAACATCATTTATGATCTCGATACGGTCATCGATCTTTGCTTCCAGCCTCTGGCTGTTTCCATGTCTGCCGATGGTTCAAGCGTTTATGCGTCCTGGGAAAACTGCGACCAGGCACCCTACCGCTTGCCGCGAACACTTTGGCATCGACTCCCCCCCGTAGCTCCGCACACTCATTATCAGCAGGAAGGCGACTATTCCGGCACCAAGGGGATATTCTCCCCCGATGGGAGCAAATTGCTGGTGATTGGTACGACGTTGGGAGGAACAGTCTACGACACAACCACCGACACTGTTCTCTTCGAATTGCGGGATCACGTTCAAGGCGGCTATTCGTCACTCGACGTTTGCGCCGACGGTTCACGATTCCTGGCGTCGAATCAAAACGAAATGTTTGTGTGGGATACGACGGCGGGCGTTTGCGTGCGCCGCAAATCGATTGTCCCACTGTTTCAGGAAGCGTTGCGTCCGAAACCGGCCCTGAGTTCCGATGGGCAAGAGGTCATCTTTGTTACGTGGGATCAAGGTCTCCCATCCGACAACTTGCTGATCGAGCGACAACTGAACGTAGCCAGCGGGGCAACCCCGGATGTCTGGAGTCAAAGAAATTCAGCGCCTGGATATAACTCCAAACTAACGGGAATTTCCGACGACGGTTCGCTCACAGCGTTTAGCTCAGGCGGCGCACTCTGGTTGGTCGATGCGAGTGGACAAATTTTGAATTCGCTCAGTACAGGAGCCAGCGCCGGTATCTCATTCGATTTTTCGGCCGACACTACACGTCTTCTTACGGGCGGACCCTTGGGTATTGCCAGATTATGGAGTGTGCCCGGCCTGCAGCAGTTGATGAACTTTTCAGGCCACAGCGGAAACATCAACGAGGCGGTATTTTCTTCCAATGGATCGCGCGTGCTGACCGTGAGCGATGACTGGACCGCCAAACTTTGGAATCCGGCCAGCCCAACTGCACTGATGACATTCATTGGGCATTCCGGGGTAGTGAAATCAGCGGCGCTCTCCCCGGACGGTTCGCTCGCACTCACCGGAAGCGCCGATGGAACTGCCCGCCTTTGGGATACAGCCAGTGGAGCCGAGTTACGCCGCTTTACCGGCCAATCCGGCTCCATCGATGCCGTTGCGTTCCTGTACAGCGGAGAGATCATTCCCAGCTTCGTGGCCCCTGGCGGAGCGCTCATCCTCACAGCATCTTCCGAGGGAACTGCTTTCCTGAGGAACATCGATGGGAGCACGACGACGCCAACGCCAAGTCCCTCTCCAACCTCAACCGCTTCTCCCACTCCGCCGCCAACATCCACGGTTTCGCCGACACCGACCATCCCTCCCGGCGATAACTGCTCCGTTGCCTTCAACATTCCAGGGTTCACATATACGATTGCAAACGTGAATTTGGCCTTGGGCTACAAGGACGATTTTACGCCCGGCGTTTCTACCGGCGGCGTGGATGCCGTCTGGATTCTGCCGGAGGTTCCGGAGGGAATGGCGATCAAGCTCGACACGTTCGGCTCGGCGATCGACACGATCTTGACCATTTACAGCGAGCCCTGCAGCTCCGCGGGAACCGTTGTTGCCTTCAACGACAATTGGGGCTCGACCACGCGCTCGAAGCTGACGTTTACCCCAAATGCGGGAACGATGTACTTTGCCGCCGTCGAAGGCAAGAACGGCGCTAAGGGCAATATCAACCTGCGTGCCGCGCTCGTTCCGCCGGGCGACGATTGTGGCAATACGTTCATTATTCCATCGCCGCTGTACTCCAGCGGCGCGGTCGACCTCTCCGCGGGCTATGAGGATGATTTTGCAACGGGCTTGGGCTTTCCTGGAGGTGTGGATGCGGTTTGGACTCTCTCGGGCCTTCCGGCCGGAATCGTGGTGAACGCCGATACGATCGGCTCCGCGATTGATACCGTCCTGACTGTTTATTCTCGATCAAGCTGCAGCGGGAACTACGCGCCCGTTGGGGCGAATAATGACTCGGGCGAAAATTCCACTTCAAAACTTACGTTTGTTACGAAGGGAAATCAGAATTACATGTTCGTCGTCGAGGGTTTTGGCGGTCAGGTTGGGTCGGTTAACCTCAACCTGAACACCCTCCCGGCGGTTGTTGCCGGAGATAATTGTACCAATCCTTTTGTTGTTTCCTCCCTGCCGTTCGCCGTCTCGGGCATCGATCTGACGCAGGGCTTCGTGGATGATTTCGCAATGGGAGAATACCAGCACGGCGCGGACGCGCGCTGGATCCTGCCGATTTTCGAGGCCGACACCTACGTTACCGTCGATGCCTCCGGCTCAAATTTCGACACGCTTTTGGCGGTGGTCTCCGGCGCGTGCACGCCCCCGGGATCGATCGTCGCGCTGGATGATGACTCGGGCGAAGGATTTGCATCCAAACTCAGCTTCATGGCAACGGCCGGCGTGCAGTACGCGATTATTGTCGATGGCTTCCGGGGCGCGAACGGTCTGATCTCGCTGTCGATCTCGTCCTCGTCTGCGCCTATCCCGACTCCAATTCCCACGCCCGATCCCTCCGTACCGGAGGATGGGACTCCACTGATGCGCTACGGCGTCGGCAACATTCTCGGAGGCGATTTCCTGACAACCAGCAGCCTTCTGGCGACCTACGGATCTTACGGAACGGTGATCTGGGATGTTCAAACCGCTTCCATTTTACAGATTCTTCGTGTGCCTGGTCACGCCGTCACGGCGGTCGCTTTCTCGCCCGATGGAACCATGCTGGCGACCGGCGCGGCAAACGGCGAAGTCATTCTTCGGGATGTCAGTACCTGGCAGATTATTTCAACTCTCGCCGCGAATGTTTCTCCCGTGACGAGCCTGGTCTTCTTCTCCGACAGCGCACGCCTGGCTGTCGGGTACGGGACCTCCTCGAGCGGAGAAGTACGGATCTTGAATATTGCCAATGGACAGGTTCTGCGGACGCTCACCGGTTTTACAGTGGACGCTGTCTGGAGGGACGGCTCGCTCATCGCCACCAACGACGGGGTCTACAATGTCGATACGGGAACGCTCTTCGCTCCGCATCCAGCCGGCACGCTTTCGCGCGACGGATCCCGGTATGCGAAGGTGCAAGTCGTCAGCAGCTTCTATCATGTGCTGGTGTATGATTTCGCTTCGGGAAATCTCGTTTTCGACAATGGCGGGGTCAATCCGGAGAGTTCCCTTGCCGTGCCTTTTGCGCTTCATCTTTCCGCCGATGGCTCCATGGTCTTTTTGGCCTGGCAGGAAAACATTAATATTCCCTATCAATTCGCACGGGCACACTGGTGGAATGTTGAGACCGGCGCCGAAAAAATGGGTGCGCCGGATTACAATGGGATGAGCGCAATCTTCTCTCCCGACGCGGCTCAGGTTCTCCTCATCGGGAGATTTCTCGGTGGGAAGGTATACGATACGGCGGGAGGCGCGGAAATTGCCGAACTCCGCGATCACATTCAGTTTGGGCCCTCCTCGCTTTCGCTTTCAGCCGACGGTGAAAAATTTCTCTCCTCAGGCGGAGGCAATATGGTTGTCTGGAATACCGCTGGCGCCCAGGTGGTTGCCCGGAAAATTGTTGTGCCGGTTTTCCAGGACAAGGTGCTGGGGACGCCACTGCTTACCTCCGACGGAAACCAGGTCTTGAGAATCCATCTCGGCCGAGAAACGACTCCCTTCCTTAGAAAGGTCATCTGGGACCTCGACACGGGTACCGAAAACGGCTTCTGGCACCTTAGCAACACAATCGGCGACTTCTCTACATTCTCCAGGGACGGTTCTCTGCTTGCTCTGGGCACCACCGCTGATTTCCTTCTGTACGATGGTGTGACCGGCGCCCTTCTGAATGCACGCGCCGCGCATGCGTCGGCGGTTCGGGCGATTGACATCTCGCCCGATAACCTGCGCCTCCTAAGCGCCAGTTCGGATACGGATGCAAAAATCTGGAGCATCCCGGAGTTGATCAAACAGATGTCGTTCACGAACCACGATGCCGCGGTGAACGCGGCGACTTTCTCCTTAGATGGCTCGCGCGTCCTTACTGGCAGCGACGATAGGACCGCCAAGCTCTGGGCTGCATCGGACGAGAGCGAGTTGCTGACATTCCGCGGCCATCAAGGCCCGGTCAAATCCGTCGCGCTTTCCCCCAATGGCCTGCGTGCGATTACGGGAAGTTCAGACGGAACGGCGCGCCTTTGGGATGCTTACGACGGCGCCGAGTTGCTTCGCTTCACCGGACAATCGGGATCGATCGACGCGGTGGCTTTCCTGCCTGATGGGGAACGCGTCTTGACGGCCGCTTCAGAGGGCACGGTCTTCCTGCGTGGAATTCCGCCGGTCACGCCGGCCCCGAGTCCGACCGCAAGCCCGACTCCGACGGTGAGTATGACGCCAACGGTGAGCCCGACTCCAACTGAATCCCCTACGGCTTCCCCGACTGAAACGGAAACTCCGGGCCCGACGCCGACTGGCTCGGACGATTCCACAGTCGAGTTCCACACGATCCCTGGCGTGATTGCCGTCGATCACGTCGTGCCGGTGCAGATTGCCATGAACAATACGGGCAATACCACCTGGACCCGAGAGGAGGGTTACTCCTTGATGGTCACGACGGACAATTGTGGGCTCACGAGTTCATCGCTTCTTGATCTTGGAGTCGCGGATGAAATCCTTCCCGGGCAAACGGCAATCTTTTCGACACAACTCCGAGGCACGCTCGCAATTGCGGCTCCGTGCATTCTCAATCTCCGAATGTCCGGGCCCGTCGGCGGATTCTTCGGAGAGTTCGTTTCCGTGAGCATCATCGTGCTCGATGCGGTAAATGATGCGATCGTGCTCGGACATACAATTCCCGGTCAGGCGCCCGTTGGTCAAAGCTTTGGTGTGGGCATCACTCTCTGGAACTCCGGAACCACGACCTGGAGCCGGGAAGAGAGTTATGCGCTCGTGGTTGAAGACCAGACATGCCCCCTCTTCGCCGGATCGCGAATCGAAATCTTGCCTGGAACGACGGTATTGCCGGGCGAGGGCTATCAATTTGTTGCGCAGGTCACACTGCCTGAGGATCCAGGCCAGTGCTCGGTGACTTTGAGAATGGTCGAGGGAGAGAGCGCATTGTTTGGTGATGAAGTGCAAGCGACCATCGAAGGGGTCATTCCCTCCAACGCGGTGCAGGACTGGGCTGTTTACGAGTGATGTAAGTAGGATGGAGGGGCCCGAGCTTGCAATCCTGGCTTTATTCGCCACGGGCCCCGGAACCTTGTTCAGGTTCCCCAATAACCCAGAGCAATGCGCGCCACATGCAGCACCGCGCAGCTATAAACGCCCGCCAGAAGATCATCGGTCATGACGCCCCAGCCGCTTGGCAGGCGCTCGAGCTTGCGGATTGGATATGGCTTCAAGACATCAAAAAATCGGAATATAGAAAATGCGGCGAGGATCCAGCGCCAATCCCATGGAACCAGAAACATCGTGACGAAGAAGCCGGCGATTTCGTCGATCACGACGCGGTGGGGGTCCTTCTCGCTATAGACCGATTCGGCAAAGGTCGCAGCCCAAACGCCCACCGCGGAGATCAACAGGACGGCGAGGGCATACAGCCAGGGGATGCCGCCCGCGGAGGGAAGGCGATTCCACCGGGCAAAGGGCCAATAGAGGAGAATCCCGACGCCCGTGCCCCAGGTTCCAGAGGCAACGGGAATGTAGCCGGTGTAGAGACCGGAAGAGATCAAAAGCTTAAGCTGGCGGAACAAGGGAGTTATCTAAACCTCGGAACAAATGTGATCAGGCGGCTCGCGGTCAGCGAGACTTCGAATATATGCAGGCCTCAAGTTATAAGTCCAGATGGGAGTGGATCGAGGGCTCGCCGAAGGATTGCGGATGATCTTTCGGGGATCACTTTGCGGGTCGTTCGCCGAGGATGGCGCTCCCAACCCTTACCATCGTCGCACCCTCCTCAACCGCAACTTCGAAATCACCGCTCATTCCCATGGAAAGATGCCTCGGATTGAAGGTTGGTGACGGAGGAATCGTCTGCAATAAGCTTTTCAGACGTTGAAAGTGCGGGCGGGAGGCTTCGGGGTTTTCGTTATAAGGGGGAATCGTCATTAATCCTTCGGCGTCAAGATGGGGAGCGGAGGTTAACGCTTCGAGCAAACCTGGAAGCTCGTTCGTTCCGGCTCCGGACTTGTTGGGATCCTCGCCGACGTTGATTTCGAGGAGGATGCGCTGGCGAATTTGGGCGTTCGCCGCATGCTTTTCAAGTTCTTGAATCAGCCTGACCGAATCGACGGAATGGATGATTTCAACCCGGCCCACAATCGCGGCGGCCTTGTTCCGCTGCAAATGGCCAATGAAGTGCCAACGCGCGAAATTGACTGCCTGCAATTTGGCCAACAATTCCTGAGCCCGGTTTTCACCGAATTGTTCTGCGCCGGCTTCGAGAAGGGCTTGAAGTATCTCCAGCGAATGCGTTTTCGTGACGACGATGAGCATAATCTCGTCGGGTTTGCGTCCGGCGCGCGCGGCGGCTGCGGCGATGCGCGCCTGCGTTTCGTGAAGCCGCACCCGCAACGCCGGGGTTTTAATTCTTGGATCAATCATCAGCGAGACTATACTATCCGAAGGCCATTGGGAGAAGAATCACAATTGGGGCGCGAACAGGTTAGCATCATCATTCCCACCTTCAACGAGGAGAAGAATCTGGAGGATTGTCTCAAGAGCGTGGCCTGGGGGGATGAAATCGTCGTCGTCGATAGCTTCAGCACGGACCGTACGCCGGAAATCGCACGGCGCGACGGAATTCGGTTCCTACAGCATGAGTACGTGAATTCCGCAACGCAGAAGAATTGGATTATTCCGCAAGCCGCGCATCCCTGGGTTTTGATTGTCGACGCGGACGAACGGGTAACGCCGGAGCTTAGGAACGAGATCCTCAGGGAACTGGAACGGCCGGGGGCCGAGGGTTACCGTATCGGACGGCAAAATTTTTTTTTGGGGAAAAAAATCCGATTCAGTGGCTGGCAGAATGACAGCGTGCTGCGGTTGTTTCGGCGCGATAAGGGGCGCTATCAGGATCGCCACGTTCACGCCGACGTGATCCTGGACGGAAAGGTCGGCCGATTAAAGAACAAACTGCTTCACCATACCTTCGAGAGCTTCGAGCAATACCTTCGCAAGTACGATCGATACACGAGTTGGGCCGCGCGTGATCGGGGAAGAAGCACTTCGAAGGTGCGATGGGATCATCTGGCCCTGCGTCCCTTTGGACGGTTCCTCCGCCATTATGTCCTGCGTTTCGGCTTTCTTGATGGAAAAGAAGGCCTTGTGATTTCGACGATGGCGGCTTACAGCGTCTTCCTGAAATACGCGAAACTTTGGGAGATTCAGCAGAAACTTTCGCACGGAGCCCGCAATGACGGTTCCTCTTGATATCCGCGAGCGGGTGTTCATTCGCGGGCTTAATTGGGTCGGCGATGCGATCCTCGCGACGCCCTCGCTGCACAAGCTTCGAAAAGCCTTCCAAGGTTCCCACATTACGTTGATGGTGCGGCCATGGGTCGCCGCAATCTATGAACACAACCCGGACATCGACGAGCTTTGGATTGAGGATGATTCAGCTTCGACGGCGGCATTTCTCAGGGTCGTCAAGCGGGTGCGCAAGGCCCGATTCAATTTCGGAATTACGCTGCCCAACTCCTTCCGATCAGCCTTGCTGATGGCGATGGGGCAGATCAAGCACCGGGTCGGATACGCGCGCGGGAAACGTTCAATGCTTTTCACGAGACCGGTTCCGCTCGATCCCAAGCTGCTGGAGGAGCATCAGGTCCACTATTATCTCCATCTGATCGATTGGCTTACGGAACAAAAGCCGGAGCCCCCCAAACTCGTCCTGCGGTCCGGGGACGCGGAGCGCGAGCAGATTGTGCATATGGCAGAAGAACGCGGCTGGAAGGAATGGCGGATGTGGGTTGGCATCGCGCCCGGCTCGATCAACAGCACGGCGAAGCGATGGCTACCCGAGAGATTCGCGGAGCTCGCGGACCGGCTTGCGACCGAAGCGAAGGCGCAGGTTTTCCTGCTCGGCAGCAAATCAGAAAAGGATGTAATCGACAAAGTCGCTTCGCTTTGCAAAACGCCAGTCGTAAATCTCGGAGGCGAGTTAAGCCTGGCCCAACTGATTCCTTTTATGGAACGGCTGCATGCCTTTATCGGAAATGATTCGGGCGCGATGCACGTTGCGGCGGCGATCGATCTTCCGACGCTTGCGATTTTCGGGCCGACGGATTGGAGAACGACCGCTCCTTTTTCATCACGAGCAAAGATTCTCCGCCACGAGGTGGAGTGCTCACCGTGCATGTTGCGGACATGCCCGATCTCGCATCCGTGCATGACCGGGGTCGAGGTCGAACAAGTGGTGCGCTCATTCGCCGAACTCGCCCCGTTGATCAAGGCAAGAATAAAGACGGTCCCGGTGGGATGAGTCTGACGGATAATGGGTCACCTGAAAAAGAAGAAAGAATTCGAACAATAATTAATGGCCGAAGCTTTAAGGATTCTTCACATTGACGACGGGAGGGAGTGGCGGGGTGGACAGCATCAGGTGAGTCTGCTGGCCGAAGGCTTGCACCAGCTCGGGGTTCAGCAAAGAGTCGCTACCCTTCCGGGAAGTCCGCTTTCCGAGCGTTTGCGAAATTATGGGGTCGAAGTGGCGCCGATAAAATTCCGCGGCGAGTGGGACTGGCAGTCGCCGAGAAAGCTGGCCCAGCTCGCGGGCGAATTTGGCGCCGACATCCTGCATGCACACACGGCGCATGCTCATACTTTTGCGCTGCGGGCCTTCAGGCATATGCAGCGATCGGCCAAAGAAAACACCGTTCCCCAGGTCGTCAGCACGCGCCGGGTGGATTTTCCCGTCGGGCGAACTTTTTTTTCGCGCCGCAAGTATCTCCACCCCGGGCAACACTTCATTGCGATTTCCAACGCGATCCGGAGGGAGCTGATGCTCGCCGGAATTCCATCGGAGCGCATTGATCTCGTGCCGAGCGGTGTGCCTTCCATCGAAAGCGAACGTGCCCTCAACCGGGAGCAATCGAGGCTGGAATTCGGCATACCCGAGAATGCAGTGGCGATCGGAACGGTAGGGGCGTTGGTCGAGCATAAGGGCCACCGCTGGCTTTTGGAGGCGGCGCGCGAGGTTCTCCCTCAGATTCCCGAGGCGCAGTTCTTGATTATGGGCGAAGGAAAGCTTCGCGGCGAACTGGAGAACTTTATTCAATCGCATCATCTTGAAAAACACGTGAGACTCGTTGGGCACGTGGATCAGGCGCGGATGAAGCTGGCGGGATTCGATCTTTACGTTTCCCCGTCGCATTTGGAGGGGCTTGGGACTTCAATTCTAGATGCGATGCTGGCCGGGGTACCGGTCGTTGCGGCCGCGGCGGGTGGGGTGATTGATATCGTGCGCCATGATGAGACCGGATTACTCGCGCCCCCTCGCGACCCTCATGGGCTGGCCACTGAAATCGTTCGGGCGTTTCGAATGCCGCAAGCCGCGCGCGACAAGATCACGGAAGCAGCACTGCGGCTCGTCGAGGGCAATTTTTCTGCCCGCAGCATGGTTCAAGGTACGTTGGGGGTTTACCAAAAAATGATTGGATCAGCACTTAAGCGCCCCGCCGTTGGGGGCGACGGCCTGCTTTAGAATTTCGACCAGTTCGTCGTCATTGGAGAAGCAATAAGAGCCTTCGGTCATCTGCTCTCGCAGGCCGCCGCTATCAGAAACGATCAAGGGACGATTATACAGTTTCGCACGGGCCGCCACGCCGGAGGACCAAATCATCAGATACGGGACGACGATGTAATCTGCCGCGACGATCCATGTGTCAAAGAGTTCGTTGGTCGGAAAAGTTTCGACGAAGCCGAGGCGCGGATCCTGGCCCACGAGGCGATGAAGCAACTGGGCGTAGTCGAGCGCGGGCTGCCATGGGATCCGAACCGAACCGACGATTCTGAGCATCGCCTCGGGAGCCTCGACGCGTTCCATCGCGCGGGCGACGCGATCATAGCCCTTATGCGGCTGGACGAAGCCGATGCAGAGAAAGAGTTTCTTGTCCGCATCGATCCGCAGAAGACGCCGGGCTTCTTCGCGGGTCAAAGAACAGTACGGAATAAAATCGCGGTCGTGCGGCTTTATTTCGAACCTCGGGTGGTCCGGAGTGAAGCCATAATAGGCAGCGAAGGAATCGCGCTCTCGCGTGGAGTGAAACGTAATCCCCGCGGAAAGCCGCCAGGTCCAGCGGTCGATCCAACGGCGGGCCGACGCACCACGCAACGGTTCGCTCACGAGATATTCCGTTTCATGAATTACGAAATGAACTTTGCGGCGGCAGACGAGAACCAGGAGAACAAATCCAAGGCTCGTCAAAAGACGGTTCAGCTTGCTGCCGTCCCGATAAAAGAAACTCGGGGTGAAGTGGAGCTGCGCCTGATCATAAGCCCAGAGGACCTTCGCGAGCCGCAGGACCCGCATGCCGCCGAGGAGACTCCCGCGAAAATCTCCATCTCCCTCGGGGGGTGAATAGACGTTAACGACATGCCCATCCCGGCGCAACGAGGCTGCTTGCTGCTCGGCGTAGGCCCCGATGCCGCACTGCATGGGGGGATAGCTGGAAACAATCAGGACGTTCATTCGCGATCGATTCTCGTTTCCCGGCTTTCCGGATCAATGAAACTTAAATGCCTACCGCCGATACGGGACGCGCAATGCGATGATCCTATCGAATTTGGGCTGGATTGGCTACCAACGCGCGCAATTTTTCCGCAAGGCGGCCGGCGATTTGCGCCCAGTCATAACTGGATTCGGCGAGCCGGCGTCCAGTCAGGCTCAAGGAACTTCTTCGTTCGGGCGCGGCGAGGAGCTGACGCAATTCCGGGACGAAGTTTTCAACCGGACACTCAATCCAATCATCCCCGGCCGTTCCCTTGAGGCCGCGCGAACCCTTGGCCGTCGTCACGATTGGTAGCCCGGCCGCCAGATAATCAAGCATTTTGATATTTGTGCCAGAGCCTTGCAGCATCGGATTAAGCGCGACATCGGCAGCCCGGTAAACGCTTAGCAATTCGTGGGACTCGACGAAACCAAAAAGGCGAACGTTGGAAGGAATCGGGCGATTGGGATTGCGTTCGCGATACATAGGCCCAACGCCGCCGACGAGGCCAAAGAGGACCTCGGGAAACGCAGGAGCCAGTTGCTCGATGATGAATTCCGCGGCTTCCAGATTGGGAATGTAATTGCTCCCGGTGAACACGGCGAAAGTTTCCGCGGTGATCCCCAGTTTATCACGCGATTCAGACTTCACCCGCTCATCGGCGGGTTCGATTGCCCGGCAATCGACACCGTTGGGAACGTCGATAATTCGATCGGGGTCCGCGCCATAAAGGTTGATGAAGGCCTGAGCATCCTCGTCGCTGCAGGCCAGAGTCAGATTGCTTTGCTCGACCGCGAGCCGCTCGGTCGATTTCACGCGGCCCGCGAGATACCGCCCGGCAAGCGTGCGCGAGAGCAGGCCTCCTTTGACGAGCGCTTCGCAATTTTGGGAATCATAGACCTTCGGCCTGTCGGTCGGCGGGAGGAACGGGAACATCCAGGGATGCGCGCAGATGAGAACATCGGCCTCGCGGATATGTTGATCGAGAAGCCGGCGGTATCGCGGCGTCCATCTACCCAAGAGTGGCATGGTAACGTCAATGGTCGCGTCATTTCGCGTCAGACGCGCCAGTACGTGATGCGCCTTGAAATGGGGAGTCGTCAGAGGCGTCAGGATCTCCCGGAAATTACCGAACAGCTTTTGATCCCGATAGATCGGGCCGGGATAATCGAAGGCCCCCACATAGGTCGTCGTGAAATCTCCGGGAAGATGGCGGTATAGCTCGAGAATGCGGATGCGGCCCCCACCCACCGGTGGATCAATGATTTGATTGTCCGTTACCAGAAGATGTATGGGGCGTGGGGCGCCGGCGCCATTGGTTCCATTTGCACTGTAATAATTCTCGGACGGTGCGGCTACGGTAACGCGCTGGGATTCAATCTGGTCTCCCGCCGCCAAAAGGGCACTCACGAGCCGATCCCAAGTCACCGGATTCATCCACGTCCGGCATGCTTCGCCCATCGCATCCACCTGTTCGCGATGGGCCCACATCCATTCAATCCGTTCGCCCATCGCGTCCGGGGTCGCCTCGGTAACAAAACCTGTTTTACCCTCTTCGACAATAAGCGAGGGTTCGCCCGAATCGTTTGTCGTCAGCAGCGGTTTCCCCGAGAGGAAGGACTCAAACGTGATGAGCCCCATGTCTTCCTGGATTGGGGGGAAGACCGTAGCGAGCGCGCGCGAATAGAGTTCCGCAAGGCGTGAATCACTGACCGAGCCAACGAATTCAATCCTCGGGTCACCCTGCGCCAGTTCGCGCAGCGCAGATTCCTGCGGGCCCTCGCCAACGATTTTGAGAGGACAATCGGCGCGCGTTTTCATGAATGCGCGGATGATCAAATCGACGCGCTTCCACGGGTGCAGCCGCCCGACCGAAAGAAAGTATTCGCCCGGGTGCCATTCGGCGGGCTGGAACGTCGTCGGGTGATGCAGGGGAGTCGAGGCAATGTTTCCAAATCGAACGAGGCGGCGCGTAACGGTTTCGCCGACGGTAAAAAGGTGCGGAACACGTTTCTTATCCAGCGCCCAATTGTCGAGCCAATGGATCACGTCGCGCATCCGCTCGTGCGCTTCATCGGCGGGTTCATAGAGGTCGTAGAACACGCGCATGCGATGCGATAGGTAACATACCTGATTGGGGTGGCGCACCATGTAGGCAGGGGCCTTGTAAGTGATGACGCGATCATACGCTCCGAGATCGAGGTTATAGAAATCGTAATAACCCCGGAGGACGCCTTCTCGCGATCTTTCGTCGCAGGGCAAGGTGATGAGATCGGTGGGATGGCGCTCGCGGAGCGCGCTGGACAGACCTTCGAGCAGGCGATCCATCCCCCCGTATGTCGGAGGAACCGGAGTGGGGCTGACGAGGGCGATTCTCAACCCGAGACATCTCCGGATGCGGTGGTTACGGCTTGGGCATCCGGGGCATCCGGGGCACCCGCGGAAACCGGGATCTCCCCGATCACGAAGTAATCCTGCGATCCCCAGATCGTGGCATTTAGTTTATCGACGATCTTTTTGAGCGCGCGATGCGCTTCGAGAGTCACGCCCAGGCGTTGGGCATCGGGGAGTTCAGGAAGCCGCTCCTGCGCGCCAAACTCGCGGATCCGATGCACCTCGACATTTTCAAAACCCGCGAGCTGGACAAGTTTACTCAGGTAGTCGGGATCAATCGGCTGCTTGTGATCCAAATCCCGGTAGTACGATTTTGCGAGCACGCCCAGCGATTGCGGGTTGAGCGTCTCGATGATCAGGACGCCGCCGGGAGCAATCGCATCGTAGGAGAGTTTCAAAAAGCTGAGCACCTCACCGGGAAAAAGATGTTCGATTACCTGCGAAGAAAAGACGCCGCCGAGGCTGGCCGGCGGGGAGACCTTGAGCGCGCCGAGAGCATCGAGCTCGCGAACATAAAGTTCCTTTTCGCGAGCCATCGTGGCCATTACGGAATCAACTTCGCATCCCCACGACTGGATGCCCTCGTAGCGGAGCATCGAGAGAAACTCACCCCGCCCGCACCCGATATCCAAGATCTGACCGGGGCGATTCCGAAGGTATTCCAAGTAAATGTGATGGCGCCCCCAAATGTCCTCGAACGTCCCGCGGAAGCGGTCAACGAGCTCGCGACGCTTTCCTTCGGGAAGGTGATCATAAAATTGTTCGAGATTGTAACGATCCTGGAGGGACCGCACATGCTCGGGAAGCTTCCCATTGGCATCAATAAAGGCCTCGAGCCTGAGAAGCGTTTCGCGAAAAGTTTCGTTGGTCTTTTCCTGATGCTGGATAAAGGGTTCGATCTTCTCATGCGTGCCCTGGAAAAGCTGATTGACGCGCGATTGATTGGCGATAGATTCGTCCGAACGATGAAGCGCCTCGCGGAAGATTTCGTTTGTCTTCTCCTGATGCTCGATGAACGGCTCGATTTTTCTCCGCGCGGATTCGAATGCCTGATTGATCCCCGCCTGATTCTCAACGGTCGTATCGGCCCGGTGCAGCGCCTCGCGGAAAATCTCGTTCGTCTTTTCCTGATGTTCGATGAAGGGCTCGATCTTTTCCCTCACAGATTCGAAAACCCCATTGATGCGAGCCTGATTTTCAATCGATGCATCAGATCGACCGAGCGCCTCGCGAAAGATTTCGTTGGTCTTTGTCTGGTGTTCGATGAACGGCTCGGTCTTCTCCCTCACGGACTCGAAGACCGCATTGATGTGAGCCTGATTCTCAATCGAGTCATCGAAACGCCGGAGCGTCTCACGAAATATCTCATTCGTCTTTTCCTGATGCTCAATGAACGGCTCGGTTTTTTGGCGGGCGCGTTCGAAGATTTCGTTGATCCGCGTCTGGTTCTCCGCTGAAGCATCCGCCCGGACCAAGGCCTCGTGGAAAACTCGATTCGTTTCTTTCTGGAGTTCGATAAAATTTTCCATCTGGCTCCCCAAGGATTCCACCCGGGTGCCCAAGGATTTCACTTGGTTCCCGAAGGACTCCGCTTGGTTCCCCAAGAATTCCATCTGGTTCCCCAAGGATTGAATCGCTTCCAAAAAGCCCTGGTTGACGGTCTCCTGCTTCGTGATAAACCGTTCCATTTTCTGGTTCGAATCCTGGATCGAAAGGACGACGGATCGCTGCAACTGAACCATCAGGTGGTTGTACCACTGCTGTTTTTCGATCAGGAGCGCGATGTAGGGGCGAGTTGCCCAATGCGCGATCTTCTTGATCGGATCGAGGAAGTATCGCAGGAGGGCTCGATGGGATCGTATTTGATAAGCAGGCTCGATGTATTTCGCGTGTTCGGCGATTTCCAGCTTTTCGAGTTGGTCCCGCGTCGCGTCACCCGTCGTGACTTGCGGATGGCTCGCGGACTCCGAGGGAGCAGTGGATTGGGACGCGCCATTGGACGAGCGGGGGCTCAATCCGAATTGACCGGCGAGGTCTTCCATGATGCCCTCAATGCTATAGGGCGGGTCGGGAATCTTGAATGCCGTCATATAGGTCCGTTAATGACCGTTCGAGATGAGTGCTTCCAGAGCTTCCCGCCCGATACGGTCGCTCCAGTCACCGAAGCTTTCCTGATCCTTCGTATGCTTATGCCAGGACTGAATCAAGGAGTGGAGCAAATTCGGAACCGCCTCGAAGGTGACCATTTCGCGCAGGCAATAAGCGAGGCGCGTGCCTTGCGGCGAACCTCCGACGAAGACCGCGTATTTGCCGGGGCCTCGTCCGGAGATGCCGATCTCGGCTGTCGGCGTGCGGACGCACGAGTTGGGGCAGCCGGTCATGCGGAACTCAATCATGTCGTCGGCGGAGCCCAGCTCCTCGAGCTTATCGAGAATTGAAGGGATCACGCGCTCGGCATCCGCGAGCGCAAGACCGCATGTCGGCAAGGCCGGGCAGGCCAGCGCGCGCCGCCGCAGCGTGGAAACCTGCTCCACGGTTTTAATACCGAAATCCGCCAAAACAGAGTCGATCTCGCCTTGAAGACCCGGATCCAAGCCTGCGAGCACGATGTTTTGATGCGGCGTCAGCCGGACCTGTGGCTGGAATCGGGAGATGACTTCCCTTAGGCCGGTCTTGATCCTTGCGTCTCCAACATCGTGGATGCGGCCATTCTCGACTGGGATTCCAACGAAAGCTTTGCCGAAGCGGTCCTCGTGCCATCCCAGGTGATCTTCTGTCTTATAGACCGGCATTGGACCTGCATCCGGGAGCTCGCGACCCAGCCTCCGGAAAAGCTCCTCCTTGAACCATTCGAGTCCCTCGTCATCGAGAAGGTACTTCAAACGCGCGTGATGCCGATCGACACGGCCACCATAATCGCGCTGAATTTTGATAATCGTTTCGATGACCTCAATCGCCTCCTGCGGATTGATACGCACAAGCCGGCTCGCCAGTCGCGGGTAGGTTTCGTTCTTGGAAAATGTGAACCCCATTCCACCGCCGACGAGCACGTCATATCCGACCAGGCGACTTCCATCGTGAACCGCTTCCAGGGAGAGATCGTGGATGTAGAGATCGATGCAATTGTCTTCCGGAACGGCGATGCCCATTTTGAATTTGCGGGGCAAATACGTCTTCCCGTAGATCGGTTCGTCGCGGCTCGGGGTCACAGCCTTTCCGTACTTTTCCCCATCGCACCAGATTTCGTAATAGGCCGTTGAACGCGGCGCGAAATACTCGGCGATCGTCCGGGCCATCTCGTCCATTCCGAGTTCGGCCCGCCAATCCAGATCGGAGACTGGGCACGTCATCACGTTGCGATTGACGTCTCCGCATGCTCCGAGGGTGCTCAGCCGCGCGTCGTTAATTGCCTTGATGGTGTTCTTCAAGTTCTCCTTGCCAACTCCATGCATTTGAATCCCCTGGCGGGAAGTAATGCGAAGGGAACCGTACGTCCATGCGCTCGCGATCTGGTCTTCCAACAGATACTGCTCGGCAGTCAGCCGTCCTCCGGGGATCTTCGTGCGAACCATAAAAATCCAGGCTTTATCCTGCCCCGATTTCTTGAGCGCGGCGCGTTCATCACGGTTGTCCTGCTGATAGGTTCCATGATGCTTGAGGAGCGCGACATCGGGATCTTCAAAATGCGAGCCCGGGGAGCTCAATTCCTCGGCAATCGTTCCGGCCAATCCACAACTCTGCTCCTTGACCGTTTCCGTCTTGTGACGTTTGGGCTCGGCTTCCGCTACAGGAGGCTGAATGAGAGCTGCTTCTTCGGTGGGGGTTGGCATATCGTCCGCGTCCTCGCGCGCTAATTGATGGCAGGCGACTATCTCTCAGAGGGTACCAAAGGGAGGGTTCGAGATCAAGATTGGATATGAGGCTGATCCGGATTGAATGGCAACCAAATGCCGTGCAATTTGGCTGTCATCGAAATAGAATACGAAGATTCAATCGGCTGCCAAGGCCGATGAGACGTGCAGGGCGAAAGGGAGAACGCGAGAGTCGTGATTCGAGTGGGCATCATCGGCGCCAAAGGGTATGCGGCGGGAGAAGCTTTGCGCTGGCTTCTGGGACATCCCGAGGTCGAGGTGACGGCGCTGATGGCGCGCGTGGATTCGCCCGAGCCTCTTGAACGTTATCTTTCCAGCACAGTGGGATCCGAAGCTTGGAATTCACGTGACTTGAAGTCGCGGC
>JADMIO011638359.1_pt1 | contig 49755 bp, 50 predicted proteins | sample 8958161 | NCBI WGS metagenome assembly JADMIO01 (sample SAMN16585339, study PRJNA669376) | soil metagenome | isolation source: Crop rotation soil | place: USA: Cullars Rotation, Alabama | collected 2011
CGACAACTTGTCCACGTGGAATTCTAAGCTTAGGATCCCAATGTGCTGGAAAGAGGTCGTCCAGGGCGACCTCACCACGCTCGACGTGGACGCGATCGTCAACGCGGCCAACGCCTCCCTGCTGGGAGGCGGCGGGGTCGACGGCGCGATCCATCGCGCGGCGGGGCCGGAGCTGCTGGCGGAGTGCCGGGGCCTGGGCGGCTGCGCGGAGGGAGACGCGAAGATCACGCGCGGCCATCGGTTGAAGGCGCGCTGGGTGATCCACACGGTGGGACCGGTGTGGCAGGGGGGCGGCAGCGGGGAGGCGGAGCGGCTGGCGAGCTGCTACCGGAAGAGCCTGGCGCTCGCGGTCGAGCGAGGCCTCGAGAGCATCGCGTTCCCGGCGATCTCGACGGGGGTGTTCGGCTACCCGGCCGAGGAGGCCGCGGCGGTGGCGGTGGCGGCGGTGCGGGGGGCCCCGGCCCGGCCCGCGCGGGTGATCCTCTGCGCGTTCGACGCGCGGACCCGGCAGCTCCTCGAGGCGGCGCTCAGCTCGGCTGGGTCGAGCCCAGCCTGAACCACAGCCGCCGCGGGGTGCCGCAGCGCTGGCAGGTGACCGACACCAGGCGCAGCGACGAGGACGGCGCCTGGTGGTCGTCGAGGCGGTAGGCGCCGCCGCACTGGGGGCAGGGGAGGCCGCGGGCGCGCGGCTCGATCACCGACGAGGCCGCGACCTCGATCGGGCGCTCGGCGGAGCCGCCGGGCTCGAGCGCGGCGAGGCGCTCGCGGTCGCGCACGAGGTCGCGGGCCGCGCGCTCGGCCTGGCGCCGGGCGGTGCGCGCGGGGCGCTTCTTTCCCATCAGCGCATCGTCCGCTGCCAGTCGATCCGGTAGCGCCCGCCGGACAGGCCGACCCACACCAGCGTCTTGCGCGGGGTGCGCCGTGCGTGGTGGTAGAGGATCGACGCGCGCTCGTAGAAGCCGCGGGTGTGCGGGGTGTCGGAGAAGCCCAGCCCCACGACGTCGGTGTGGTGGCAGAGCTCGTGGCACAGCGTGTGGAGCAGCGTCCCGAACGCGGTCACCTTGTGGCGCATCGCGGTGCGCATCCACACGCGGATCTGCGCGGTGCCGAGGTCGTAGTCGCCGAACTTCTCGTAGATGCACAGGCCCTCCGACGTGCGGTGCGGGCGGACGCCGAGCACCGCGATCGGCGGCGGGGCGATCCCCTGCGCCTCGGCCACCAGGCGCCCGAGCGCGTTGGCGGTGCGCTCCACCGCGGCGCGATCCCCATCGGCGAGCGCCGCCTCGATCGCCTCGGCCGCCTGCGTGAGCGCCGCCGCCTCGGGCAGGGGCAGGTCCCGCAGCGTGTCGGATCGGGCGTACTCCCCCTTGAGCGCGGCGCGGCGCGGCAGTGGATCGGTGATCACCGCAGCTCGGCGCGCAGCGCCTTGACCACCTCGACGGGGCGCTGGCTGATGGCGGTCTCGTTGAGCATGAACCAGCGCGGGCCCTGGGCCCTGGCGCGCGCCACGTCGGCGCGGTTGGCCGCGCTCGGGGCCGGCCCGTCGATCATCGCCGACATGAAGTTCGTCGCGGCGATGAAGGGCTTGCCGTGCGCGCGGCACACCGCGGCGATCCGCGCCTGCACCTCCGGCAGGCGCGCGCCCACCGCCACGCCCAGATCGCCGCGCGCGATCATGACCACGTCGGCGCTGTCGACGATCGCGTCCAGGTGCTCGAGCGCGGCGCGGCTCTCGATCTTGGCCACCACCTGGACGTCCGGACGGCCCAGCCGCGCGAGCGCGCGCCGCACCGCGTGCACGTTGCGCTCGCTCTGCACCAGCGACACCCCGACGTAGCGGGCGCCGTTGGCGACGGCGATCTTCAGCTTGCGGCGGTCGGTGGCGGTCATGCTGGGGAAGGGCAGCTCGGCGTCCGCCAGGGCGAGCCCGCTGCGCCCGCCCATCGCGCCGCCCCGCACCACCCGGGTCTGGATCCGCCCCGGCTCGACGCGCGTGACCTCGAGCTCGAGGCGGCCGTCGGCGAGCAGCACCCGCTCCCCGGGGCGCGCGTGGACGTCGAGGTGCGGGTGGGTCACCGAGGTCTCGCGCGCGGTCGGCGCGACCTGCCGGCCCACGACCAGGTCGAAGCGCTGCCCCTTGCGGAGGGTCACCTCGGGGCCGGCGCCGGTGCGCACCTTGCCGCCCGGCAGGTCGAACAGGAGCGGCAGCTCGCGGCCGAGGTGATCGCCGGCGGCGCGCACCGCGTCGGACAGGGCGCGGGTGGAGCGCGCGTTGCCGTGGGACAGGTTCACCCGCGCGATGCGCATCCCCGCCCGCGCCATCCCGGCGATCGTCTCCGGATCGGAGGCCCGCGGTCCGACCGTGGCGATGATCTGCGGGCGGGCGAGCGCGGGGGCCGTGGCCAGCCCGCCGAGGAGCAGCACCGCACCGATCGCGCGCATGATCGACGGCTACGCAACGCCCGGACCACGCCCAACCCCCCGGATTCGCGGACGTGCCGCGGGAGCGGCAGCCCCTTCTGCCCACCGGCCGCTGCAGCCAGCCAAGTGCGCCAACATGTCACACCGCCGGGCTGGTAACTGCTTGAAAACAAGAATGACGCGATGTGGCGTGCGCATTGCTGTCCGCACCGCGCGAAAGGACACCCCCCCATGCGCGCACGGCTCGCCCTCCCCGTCGTCCTGACCCTCTTCGGCTGCAGCCCGCCGCCCGCGGACGAGCCCGCGGCGGGGCACCTGCCCGACGGCAAGGCCGACTCGAGCAACCAGGCCACCATCCTCGACTTCGAGTTCGACGCCGAGCTCTCGGGCGCCAGCTTCTTCGGCGCCGAGTCGGCGATCCGCGACCAGCTCCTGTACACGATCGGCCACCTGAACGGGAACCGCGCGGTGGGCCGGCTCGATCGGCTGAAGCTGACCAACGTCGTCTCGTCGAACGGCCGCGTCACGTACCACGCGCGCATGCCGATCGCCTGGGGCTCGAAGACCAACCTGCCCACCACCTACGCCTTCACCCTGCCGCGGGACGTGAGCGGCTTCGACGCGTTCGCGACGAAGTACAAGGACAGCTGCGCCGAGTCGAGCCCGCACCCGATCGACTCCGGGTCCATGTGGTACTACTTCCGGCCCACCCGCTCGGGCTGCGCGCTCGACGACGCCGACGTGGTGCGCTTCACCGCCAACGTCACGGTCAGCGCCACCAACACCGACGGCAAGTACCCCGAGTACACCAAGGTCTGGGAGGACGGCACCCTGCGCGCGGTCGCGATCTTCGGCAAGTACGAGGACGGCGCCACCTCGGGCGACGCCGGGATCGACGCCTACAACAGCTTCCTCGCGTCCCTCCGGGCGCTGCTCTCCGGGTACCCGGTCACCACCACCCCGGCGATGGTCCCGACCGCGCCGGGCGTGGCGATCCCCGACGTCACCTTCCGCGCCGATCTCGGCGGCGGCCGCGCCATCGAGGTCACCGCGCTCCTGGTCGACAACGTGCGCACCGCGGGCGCCGCCTTCGACGCGCGCTACGCCGAGCTGTCCACGCGCGCCGACCTGATCGCGTACAACGGCCACGCCGGCCTCGGGCAGAACGTGCGCGCGCTGGCGCAGAAGGGCCGCTTCGTCACCGGGCAGTACATGATCATGTTCATGAACGGCTGCGACACCTACGCGTACGTCGACGGCTCGATGGCGCAGACGCGCGCGCGCATCAACCTCGACGATCCCACCGGCACCAAGTACATGGACATCGTCACCAACGCGATGCCGGCCTTCTTCGCCTCCGACGCGGGCGCGTCGATGGCGCTGGTCAGGGGCCTGCTCAAGGTCGACGCCCCGGCCACCTACCAGACGATCTTCGCCAACATCGATCGGTCTCAGGTGGTGCTGGTCTCCGGCGAGGAGGACAACGTCTTTACGCCGAGCGGCGCCGGCGCGATCCTCGAGCAGCACGGCACCGTGGCGCAGGGCGCGCAGCAGGACTTCCAGACCGCGCAGCTCCCGGCCGGCGTCTACACCGCGCGGCTCACCCCCGACCCGGCGGCGCCGGGCGGCGATGACGATCTCTACGTGCGCGTGGGCGCCGCGCCGACCTCGACCCAGTACGACTGCCGCCCCTACATCGACGGCAGCGAAGAGACCTGCCGGGTGACCGTCACCGCCCCGGCCCAGATCTTCTTGTCGGTGCGCGGCTACTCGGGCGGGGCCTACCAGCTCCGGCTCACCCGCGGCGAATGATCCGCCGACCGTGACATTCCCGTCCGGACCGCGGCGCGTCGATCCCCGACGGGACGCGTAGATCCGGCTGGCGCACCGCTTGCTCAGCGGACCGGCATGCGCACACTCCTCGTCCTCCTCCTGCTCGCCCCGAAGCTTGCCCACGCGACCCCGGCCTGCGAGGCCGTCGCCGAACGCGGCGCCGCTGCCCTCGATGCCGAGGGGGCGGTCACGCTGCTCAGCCCGGCCGGCGGGCAGCTGCGCCGCCTCGTCCTGCCCTCCGGCGGGGCCGTCCCCGAGGAGCGGGGGATCGTCGACGTCGCGCCGGAGTCGGCGTCGGTCGGGCCCTCCGCCGTCCGGCTGTTCGTGGCGGACGCGAGCGCCCCGGCCTTCGTCTTCAGCGGCAACGGCCTCTATCGCCTCGACGGGACGGGCGCGCGGCGCACGCTCGACTGCGCCGACAGCATCGCCCCGACCGAGGTGGCGGCCGACCGCGGCGCCGGCCGCTGGCTCTTCGCCACCGTCTGCGGCGACGAGGTCGTGCTCTCCACCCTGCCCGACGGCGGCGGCGCCGAGGAGCTCGCGCGGCGCCCGCTCGCCGCCGGTCGCCGCGCGCCGATCGGCCTCGCCGTGGCCGACTCGGCCGCCGGCGGGATCGCGGTGGCCTACGGGAGTCGGATCAGCCGGTGGCGGGACGGGCAGTGGGAGGATCGCGACTTCGCGGCCTCGGGCGTCGATGCGATCCAGCTGGCGCGCGACGAGGCGGGGATCACCGCGTTCGCCCTGAACGGCGCGGAGATCGTGCGCATCGAGCTCGAGGGCTGGGGGGTCGAGGTGCGCCCCCGCCCCGACGGCGACTCGATCGGGACGCTGCAGGTGGTCGACCGGCGGACGCTGTGGATCGCCCTCGGGCAGGCGCCGCGGCGCCTCGTGGCCGGGGACGACGGCTGGCGGATCGACGCGGTGCGCGACCTCCCCGACGGCGCGACGCTGCGCGCGGTCCGCGGCGATCGGCTCCTCGTCGAGGTCCCCGGCCAAGGGGGCTCGAACGTCGAGGTGCTCGACGCGGGCCGCCCGCCCGCCGGGGTGGGGGCGATCTCGGTCATCACGGGGGAGGAGGGCGCTTGCGGCGGCTGCCTGGCGATCCCCGGCGCGCACCGCTCGGGCCTGCCGCTGTGGCTCTGGCTCGCCGCGGCCGCCGCGCTCAGGGGCACGCGTCGTCGTCCCACGACAGGTGGGTGACGGCGCGCGAGGTCAGCGCCAGGGCTGGAAGATCAGGCCGACCAGCACGAAGATCCCGCCGCTCTTGGCCACCCGGAACAGCTTCTGGACCAGGTCCGCGCCCACCGCGTCGCGGTCGAGCTCGCGGGCGGCAGCGACGATCGCCGCGCCACCGAACAAGATCAGCCCGATCCCGAGAAAGCGTCGAATCGTCCCCCAGCCCATGACCGTGAGCCTAGCACCCGCCGCGACCCCGGGGTGCCCGGCGGGTCTGAAGTCGCCACCGTGTCAGGCGGGAGACGACACCCTGGTCTAGACCTCCAAGCGAATCCGAGGACTTGGAGGTGGCCCGGAGGTTGCTGCGTCCCGGGGCGATGCGTCTCTCGATGCTGCTCGTGGCAGGGCTGCTCGCCGCCCCCGGCGTGGGCGCCAGCCCGAAGAGGGTCGTGCTCATCGTCGGTCAGGCCGGGGCGGGGAAGTCGCCCGCGGCGGCGATCCTCGGCAGCCGCACCGGAGCGCCGCAGTACAGCGCCGGGGACGTGGTGCGCCACGAGGTGATCGCGCGCGGGCTGCCCCGCACGCCGGACAACGAGCACGCGATGCGCGAGCACTTCGCCCGCACGCCCGGCGCGATCGGCCGGCGGCTCGCCGACCAGGTCAGCCGCGGCGCCGGCCCGCTGGCGATCGTCGAGGGGATCCGCTCGCCCGTCGACGTCGCGGCGTTCCGATCGCGGATGCCCGACACCACGGTGGTCGCGCTCGAGGTCGGCGCCGAGCGCCGGCACGCGCACCAGTTCGTCCGCGAGCGCCCCGGCGAGGACTCGATGGGCGCGCTGCGGGCGCGCGACCGCGCCGAGCTCCGCCTCGGCGTGCGCGACACGATGCGCACCGCCACCCTGCGTCTGCGGCCGCGCGGCCCCGGCATGGACAGCCTCGAGCGCTCGGTGAACCGACTCATGCTGCGGCTCGACCTCCCGGCGACGGGGCCGAGCCCCAGGCTCGAGAGCCTGAGCTGGTGAGGAGCCCCCGATGAGACCCTGCGTCGCGATCGCGCTGTTCCTCGTGGCCTGCGGCCCCGGCACCGGACCCCGGCACGACGCCGCGGTCGTCCCGGATCTCTCGACGCGCGCCACGCCGCCGGCCCCGGATCTCGCCTTCCCCCTCGGCTCCGACCCCGACCTCTCCGGCCCGCAAGATCTCGCCGCCTCCACCGGCGATCTGTCGGCGACCTGCGTCGCCGCGAACGCCACCTGCGTCTCCGGCGGCCTGCGCTGCTGCGGCACCAACGTCTGCGACTACACCTCGAAGAAGTGCGTCCCCTGCACCACCCAGGGCAACGGCAACTGCGGGAACATCGCCTGCTGCGCCGGGCTGACCTGCGGGTACCACAGCTCGAGCTCGCTCTACTGCAGCAACTGACCGACGGGGAGGGGAGCATGTCGATCCGGCGAGCGATCCTCGTGCTCGGGCTCTGGGGCTGCAGCAGCGACGGCGGCACTCCACCGGGGATCGTGTTCCACGGGGAGGATCAGCCGTTCTCCGGGTTCATGGCCGACACCGGGCTCCAGCCCCCAGGGTCACCGGTCCAGATCCAGTTCAAGGTCGGGGCGATGGGCAAGATCACCGCCGAGGCGCACGCGACCTCCGGGGGGCCCGACGGCGCGCCCGTGGTCGCCGCGGTGGCGGGCTCGGGCGCGCTCGCGGTCGAGGGCGGGTTCGACCTCGCCGCGCGGCTCAAGGTCGACGTGAGCGGCGTCCCCAAGTACGACGGCGACGTCCCAGGCCTCGACTCGATCGATCTCGCGTTCCACGGCAGCGCGATGTTCGATCCGTTCCTCGTCGGCAAGAGCGTGACGGCGACCGCGGACGTCCCGATGACCAAGCTGCCGCCCATCCCGTTGCCGGGCGGCCTCCCCGGCGATCTCCTGCTCACGATCGACACCGGCAGCACCGTGACCGTGACCTTCGAGGGCACCTGCGCGGCGTCGAGCGGCGGCATGGCGCAGTACCAGGGACAGACCACCACCAGCGGCACGCTCAAGATCAAGCCGACGGTCGAGCTCAAGGTCCCCATCGTCGGCACCAAGAGCTTCGACCTCCCCGAGCAGAGCGTGCCGATCCCGCCGATCGCGCGCGGCCTCGACCTCGGGACGCAGAAGGTCTCGGGCGGCGGCAGCGCGCCCACCGGCGACGTCATGAAGCAGGGCACCTGCGCGCCGGTGGTCCAGGACGGCGGACCCGCCGGGGACGGCGGGCTCGTGGGCGACGGCGGTCGACGCGACGGCGGGGGCGGCGGCGACGGAGGGCCCGGGGACGGCGGGGGCGGCAGCGGCGGCGACGGCGGGATGTGCGCCGGGCCGCCCCGCATCCCGGACCCGGACAGCATCGTCTGGCGCCCGCCGCTCGGGCCGACGCTCGGGCACTGCGACGCGCAGCAGATCGCGACCTACGCCTCGCTCTGCGTCAACGCGAGCACCGCGAGCGTGTCCGGCTGCGAGGCGACGTTCGGGCCGGCGGGGTTCACCACCGATCGGGTGTGCGCGGCGTGCCTGACCACCGACGCGTCGCAGCCGGCGTACGGGCCGCTGGTCCGAACCTCCCTCGCCACCGCCTTCAACCGCGCCGGCTGCATCGCGGTGAGCGACCCCGCGCAGCTCTCCTGCGCCAAGGCGGTGCAGGCGGCCGAGCAGTGCGCGATCCTCGCCTGCGAGCCGCCGATCTGCGCCGCGACGAGCAACGCCACCCAGTGCCTGAACGCGGCGGCCACCAGCGTCTGTTCGGGCTACCCGACCACCTGCGCAAGCTCGCTCGCCGCCCCGGTCCAGAACGCCTGCCTCTCCTTCGCCAGCCTCGATCAGGCGTTCATCGCCCTGGCCAAGAAGATCTGCTGCGGCCTGCCCGCCAACGCCACCTGTGGCGGGAACAAGGACTGCTGCAGCGGCACGTGCACCATGGGCAAGTGCCAGTAGCGGAAAGGTCCGACGAGCGCGTGGGGGCCGCGGCTACGGCTTGAGCTCGTCGGCGCCGATGTCGCAGCTCGCCTCCTGGGGGCGAGCATGGCCCTCCCAGTCGGTGAGCGGCGCGCCGGCGTTCGTGCCGGTGTTGCGGCAGGGCGAGGTGGACTGGAGGTGGAAGTCCGTCGCCGAGGTGTAGAACGGATCGGCCGACAGGTTGAGCGCCGAGGTGATGTCCGAGAGGCCGTTGATCGCCGGGAGCGTGGTGAGGTCGGTCGTGCCCTCGTCGCGGTAGAGCGCGGTCGGCGCCGAGGTGGGATCGAAGTCGTTGTTCTGCAGGACGCGCGGATCGGCGGCGGCGTTCGCCTCGGACAGGCCGTAGCGGGTCGTGCACGCGCCGGCGTGCAGGATGTTGTTGCGGATGAGGCCGCGCGGACCCGACGGCGCCGCGGCCCCGGCGACGAGATCGAAGCCGAGCGCGCGGCTGGTGCACGCGGCGCTCGCGCCGCCCGCGAACAGATCGTTCGAGTGCAGATCGAGCTCGTTCAGGCCCGACGCGAGCAGCGCGCGCAAGGCGTACGTCGAGGTCGGCGTGCTCGGGCCCGCGCCGGTGGTGCAGCCCGTGCCTCCGGTGACGACGTTGTTCTGCACCCGCGCCGACGCGTCGATCGAGGCCAGGCCGATGCCCTCGGCGCGCGTGCAGCCGGCCGAGATGGTGTTGCGATCCACGAACGCCGAGGAGCCCGCGAGCACCACCCCGAACGTGTTCACGCCCTGGTTCCCGGTGATGAGGCCGTTGCGCTCGATGCGCGCGCAGGCGCCGGCGTCGCACTTCACGCCGGTCGCGCTCGGCGGGAAGCCCGCGAGCGCGCCGAGGATCTGCCCGTTGCCGAGGATCGTGCACCTGCTCGAGACCCCGGAGGCGGCGTCCTTCGCGCAGTAGACGCCGATCGCGTCGTTGTCCGAGCTCTCCTGGCCCCCGACGATGCGTTGGTTGCCGTCGATGCGCGGGTGACAGTCCCCGACCGCCCGGATGCCGTCGCCGCGGCCGCCCGGGGTGCGCGACTGTCCGCTGAGGGTCGCGTTGTCGAAGATCCACGGCGAGGCGCCGCCGCAGGCGTCCATCCAGACGCCGACGCCGTTCGCGGTGCCGCTCGCGCCGCCGGGGGCGACGATGGTGTTCCTCCGCACCACCACGCCGCTCGACGCCCCGCCGATGCGCAGGCCGGCGACGTCGCCGGGCGCGTCCGAGCTGCACAGCGCGCTCGTGTCGATCACCGTGTCGGCGGCCGCCTCGAGCTTGATCGCGTAGGTCCGGGTGGAGGCGGCGACAGTGCCGCCCGACGTCCGGCCGCGGACGAAGCGCGTCGCGCCGAAGCAGCCGTCCGAGGTGCAACGCCCGGCGCTGTCGAGCGCGCTGCAGTTGCGGGTGATGATCGGCGCGGAGCTCACGACGCGGATGCCGATCGACGAGCCGGCGCCGGAGCCGCCCGAGATCGCGTTGTCGCGGATCATCGGCGTCGCCTTCTTCCCGCCGCCGTCCTGCACGAGGATGCCCACCGAGTCGGTGCCGCCGCCCCCGCCGACGACGTCGTTGCTGATCACCGCGCCGGTGCTGCCGGTCACGGTGATCGCCGCGTTGGTCGCGACGCTCTGGGCGGAGATCGTGAAGCCGTCGAGGATGGTGGTCTTGACGACCGTCGCCGGGAACACCACGCCGTTGGCGTCCGCCGCGGCGATCGCGGTCGTGCACCCGGCGGCGCGCGCCCAGGTCGCGCCGACCGGGCTGTAGCCGCCGTAGACCGAGACGCCGTCCCTCATCGTGACGGCCTCGTTGTACGACACCGTCGCCGCCGCGGAGGCGCAGCCGAGGGTGCCGCCGACGCAGACCTGCATCGCGAGGCCGCTGACGCCGGCGCTGGCGATCGCCTTGCCGATCGTGCGGAACGGTAGCGACGCGGCGCCGGTCCCGGTCGTGTCGCTGCCGAAGGGCGCGACGTAGACGCAGCCGCAGCCCTCGTCGACGAGGCCGTTGCAGTTGTTGTCGATCGAGTCGCCGCAGGTCTCGCCCGCGGCCGGCGCCAGCGGCGTGCACACGCCGGGCGCGCCGCCCACGCACGCGGCCGCGGTGGTGGCGCAGGCGCCGACGCCGCACGCGACGGTCCCGAGGCCGTCATCCGCGGTGCCGTTGCAGTCGTCGTCGACGCCGTTGCACGACTCCGTGCTCGGGCGCACCTCGCCGATGCACGGTCCGGCGCTCCCGAGCAGGCACGCGCTCGTGCCCGCCCTGCACGCGGTGGTCGCGCCGGAGAGCTCGCCGGCGGCGCCGCCGTAGCAGGAGACCGGCGCGGTGCAGGCACCGCCGCCGCCGTCGGGCAGGCTCCCATCGTCACCCGGCGCGGCGTCGTCGGGCATGCTCGCGTCGTCGGGCATGCTGGCGTCGTCGCCCGGCGCGGCGTCGTCCGAAGGGACGGCGGCGTCCTGCACGCCGCCGCCGCCGGCGTGGTCGCACCCGTACAGGGAGACCGACGCGAGCAAAACCCCGAGGGCCCACGGCCCGAGGCGCGAAGGGACGTGGCGCATCCGATGGGCTCCCTGGACTGCTGGTGCGAAAGAAGGGGGTCGAACCCTCACAGCCTTGCGGCTACAGGAACCTGAATCCTGCGCGTCTGCCAGTTCCGCCACTTTCGCGAAGTGCGTGGGGGAAGCTATTCGACGTGTCGGGCGGTGTCAAGGGAGCCGCAGCAGGCGTGGGCCAGGCGGACGACCTGCTCCAGGTGGAAGGGCTTGACGAGAAAGTGGCTCACGCCGAGGCGGCGGGCCTGGTCCTCGAGGTTGCGGACGGCCGACAGCAGGATCACCTGGGCGCGGGTGTGGGGGTGGCGCTGGCGCAGGACGCTCAAGAACTTCCAGCCGTCCATGAGCGGCATCATGAGATCCAGGAAGATGACCGCCGGCTCGCGCTCCTCGAAGGCGGCCAGGGCCTGGTAGCCGTTGGCGGCGGTGCGGACCTCGAAGCCCTCCTCGCGGATCACCTCGGCGAGGGAGCTCAGGATGTCGATGTCGTCTTCGACCACGAGCACGAGCGGTCCCACAGGGAAGGTTGTAGGCGCCCCGTCAGGCCGGATCAAGCCGCAAGGCCAGGGCCCCGAGCCCGAGGTTGCGGGTCAAGACCAGCGCGCAGGCCCACCCCGCCTGCGCGGAAAGCGCTGGATAACTGATGGGATAGATGATCTGGGTGAGCAGGCACAAGGCGACGAAGGTGAAGGCCCGGCGGCCGGCGGCCAGCGGAGCGAGCGGCAGCAGCCAGACCAGGTACTGCGGGCTGAACACCTTGCCCGACACCATCAGCGCCACCAGCACCAGCACCACCCCACAGGCGGGCTCCCACCGCCGCGCGCGCCACAGGGCCCCGCCCACCGCCAGCGCGGCGAGCGGCAGCGCGATCCGGCCGAGGGCCGCCGCGGCCGCTCCGGCGGGGTTGGTCGAGCCGAAGGAGCGCACCGCCGCCTGCCCGGGATCGATCCACGCGGCCAGCGCCCCGAGCGTGCTCTCGATCTGCAGCGGCCGCGCCGCGTGGTAGCGGGCCACCTCGAGGAGCCCGGCCGCGAAGGGCGCGCACAGGACCACGAGCGGCGCCAGCGCGGCGAGCGCCAGGCGGCGGCGGTCCGGGCCCGCGTGCCACCAGAAGATCGGCGCGGCGACGATCGGGGTGCCCTTGAGCGCGATCGCCAGGCCGAGCGCGATCCCGGCGAGGATGGGCCGCCGCGCCGTCGTCGCGAAGACCGCGGTGGTGAGCGCCAGCGCGACGGCGGCGTCGTAGCGGCGCACCACGATCACGCCGAGGGCGAGCACCGCGGCGGTGCACACCCAGCCGAGCCGGGTCGGCGCCTCGCCGCGGCGGCGCGCGATCGCGCCGCCCATGAGGAGCGCCCCGACGAGGCAGGCGCCCATCCCGAGCCCGAACAGCCGCCGGAAGGCGTCGGGGTCGGCGGTCAAGAGCGCGGCCGGCAGCGTCACGAGGAAGAAGCCCGGCGGGTACTCGACCTGGAAGTCGCGGTACGGGCGCAGCGGCGGGCCGGCGACGATCGGCGCCGCGTCGGGATCGCCGACCGGCGCCGGGGCGCCCGGCGCGCGCACGTAGAAGGTGGAGCGCGGCCGCCCCAGGATCGCGTCGCAGTAGGCGAGGTAGCGGCGCGTGTCCTCGTCGTCGGTGCCGTAGGCGGAGATCGCGCGCGCGACGTTCGCGGGGGTCCAGCGCCACCCCGGCGCGCGCAGGCCGTCGGCCACCGCGCGGTAGGCGGCGTGTCCTGCGCAGCCCTGGTACCCGATCAGGACCACCGCAGCGAAGGCCAACGCGGCGCGCCGCATGGCGCGCATGGGACCACGCACCCCCCGTCGGGTCAACGCGGCTTGACGGCGGGGGGACGCGACGCTTTCATGGCCCGTGATCTCGCGCCCGCACGCGACCTGGCTGGCCGCGGCCTCCGTCGCGCTGCTGCTCGTGACCGCGGCGATCGGCCTGCGCTCCCCGGCGCCGTTCGAGTACGCCGAGGGGGACACCGCCACCTGGATCGCGCGCGTCCGCCGCGGCCAGCCGATCTACCGCGCGACCGGTGAGCTGCCCATCCTCGACAGCAACTACCCGCCCGGGTACCTGGCGTTGGTGGCGCGGCTCGCGCCTTCGGAGGCGGCCCTCCTGCCGGTGGCGCGGGCGGTCTCGCTGGCCGCGCTGCTCGCCGCCGCGCTGCTCTTGGGGGCGCTCGCGGCGGAGGCCACCGGCGCGCGCGCGGACGGCCTGCTCGCGGCGCTGCTCTTCGCCGGGACGCTGCGCGCGGGCTTCTGGGGCCTCGTGTGCCGGGGGGACATGCTGGCCCTGGCGCTCGAGCTCGCCGGGCTGTGGGCGGTGGTCCGGCGCGCGCGCCTGTGGCCGGTCCTGTGCGGCGCGGCGTTCGCGGCGGCGCTGTGCACCAAGCAGACCTTGATCGCGATCCCGGTCGGCGTGGCGCTCTCCGCGCTCGCGATCGACCGCGCCCGCGGGCTCCTCCTCGTCGCCACCACCGCGGCGCTCACCGTCGGGGGCCTGGCGGCGACGGGGGCGCTGGGCGCGGTGATCGGCGACTCGCGGGCGGGGTTCCACGCGCTCGCGCTCTTGCGCCACCTCGTCACGTCGGTGGCGCCGTCGGCGCTGGCGCTCGGGCTGGCCGCGGGGTTGTGGCGGCGGCGCGCGGCGCTCGACGCGCGGGCGCGGCGCGTGGCCGGGCCGCTGTTCGCGTCGCTGCTGGCGTCGGTCGCCTGGCTGCCCGCGCTCGGGCGGGTGGGCGCGGAGTTCAACTACGTGATCGAGCTGGTGGCGATCTCGTCGGTGCTGGCGGTGATGGCCGGGGGCCGGCGCCTCGTCACCGCCCACGCCGCGGTGTGCCTGGCCGAGACCGCCGGCTTCTGCGCCTGGCTGATCGCGTTCGCGATCCCGGCGGGCGCGGCGCAGCTGGAGGTGGCGCGCCGGGCCCTCGCGGGGGTCGACGGCGAGATCCTCGCCGAGCAGACCTGGCACGCCACCGCCACCGGCCACACGCCGCTGACGATCCCGTTCCTCACCGCGCAGCGCGCCGCGGGCGGGCGGTGGGATCCGTCGCCGCTGGTGGCCCGCCTGCGGGCGGGGCAGGTCGCGCGGGTCCTGTTGCTCTTCGACCTCGGCGACCCGGTCGAGCGGGGCCACTACTGGCACGAGGAGCGGTTCCCGCGCGCGGTCCTCGACGCGGTGCACCTGCGCTATGGCCTGGTCGCGCGCGGCAGCGGGCTGTACGTCTACGCGCCCCGCGACCTACGGATCACCAGCCCGCGTCTCCTTCCATGAGGCGCGGAACACCGCCTCGGACGGGCGGTAACGCACGTGCATCGGGCCGACCCAATCGAGCTGGCCGACGGTGTGGCCCAGCTCCACGGCGCAGCGCAGGTGGTAGGTGGAGAGCCAGGGGAACCCGAGGTAGTAGGCCTGCTCGGCGAAGCGCCAGCCCCGCCGCGAGGGGCGCCAGGCCGCGTCGCTGGTGACCACCAGCGCCCGGTCCGCGCCGCGCGCGAGCACGATCCGCCCGGCGTTGCGCAGGTTGGTCGTGGTGTGGCGCGCGCAGGGCTCGACCACCACCGCCCAGGCGGGCACGCCGCGCGCGAGCAGCCACTGTCGCATCAGCACCGCCTCGTTGTCGCGCGAGTGGACCGCGCCGCCGGTCACGATCACCTGCGGCGCCAGGCCGACCTCGAGATCGCAGCGCGCCCGCTCGAGGCGCGCGGCGTTCTTGGGGTGCAGCCCCCCGCGCCAGCCGAAGCGCGGGGTGAAGCCCGGGACGATCAGGAAGGGGTAGGGGGCGGCGCGATCGACGGGCCGCGCGAACGCGGCGGCGTTGAGCGCGTCCGCGTCGACGGGCTGGCCGCGGTGGGTCGGGCGACAACGGCAGGGGACCGACCCGGCGGACGGCACGGCGAGCGAAGGTAGGCGACGGTGCCGGCCGGCGCAAGCTATCCTGCGGCCATGCGGTCCCTCCTCCTGCTCTGCTGCTGCGTCGGCTGCGCCGCCGAGGATCCCCTCGACGCCACCCTGCCGGTGCTCCCGCCCGAGGGAGGCGCGCCGCTCGCGCGCGCCGGCCGCCTGACCGAGGCCAACTTCGCCGCCGAGCGGGTCCCCGGGCCGGCCTCCCAGGGGCTGCCCGGCGACTACTTCCTGGCCAACGACGAGGTGCGGGTGATCGTGCAGGCGCCCGGCCGCGCGATCGGCCCCTGCCCCTTCGGCGGCAACCTGCTCGACGCCGACCGGGTGGATGCCCCCGCCGGCGATCAGCTCGGCGAGGTCTCGACCTTCCTCCAGCTCGGCCGCACGCTCGTGTTCACGGAGGTCCAGATCCTGCGCGACGGCCGCAAGGGCGGCCCGGCGGCGATCACCCTGCGCGGCCACGACGCGATCAACGACTTCATCAACGTGACCGGCCTCGGCTCGTTCGCCGTCGGGGTGCAGGAGGACTACCGCGCGACGATCGACCTGGGCCTCAAGGCGCAGGTCACCTACGTGCTCTACCCCGGGGAGACGCGGGTGCGCGCGTACTACGGCCTGTACAACCCCGGCAAGCTCGACGTCGCCACCACCTGGGGCACGCTGACCGACACCGGCGCGCAGATCGAGATGTTCCACCCCCGCCTCGGGTTCGGCGAGACCGACTACGGCGATCTGCTCGCCCAGGCGCTGCCGCTCACCTCGTACGTGGGGCTGCTCGGGCAGGGGATCGCCTACGGGGTGGTGCCGCGCTACGACGATCCGAAGGTGCTCGGCTCCTCGTTCCCCGTCGCGGGCGTGGCGGTCGAGCTGTACGACGTGCCGGACGCCTTCGCGCCGCTCGGGCCGGGCGGCACCACGCTGCACGTCCCGCGCGGGGGCACCGCCACGCGCGAGGTCGATCTGGTGGTCGGCCGCGAGCTCGGCGACGTGACCGCGCAGGTCCTCGCGGTGCGCGGCGAGGCCACCCAGCCGTTCTCGGGGCGGGTCGAGGGCGGCGCGGCGCGGGTGCGCGTCTCCTCCGCGACGCTGGCCGACGAGGTCGTGACCACGCTGTCGACCGACGCCGACGGCCGCTTCGCCGGGGCGCTCCCGCCCGGGCGGTACAGCCTGCAGGCCGAGGCGGTGCCGGGGCGGCGCGGCGCGGCGGTCGAGGTGGACCTGCCGGCGAGCGACCTGGCGCTCGCGGTCCCGCCCGCGGCGCGCCTCGACTACACGGTGCACGAGCGGATCGGCACGCCGCTGCCGGCGACGATCACGGTGGTGGGCGCGCCGTCGGCGCCGCCCGATCGCCGCTTCCGCGACACGCGCAAGGATCCGCTGCCCTATGGGGTGGCGGCCTTCCACCAATCGCTGAGCGGCCACGACGGGCCGCTCGCGCTCGCGCCGGGGCGCTACCGCGTGGTGGTGGCGCACGGCCCCCGCTTCAGCCGCGTCGAGCAGGTGATCGATCTGACCGCCGCGGGCGCGACGATCGACGCCACCCTCGACGAGATCGCGCCCACGCCGGGGTACGTGGCGTGCGACTTCCACCAGCACTCCTACCTGTCGCCCGACTCGCCGGTGCCGCCGATCGATCGGATCGTCGGCTACCTGGCCCAGGGGATCGACTTCATCAGCTCGTCGGAGCACGACGTCCACTTCGACTACGCGCCGCTCATCGCCCAGCTCGGCGTCGAGGATCGGCTGCGCAGCGCGGTCGGCGTCGAGACCACGCCCTTCGACTACGGGCATTTCATCGGCTTCCCCCTGCCGGTCGATCCGCTCTCGCCCAACGGCGGCGCCTTCGACTGGGGCGGCGGCGAGGCCGAGCTCGATCGCCCGCCCGGGATGATCCTCGATGGGCTGCGCGGGCTGGGCGCGCAGATCGTGCAGGTCAACCACCCGCGCGCGCCGGCCAACGCGCTCAGCTCGTTCCAGCACAACTTCGATCGCGCCGGGCTGCGCTTCGACTTCGCGGCGCACACCTTCGACGCCGACGTGGGCCTGCAGCCGCTCACCGCGCTGGCGCTCGGCCTGCCGGAGGGGGCGCCGCTCTTCTCCGATCACTTCGACACGCTCGAGGTCTACAACGGGTTCCACCTCGGCGAGCGCGAGGACGGCGACCGCGCCGATCGGGTGGTCGACGCGGTCCTGCGCGATCTGATGGACTTCGTCTCCTTCGGCTTCGTGCCGACGGCGGTGGGGGACTCGGACTCGCACCAGTGGTACTCGCTGCCGCCGGGCCTGCCGCGCACGCTGGTGGCGGTGCCCGACGCGGCGCGCGACGCGGGCCTCACCGAGGCGATCGTGGCCACGCTCGGCGGGCGCGGCGTGCCGCGCGACGTGATCGTGACCAACGGGCCGTTCCTCCGGCTCACGGTCGATGGGCAGGGGATCGGCCGCACCGTCGCGCACGCCGCCGGGCCGCTGCACGTCGAGGCCCGCGTGGTGACGCCCGCCTGGGCCGAGGTCGACACGATCGAGATCTTCGCCAACGCCACCTTCGACACCCTGAAGAAGGGGGGCACGCCCGCCCCGCTTCAGCCCGTCCTGTGCGGCACGACCCGGGCCGCGCCGTCGGCGCGGTGCGCCGGCGCGATCGGCGGCGCCCGCGCGCTGATGGTCCGCAGGGTGGAGGCGTTCGCCGGGGATCCCAACACCGCGCGGCTCGAGCTCACCCTCGAGGCGCAGGTGGATCCGGCCGAGCTGGCCGCGCGCAACCGCGCCGGCGCGGCGGGCGCCGACCTGTGGCTGCTGGCGCGCGCCACCGGCGACCGCGGCCTGTTCCCGGTGATCCCGGTCGGGATCGATCCGTCGGTGCCGCTCGCCGATCTGGTCGAGCGCGGCGATCTGGCCGGCCGCGGCGTCCCCGCGCTCGCCTTCACCAACCCGATCTTCGTCGACGTCGACGGCGGCGGCTGGCGCGCCCCCTTCGCTCCCTAATCCATCCCGAAGTCGCCGGTGTCGTCGATCTCCGCGAGGAGCGCGCCGAGGCCCTTCTTGAGCGAGGCCAGGGTGCGGGCGCCGAGGCGCGCGGCGTACTCCTCCTCGAGCCCGGTCATGACCTCGATCGCGTCGTCGAGCGCGCGGCGGCCCTTCGGGGTGAAGCGCACGATCACGCCCCGGTCGTCGCGGGGATCGGGATCGCGCTGGACGAAGCCGCGGGCCTCGATCTCGGCGACCAGCTGGCTCACCGCCTGGCGCGAGACGCCCAGCCGGCGCGCCAGCCCGACGACGCGCGTGCCTCCGGTGTCGAGGTTGCCGAGCAGCCGGGTGAACGACGGCTGCATCGCCTCGAACCCCCGCGCCTGGATGCGGCGGATGGTCTCGACGTTCATGGCCTGGAAGGCGCGGAAGAGCTGCCGCAGGAGCAGCTGCTCGCGGCGTCGGCGGATCTCGGCGTCGTCTCTCAAATGGAAAGCTCCTTGACAAAAGTGGTCAAGTAGGTTGACATTGTACCTACGACCTGGGAGGAACGCCATGACCCTCGCGCTCACCGAGACCACCCTCGCCGGCTTCCCCGCGCTGCGCGCCGAAGGCCGCGCCGATCGACCCCCGTTGTTGTTCTTGCACGGCGCGTTCGCGCCGCACCACGCGTTCGCCGGCTGGATGCGCGGGCTGGCCTCGCGCGGCTGGCGGGGCGTGGCCCCGGCGCGCCGGGGGCGGCACGGCGTGGGACCGGCCGACGCCCGGGGGCTGCGCATCGCCGACTACGTGGAGGACACCCTGCGCGTGATCGACGCGCTCGGGGAAGAGCCGGTGCTGATCGGCCACAGCGCGGGCGGGCTGGTCGCGCAGAAGGTGGCCGAGGCTGGGCGGGGTAGGGCGATGGTGCTGCTCGCCCCCGCGCCGCCGGCCAAGCTGTCGGCCCAGCCGATCGCGCTGCCCGCCTACCTGCCGATGATGCCGAAGATCCTGCTCGGCCAGCCGATCCTGCCCACCTGCAGCGCCTGCGACCGGATCGCGCTGAACCGGGTGCCCGAGGCCGAGCGGGCGGCGATCCACGACAGCTTCGTCCCCGAGTCGGGGACGGCCTACCGCGAGATGATCTTCGGCCGCGTGAAGGTCGACGCCTCGAGGGTCACCTGCCCGACGCTGGTGCTCGGCGGCCGCCAGGATCGCATCGTCGAGGAGAAGCTGCTCCGCCTCACCGCCGACCACTACCACGGCGAGCTCCGCCTCTACGACGAGCACGCCCACTGGCTGCTCGGCGAGCCGGGCTACGAGCGGGTGGTCGCCGACGCCGCGACCTGGCTCGAGGCCCGCTTCCCCGCGCGCGCCCCGGAGCCCCGCGGCCCGAGGCCCTCGAGCGGGGCGGAGGCCTAGGCCCTCACATCGGCGCGGTCGGCTGGGTGCCCTCGCGGAGCTGGCGCAGGGCCTCGCGCACGAACGGCTCGAGGTCCTCGGGCTTGCGGCTCGTGACCAGGTTCCGGTCCACGACCACCGGCTCGTCGACGACGTCGGCGCCGGCGTGGCGGGCGTCGACCTGGATCGTCTTCCACGCGGTCAGGCGCCGGCCGTCGACCAGGTCGGCGGTGATCAGCAGCTGGGGGCCGTGGCAGATCGCGAAGATCGGCTTGTCCCGGAAGGCCCGCGTGAACCGCACCACGCGATCGTCGGCGCGCAGCTGATCGGGGGAGTGCCCGCCCGGGATGAACAGGGCGTCGAAGTCGCCCGGCCGGACCTCGTCGATCCCGGCCTGCACCGTCGCCCGCTCGCGGCCCTTGTCCCCCTTGAGCAGCTCACCCTTCTTGATCCCGATCACCGTGACCTGGTGACCCTCCGCCGTGAACCGATCGTGGGGCACACGGAACTCCGAGTCCTCGAACCCCTGGGCCAGCACGCACGCGATCTTCATGGGCGCCTCCTTCGACGGCCGGGTGATAGGCGCGATCGAGGGGCGGGCAAGCCCCGGGGGATCCTGCAGGCCTACTGGATCAGCCCGAGGTCCACCGTGAACAGCTCGACGTAGAAGGCCGGGACGGAGCGGTGCTGGTCGATCGCGTAGGTCGAGACCACGCCGCCGCCGCCGGCGATGCGCAGGCTGGCGTAGAAGCCGTAGGAGCCGGCGAAGGGGTCGGCGTGGCCGGCCACCATGTCGTGGGTCCACTTGCCGTCCGGGCCGCGCTTGGCGATGCGGAGCTGGAGCGCGGTCGAGTCCTGGTAGGCGATCGCCACCACGCCCGACTGGGTCTGGATCGAGGACGAGTCGCCGACCAGGTGGAACACCGGCGAGTCCAGGCCGTCGAGGGTCTTCTCGTCCTTGGGCCGGTAGCCGTCGTCGACGACGGTCGGCATCTTGGCCATCGTGTTCACGTAGAGCAGGTTGTCGCGGGTGGCGTCCACGTAGGAGACGTGCGCCACGTCCTTGTCGTCGTAGGTGATCGACGGGTAGAGCCCGACGTCGGCGGTGTCCCTGCCCATCGCGTCCTCGCCGTCGAGGATGATGGGCGTGGACCACTTGCCCATCGTGGTCCGGTACTCGGAGAAGCGCAGGTTGCCGCGCGTCCGGTCGTAGTAGACGATCCCCGGGCTGCCGTCGCTCCGGCGCGACGAGGCGGGCATGAGCCCGATCCCCTCGGGGAGGAGCTCGTAGGGCGGATCCACCCCGGCCATGTCGGGCGGCACGCCGCCGTCGGGGGGCGCGGCGTTCGGATCGGGCAGGATCCGCGTGTCGACCACCGTGATGATCCAGTCCCCGGGCCCCGCGGGGTCGGGCCGCGTCGCCTGCGCGAAGCGCACCTGGCCCTCGGGCTTGGCCGACGTCGTGTTGGCGCGCGCGGTCACCGTGTAGGCGATCCCGGGCGCGCCGTCGGCGCCGAGCGACATCGACGCCCAGCGGCCCACGTCGTCCCCCTCGCCCTCGAGCGCGGCCATCCCCTTGTCGACCACGTGGCTCTTCCAGCGCACCGCGCCGAACGAGGCGAACTTGAGCTGCTTGTGGGAGCGGTCGTAGTAGGCCACGATCGGCACGCCGTCGCGGTTGGCCTGGATCGAGGTGTAGCGGCCGACGTCGTCGCCCTTGTCGGTGATCCCGCCGCGCACGTGGGAGGTCGCCAGGTTGGGCGGCTGATCCGGCACCCCGTCGACGAACTCCCAGGCCGGCACCACCCCGGGCGGGCGCACGTGCCCGATCATGAGGTCGCCGTAGGTCGTGTTGTAGCTGGCGACGTAGGCCTCCTGGCCGATCATCGTCATCGACGAGAAGCGCCCGACGTCGCCCGGCGGCTGATCCGGCGTGCAGCCGCAGACGTTGACCTGACACTCCGGGATCTGCCCGGCCGGGCAGACCATCTTGCGGCAGTCGTCGTCGACGCGGCACGATCCGCCCGCGTCCGAGCACCCGCAGCCGGCGGCGACGACCGAGAGGCCGAGCGCCCCGGCGAGCGCGGCCAGCCGCCGGCGCCGCAGCAGCAGGCCGAGGACGAGCAGCCCGGCGACGAGCGGCAGCGGCGCGCTCCCCGAGGCGCCGCCCACCACGCAGCCGCACCCCGAGGAGGACGAGGTGGTGCGCCCGTGGAACCCGAGCAGCGCGCCGGCGTCGATCTGCACTTGGCCCTCGTTGCCGGCCTCGTCGCGCGCGAACACCACCAGCGGTCGGTTGCCGTCGTCGGTGATCCCGAAGACCCGCCCGATCGAGAGCCCGTCGTCGGAGACGAACGGGGTCTTGTGCCCCGCCTCGTCGAGCCACGCGTAGGTGAGCGCGCCCGGCTCGGACACCAGATCGAACCCGCCGAAGACGAGCCGATCGCCCGCGCGCGCCGGATGCAGCTCCGGCGCCACCGAGTCGATCCGCACGTCGAGGTGCACCGGCACCGGGTCCTCCGACGACCAGTCTCCGACGGCGCGGGCGCGCACGTCGATCGTGTGCCGCCCCTGCAAGAGGAACGCGTCATCGGTCACCACCGGGTGCGCGTCGGTGGTCCAGAGCCGCCACATCCCGCCGTCGATCCGCCACGCCCACTCCACCGGGCGCCCGGCCGCGCCGTCGGCGTCGAGCCGCAGGGTCACCGACGGCCGCGCCGCCCGCTCGGACACGATCGGGCCGAGGCCGAGCGCGGCGCGGATGGCCGCCGGCGATGGGGTGTCGACCGCCTCGACCGCCGCGATCGTCCGCACGTCCCCGACCAGGCGCGGGTGCTCGGGATCCGACCAGTCCTGTTGCGCCGAGGAGGTCGCCGTCGGCTTGAGCGACGCGAAGATCGACACGAAGTCGTCCTGCGGCGTCTGCACCCGCCCGACCGCGAGGTCGGACAGATCGAAGCCGAACAGGCCGGGCAGCGCGATCGGGTTGGTCACGCCGCCGAGCGCCGAGGTCGCGATGTTGAGCAGCGCCGGGAAGACCATCGCGACGTCGTTCGGGTCCTCGTGCAAGAGGTCGGTGTTCGCGACCCGCACGGTGATGTTCTGCGGATCGATCCCGACCAGCATCGGCTGCAGCGCCGGCTTGTTGTCCGGCGTCTTGGTGACCGTCAGGTTGAGGCCGAGGTTCAGGTCGAGCGCCACCGTCATCAGGCGCGCGTACCGCTCCTCGAGCCACACGTAGAAGTCGACCCGCAGATCCTTGACCGCGACGTTGAGCAGCGGATCGGTGGTGGTGCCGGTGCCGATCTTGAACGTGAGCGGCGTCTGCGGCCGGAGCGCGAGCGCGAGCGGCGCCTTCTTGTCCTCGATGATGTCGCCGAGCGAGCCCACCACCACCGCCAGGGTGCCCGCGTTCAGCTGCGGGATCGTGTCGCCCTTGACCGCCAGGCACAGGGTCCCCGAGTTGAAGGTGTGGAACCCGGTCAGGTCGAGGAAGGTGCGCGAGATGCCGAGCGCGACGTCCTGCACGCCGTTCGGGCCCACCGGATCGGGGGAGCCCGAGAACGGCCCCGCCGCCATCAAGGTGAAGTCCTTGCGTCCCGGGTTGAAGGTCAGGTTCCACGGCGCGCCGGCCAGGTCGGGCGCCGGGCGCTGCGGCACGCACAGGTTGGGCTCGGTGGTCTGGCCCGGCCCGCGCGTCTTGGGATCGCGGTCGGAGTTCGCGCCCGCCAGCACGCCGACGGTGAGCCCGCCGGCCTTGGAGGCCACGTACCCGCCGGCGACCAGGTACAGCTCGAGCGCCGCGTCGAGCGGCGGCGAGAACTTGCCGAGCATCGAGGCGGTGTCGAGCGAGCCGGCCAGGCCCGGGGGCTTGGGGACCAGGCCCTGCAGGAACGAGTTGATCTGCGGCTTGAGCAGCGACGCGAGCAGGTTCACGAAGAAGGTGCCGATCGTCGACGAGGCCACGCCGAGCGCCTGATCGAAGAAGCTGCCGAGGACCCCGCACCCCTCGGACCCGAGGTCCAGGTTCACGATGTCCAGCTTGTCGAGCGTGAGCGTGAGCCAGCCCGTGATGGGATCGATCCCGAGCTTGATGTCGGCCACGATGTGCAGCGGATCGGCGGTGGGCTGGTCCTTGTAGTGGTGATCGAACATCGTGAGCGTGCAGCTCCCCGAGCCGAACAGGAAGCCGTAGTCGGCGTAGACCGGGACGCTCACGTCGAAGCTGACGTCCACGTGGACGATCGGGGCGGTGCCGTTGTCCGGCATCGTGATGATCGTCTTGTCCTTGCCGTCGTCGACGTTGTTGGGCGGGGGGCGATCCTTGGAGTTGAAGATGATCTTGGCCGCGCAGCCCTTGACCCCGCCCGGGCAGCTCGGCTGGCTGCACAGCACCAGGTGGATCGAGTCCCCGGGGCTGCCGACGATGTCGTTCTCCTTGATCGCGCAGAGCCCGCCGCCGAGCGCGCTGTTCACCAGCGTCGGCACGGCGTTGGACAGCTTCATCATGCCGTTCTTGGTGATGCGGGCCTGCACGCCTCCCTCGACGAGCTGGTTCGAGGGAAAGCCGAGCGGCTTCGGATCCATCGGCAGGGGCTTGAGCGCGCTGCAGCCCGATCCCGACGATCCACAGCCGACCCCGAAGGCCAGCATCGCCACCAGGAAGCGCGAGGCGAGCGGGCGAAACATCGAATTCTCCTCCGGGGACGACAAAAGCTCCTCCAGACTAGGGGTACTTCCAAGTAGTGTCAACGCTTACAGGATTTGTAAGCGCTACTTCAAGAACCAGCAGCTCCAGATGCCCGGGTTTTCGTGCGGCGGCGGATCTCCGGTGCAGAGCTTCAAGGGGTTGCCGTCCTGGATCGTGCCACAGCCCGACTTGTTCGGCCCGCCGCACATCGCGTCCGAGGTGCAGCGCTTGGTGCACATGCGCTCCTTGGTGAGCGAGTGCTGGACGCACTGGGTCTTGGACAGGGCGCAGTCCGCCGTCGAGTGGCACGGATCGCAGACCTCGCCGGTGCCGTTGCAGGCGCCGTACTTGTGCAGGCAGTAGTTGCCCTCGTGCCCCTCGGCGTCGGTGCTGGTGGTGCAGCGCATCCAGGCGATCCCCTGCCCCGCGCCGGGGCAGTTGGCGTCCGATTCACACGAGGCGGTGCAGTAGTGGCCCGTGCCGTCCTTGGTCGGCACGCACACCGGGAACTCGTCGGGGCAGTTGTCGTTGTACAGGCAGTCCGAGCACAGCTCGCGCTTGAGGCACTTCGTGTTGCCGTCCCAGTCCTTGCCGCAGTAGAAGTGGACCGGGCAGTCGAGGTCGCCCTGGCAGGTCCCGGTGCAGTACGCCTGCGGGTCGACCTCGAGCGGGCGCGGATCGGCGGCCGGGGCCGAGCTGTCCTCGGCCTTGCGGCACTGGGGCTGCGGGTTCGGATCGCCGAGGCTCCCGCACAGGCTCTCGTTGGTGGCGCAGGAGACCCCGAACAGCGACGGGGCGCCGGTGGTCGCGTCGACCGCGTACGAGACGCGGTTGCAGGTCAGGCCGATGTCGGCGTTGGCGACGGTGCAGTCGTACCCGACCGGGCAGCCGGTGGGGCCGGTCTCGCTGGCGCAGGGGTGGGTGCAGATGGCCCGGCCGTCGAAGCCGCCCACGCAGCGCTGGCCCTTGACGTTGCAGTCCGCGTCCGAGCTGCACTCGGTGCCGATCTTCGTGGCGCTCTTGCAGGCCGACAGGGTGAGAAAAAGTACGATAAGGTACGACTTCCTCATGGGGGCTTCGTACCGTCGAGAACCAGCCCTGTCAACCGCTATCTCCCGTCGGGTCGCGCGCCTTGACAGGGGAGCCCCGGACAGGTAAGGCTCGAATTCAGTAGGCGAACCCAGGAGAATTTCCATGCGACACACCCTGCTCGCGGTCCTCGCAGTCGGCCTGGTCGGATGCTCGGAGCCGGTCGACGACACGGCGAACCAGATGAAGACCGGGAACCTCGACTACCCGTCGGGGCCGTTCGGCTACACCAAGGACCAGGTGATCCCGAACCTGAAGTTCTCCGGCAAGCCCAAGCCGAGCGCCGTGGGCAGCTACGACACGATGCCGCTCGAGCAGGTGACGCTGGCCGACTTCTACAACAAGCCGAACGTGAAGTACGTGATGCTCTCGGGCGTCGCCGGGTGGTGCTACTACTGCAACACCGAGCAGGCCCAGGTCCCGTCGATGCAGGACAAGTACGAGGCCAAGGGGGTCAAGTTCCTCGAGGCGCTCGTCGAGGGCTACGACCACTCGAAGGGCACCCCGGCCAACGAGGACGACCTCAACTACTGGGGTGAGGATCACAAGCTCGGCGTCTCGCTGGCGGTGGACCCGAACTCGCAGCTGGCGGTCTACGGCGACTACGCCGCCTTCCCGGTCAACATCATCATCCGCACCTCCGACATGAAGATCGTGCACCAGGCGCTCGGCGCCGAGGACTTCGACAAGCTGCTGGGCCCGCTGCTCGCCCAGTGACCTTCCGCCTCGGCCTCCTCCTCGTCGTCGGCCTGTGGGCCGGCTGCGCCTCGTCGCCTCCCCGAACCCAGACGGAACCGACCGGCCAGGGCGCGCAGGCGTCCGACTTCACGCTGCGCGACACCGACGGCAAGACCGTCCGGCTCTCCGACTACCTCGGCAAGGAGGTGGTCCTCATCGACTTCTGGGCCACCTGGTGCGTGCCCTGCGAGGCCGAGCTGCCGCACCTCGAGAAGCTGTACCAGACGCACAAGGACAAGGGCTTCGTGGTCCTCGGCGTGGCGATGGATGGGCCGGAGACGATCGCGCAGGTCGGGCCGTTCACCCGCCGCTACGACCTGCACTTCCCGGTGCTGCTCGACGAGGAGACCAAGGTCGTCGGCGTCTACAACCCGAAGCGCACCGCGCCGCTCTCGATCCTGATCGACCGGCAGGGCCGGGTCTCGCGCATCCGTTCGGGGTTCAACGCCGGCGACGAGAAGCTGATCGCCGACGACGTCGCCGCGCTGATCGGCAAGTAGCATGCGGGCGCTCGCGCTCGCGCTCGTCCTTCTCCCGCTCTCCGCCCACGCGTTCGACTTCCACCTCGGCAAGCAGCCCTTCCGCCTCGAGGTCACCGAGTCGACCTTCGCCGCCTACCACGGCGACCTCGGCTACCTGCAGACCGAGCACGACGCGGCCGGCCGGCCGGTGATCGGCGGCCGGTTCGCCGATCTGCTCAACAAGCTCAACCTCGCGCTGAGCTGGAAGAAGCTGCGCCTGTTCGCGCGCTTCGACACCGCCGTCTACTTCGATCGCCCCGACGGGAGCTGCGGGCCGGCCGCCACCACGATCGCGCCCCTGCGCTCGCGCTTCTGCCAGAAGTACCTGTACCTCGAGAAGATCGGCATCGAGTACGTGGACCGATCGTTCGAGGTGACGCTCGGGGACTTCTACGTCTCGTTCGGGCGGGGGCTCGTGCTCTCGCTGCGCAAGCTCGACGAGCTCGGCATCGACACCACGCTGCAGGGGATCAAGGTCGTCTTCCACGAGGGCGACGTGGTGGCCACGCTGGTGACGGGCCTGCCGGCGGTGGTCTGGGGCGGCGCCAACATCCAGAACGTGGATCAGGCCACCGGCCGCTTCGCCGACGATCCGCACGACTTCCTCGCCGGAGGGCGCGTCGAGTACCGCCTCCTCGACAAGGTCATCCTCGGGTTCCACGAGGTGGGCGGCACGCAGGCCACCAACGCCGTCGACGTGCCGCACCAGCGGCAGGACAACTTCCTCATGTACGGCGGCTCGATCGACGCGCCGCGCCTGACCCGCTGGCTGCAGCTCTACCTCGAGGCGGCCGGCCAGCGGGTGACGGTCTCGGACGCGGCCGAGTCCGGCTACGCGATCTACGGGGCCGCCACCTTCTACACCAAGCGCGCCTCGATCCTCCTCGAGGGCAAGCACTACAGCCACTACCAGCGCTGGCGCTCCTCGATCGACAAGACGCTCGCCGAGTTCGCGCCGGTGGTCTACAACCAGCCGCCCACCGCCGAGCGGGTGCAGACCGAGCTGCTCTCGCCCATCTACGACGTCTCGGGCGGGCGGGCGCGCGTCGACTGGCGCGCCACCGACTGGCTGCTCTTGTACGCCAGCTACGGCTTCTTCCAGGATCGCGGCACGCCCGACGGCGTCCAGTACTTCCACGATCCCTACGCCGGCGCCGAGCTGCGCTGGAACCAGGGCCGGTCCCACCTGTTCCCGTCGGGGGGATACCGCACCGAGCGCTGCGCGGACGACGCGATGGACTGCCTGTCGCACAGCCCGGGCGGCGAGTTCCAGCACATCGGCCACCTCGAGTGGGACGCCACCCAGGTGCTCGGCCACGGCCTGTCGCTCGAGGCGCAGGGCTTCGTGCTGTTCCGGCAGGGCGAGAACGTCACCACCGGCACGCCCGGCAACATGACCTACCCGAGCTGGACCGAGGGCGACGCCTACCTCGCGCTCAAGTGGACGCCGCACCTCATCGGCACCGTCGGCTACGAGTGGTCGACGCGGCCCAAGGTGCAGGCCAACGACCACTACTTCAACGGCTCGCTCCAGTGGAACATCACCACCGCCTCGTCGCTGCGCTTGTTCGTCGGCGGCACGCGCGGCGGGCTCAAGTGCATCTCGGGGATCTGCCGCGACTTCCCGGCCTTCACCGGCGCGCGGCTGGAAGTGGTGGTCCGGCTGTGAGGCGGATCCCGATCGCGACCGCGGCGATCGCCGCGGCGTGCGTCGCGCTGTTCGCGCTCGGTCACCTCTGGGCCGGGGGGCAGGACTCGATCGCGCTGTACCGGATGGGGGCCAACGTCGGCGCCGACGTGAAGGCGGGCCAGCTGTGGCGCTTGTGGGCCTCCACCTTCCTCCACGGCGGCGCCGGCCACCTGTTCGTCAACCTGATCGCGCTCGGCAGCTTCGGGCCGATCCTCGAGGCGCTGCTCGGCCCGGGCCGCTACCTCGTGCTGTACGGCCTGTGCGGCCTCGGCGGCGGGGTGGCCAGCGCGCTCTTGCGCGGGCCGGGCCTCGGCGTCGGCGCCTCCGGCGCGATCTGGGGCCTGATGACCGCCGGGATCGCGCTCGTGCTCCGGCCGCGCGACCTCATCCCCCCCGACGCGGCGCGCAGCGCCCGCGGGCGCGCGCTGGTCCCGCTCGGGATCAACGTGCTGTACTCGTTCCAGCCCGGGATCGATCTCTACGCGCACTTCGGCGGCGGCGCGGTGGGGTTCCTGCTCATGTTCTCCGGGCTGCTGACGCTCGGCCTCGCCCCGGGCCGCCCGCGGCGCGGCGTCTTCTGGCCGGCCTTCGGCGCGCTGATCGCGCTCGGCATGGCGGGCTCGGTGGGGCTCGCCCTCGGCCACGGCCGGCCCTGGGAGCTGCGCGGGCCGCTCGCGTTCACCCGCGTCAAGGCCGGCGTGACGCCCATCTCCCTCGAGCTTCCGGCGCCGATCGCCGGCGCGCCGGAGCTCGAGGTGCAGAAGGACGCGCGCGTCTTCACCTACGGGCGCCCGCTCGAGCACCCGCTGCTGGTCGAGCTGGTGGTGGCGCCCAAGCCCGGGTTCGCGCCGGCGGAGCTCGACGGGTACCTCGACGGCGCGCGGCAGATGCTGCAGAAGCTCGAGCTCCACGGCGCGGTCCGCGAGGGGGACGCCCGGATCGAGGCGCGCGAGGGGCGCCGCTACGCGGTCGCGCGGCACCGGCTGGACGCGCTGACGATCCGCTCCTACGTCACCGTGCTCGGCGACCAGGAGGTGCTGGTGCGCACCTACGCGCGGGCGGCCGAGGGCACGGCCTGGGCCGCGGCCGAGGCGCGCATCGCCGGCAGCGTCGAGCGGATCAAGTAGCCTCGCGGGCCGCCTCCGCGGCGAGCGGGAGCGGACGCACCGGGCCGAGGCGCGCGCCCGCGCGGGCCGCGCCGGTGAGCAGCCGCGCCACCGGTCGCATCACCGAGGTCAGCGCGGCCGCGCGATCGAGCTCGTCGAGCGCCGCCGGATCGAGCGCGCCGAGCGCGCCGAGCAGCCACAGGCCGGCGGGGAAGGCGAGCGCCGCGGCCGCGATGAACAGCGCCTCGATCGCGAAGGCGCGCGCCGGGACGAGCGCGACGAGGACCGCCAGCCCGAGCGCGAACAGCGCGCCCGCGGCGAGCGGCGCGATCGTGCTGCGCCAGGGGTGGCGCGAGCCGGGCAGGAGCCGCCGGTTGGCGATCGCGCCGAGCGCGGCCTTGACCGCCACCGACGCGAGCACGGCGGCGAGGACGCCCGCGAAGCCGAGCCGCGGCACCCACCACAGGAACAGCGCCACCCGCAGGGCCTGCTCGCCCGCCACCAGCGCCGCGTTCAACCCCGGCCGGCCGGCGCCCTTCTGGAACGCGTCGCACAGCCACGCCGCGGGCAGGAGCAGCCCGGTGGCCGCGCACAGCGGCAGCCAGGCCGCCACCGGCGCCCAGTCGGGCGGCAGCGCCACCCGGACCAGCGTCGGGCCGACCACCGCGAGCAGCGCCGCCATCACCGCGGCGAACAGGTGCCCGAGCTGGAGGTAGCGGACCAGCTGGTACCGCGCGAGCGCGCGGCGGCCCGCCCCGAGCGACTCGGCGAAGGCGGCGATCCCCGAGTCGAAGAAGGGCAGGAGCAGGTAGAAGGCCATGGCCAGGCGGGCCAGCAGCCCGCGGATCCCGATCCACGTCGGGTAGGCGGGCAGGAGCGTCGTCAGGAGGCCCACCTCCAGCGCGTTGGCCAGGAAGAAGGGCGCCTTGCCGGCGACGATCGCCGCGCCGTAGCGGAGCTGGCGCCGCACGAGCGCGTGATCGAAGCTGGCCCCGAGGAGCGGGCCGAACGGCAGGCCGAGCCGGCGGTACAGCACCGCGCCGGCGACGAACGATCCGAGCTGCGCGAGGTACTGGCCGGCGGCGAGGCCGAGCACCGCGCCGTACGCCTCCTCGCCGGCGAACCGGCCGCGCAGGTAAAGGACGCACGGGATGGGGACGAGGAGCCCGAGCACCCGCTTCTCGAGGAGATCGAGGCCGAGCTGGAGATCGAAGCGCTGCGCCGCCTGGAAGAAGATCGTGAACAGCCCGAGCACGCCCGGCACCTGCATCGCCGCGCGCAGGAGCAGCAGCCGCGAGAAGGCGGCGTACGGCGTCGTCGGCAGGAGCGTGATCGCGGCCGCGGCGCCGAGCGCCAGCTGCGCGAGGCCCGCGAACAGCTGCCACCAGATCCACAGCTGCGCGGCGGCCAGCGCCCGCTCCGGCGCCTCCGCGCGATCCTGGGCGAAGCGCTGGACGAACGCGGTCGTGAGCCCGAGCTCGAGCACGCTCCAGGCGAGCATCGCGACCTCGTCGAGCGGCGCCCACCAGCCGTCGGCGTCGGGGAAGGGCTGCACCCGCGAGGGGATCACCACGCCCGAGACGAACAGCCACGGGCCGAGCGCGATCAGCGTCGCCGACAGGTAGAACAGCAGGCCCGCGAGCGGCCGATCGAACCCGGGCCTGCGCCAGCCCGCCTCGCGCGGCGCCTCCAGCCGCGCGAACAGCCGCGCCGCCGCGTCCGGATCGCGGCGCGACCGCCGCCGCGCCAGGAGGAGCGCGGCCGCGAGCAGCGCGCCGAGGCCTGCGATCGCGGCCGCCAGCGGCGCGCCCAGGCCCCGCCGCACGATCGGGGCGCCCGGCCAATCGATCAGCCGCTCGCGCGGCCGGCCGGCGGCCCGCCGCTCGGCCGCGCGCAGCACGAACCCGAGGTAGGGCCAGCGCCGGAGGGCGGCGTTGGACGGGTGCTCGAGCTCGGCGGCGATCACCGCGCCGCCCGGGGTGATCGCGACGAGCGGGTCGTCGCCGGCGTACGCCACCACCTGCCCGGGCGGCACCGAGAGGCGGGCGCGCCGCCCCACCGGGGGCGCGCTCGACCAGGGCACCTCGGGCGCCAGCGCCCCCGCCGCGGGCCCGGCGCGCACCGCCGCGGGCACGTCTCGCACCCCTTCGGCGATCACGCCGTCGGTGACGCCGAGGCGGAGCACCCACGCGAGCGCGACCCACCGCACCGCGGCAGTGAAGCACGCGGACCGGGGCGCCTCAAGGCCGGGGCGACGCGGTGGAGTCCGGCGGACAGATCGGCGATGATCGGAGGATGCGCGGCGCGGTCCTGGTCCTGCTCGCGATCGGCGCCGCCGCCGGCGCGGCGCCGCCGCCCACCGCGCGCCGGGCGCTGCGTCCCGCGCCCGTGCCGCTCCTCCGCCGCGCGCCGGCGCGCCTGCCGATCGACCGCGCCGCCCACGCGCTGTTCTCGGGCGCCGTCGACGGGGTGCTGCAGCGGCTCCTCGGGGAGATCGAGCGCGGCGGGACGCGCCTGCTCGAGCCCGTCGACATGGGGCCGCTGCCGAAGGATCCCTTCCTGCGCGCGGTCGCCACGCAGATCGCGCGGCGGATGGAGCCGACCGTGCACGCGGGCGTGGTGGCCGGCGCGGTCTCCGACCTGCTCGTCGTCAAGGACGGCGTCGTCGATCGCGCCGCGGTGGTCCGCCAGTACGGCCCGCGCGCCGGCGCGCTCCTCGACGCGCTCGAGCGCGCCGAGCCGCGGCCCGGCGCGGCGCTCACCGATCGCCGGATCGCCACCTTCGCCGGGCGCGCGCTGCGCGCGTCGCTGTCACGCCTGCAGCGCCCGAGCGCGCCGGTGATGCGCTCGTTCGAGGCGCTGGTGGCGGCCCGCGCGCCGCGCCGCCCGCTCGAGGGGTTCCGCGTGATCGGCGTGCAGCACCTGCTCGGCTCCACCGGCGGGCTGGCCCGCGCGCTGGCCGCCTCCGGGATCGCGCCCGAGGCGATCTCGTTCATGGGCAAGGGGTACTCGCAGCACCCGGCGGTGGTCGACGAGCTCACCGCCGAGGGGTTCCGCATCTCCAGCGTCCCCTTCATGAACCTGTCCGATGGGCGCGCGGCCATGATCACCGATCCGATGCTCGAGGGCTACCTCGCGCACGAGCTGTCCCTGGCGGGGCCCGACGCGAAGTTCCTGGTGATCGACGACGGGGGGCGCCTGATCAAGCTGATCCACGAGCGCCATCCGGAGCTGGCCTCGCGCTGCGTCGGAGTGGAGCAGACCCGCAAGGGGATCTTCGAGCTGGAGCGGGTCGCGCTGAAGATGCCGGTCATCAACGTCGCGGAGTCGTGGGCCAAGCTCAAGCTGGAGTCGCCGATGATCGGCCGCTCGGTCGCGATCTCGATCGATCGCAAGGTCGGCGCGCTCGCGGCCGCCGGCGCCGACCCCGGCCGGGACGTCGTGCTCCTCGGCTACGGCGCGGTCGGCCGCGAGGTGGCGGCCACCCTGCGCGCGCGCGGCTACCGGGTCTCGGTCTTCGATCCCAAGCCCGACGCGCAGGCGCGGGCCGCCCGCGACGGCCTGCGCCGGCACGCCACGCTCGACGCCGCGCTCGCCGAGGGGCACCTGGTGGTGAGCGCGACCGGCACCACGACGATCGGGCCCCACAACGTGGACCGGCTGCCCGACGGCGCGGTGCTGATCAACACCGCGTCCGGCGACAGCGAGATCGCGCCCGAGCTGATGGCCTACCGGTCCGGATCGGGGACGTTCCACGGCAGCGAGCTGCGCGGGCGCTTCCGCGGCGTCGACCTGGCGCTCGGCCACACCACCGACCCGGCGCGGATGGACGAGCTCTTGCGCACGCCGGGCGGCCGCGACGTCCTGGTGGTCGGGGGCGGCAACGTGATCAACTTCACCGGCGAGGTCGATCCCATCCCGCCGCGCTACATCCAGCTCACGCGGGGCCTGCTCTACCTGGGCGCGATCGAGGCGGCGCGCGCGACCCGCCCCGGCCTGCGCGCGCTCTCCGTCGCGCCGCAGCGCCGCTTCGCCGCCGCCGTCGAGAGCGAGCTGCGCGAAGGCGGCGGCTCGCTCTCACACCCCGACTTCTAATCCAGGCCTTCGGCGTACATGGAGTCGCGATCCTCGACGTAGCGGGCGATCCCCTCGGTGTCGCCGAGCGACAGGAAGCGCAGCTCGAGCCCGGCGCGGGCCGGGCGGTCCTCGGTCGCCGGCTCGATCCAGCGCACCAACGCCTCGGCGTCGACGGTGCCGCGCGGCTCGGACAGGCCGAACGACACGCGCATCGGCTCGCCCACCGGCGGCAGGGCGGTCCCGTGCACGCACAGCCCGCGCGTCGAGACGTTCTCGCTGGTGAGCACGAAGCGGCGCGCCTCCTGCGCGACCACGACGTCGACCTGCAGCTCCTTGCGGATGGAAAGGCGGCGCAGCTCCATGGATCGGAGTCAACCACGGCCGGAGCGGTGGTTCAAGCCACGCGGTGGTGGTCGGACCGGCGGATGTGGTAGAGGCGAGGCCCATGACCCTCATCGATCGCTACGCCGCGCTGCGGCAGACGCTGGAGGATCGGGTGCTCCGCGGACCGGGAGCGACGGCGCCCTCCCTGCGCCAGGCCGCGGCCGCGCGCGCGTCGCTGCCGGCGTCGCTGGCCGCGCTCGTCGACCGGATCCACGATCACGCCTACCGGGTGACCGACGAGGAGATCGCGGCGGCCGAGCGCGAGCTGGGGGCGGACCGCCTGTTCGAGGTGGTGGTCGCGGCGGCGATCGGCGCCGCCCGCGAGCGGCTCGACGCCGGCCTGCGGGCCCTGGAGCAGGCGTGAGGGTCCGCCAGATCGCGCACGGCCACACCCTCGGGCGCAAGCTCCTGCTCGCGATCATCCGCGTGGCCTCCGGCTTCCGCGCGCCCGACGTGGTGCGGACGCTCCTGTATCGGCCCGGGTTCTTCGGGCGGGCGCACAGCGCGCTGACCCAGGCGGTGATGCGCGGCCCGTCCGAGTGGAGCGTCGGCGAACGCGAGCTCTTCGCGGCCTGGGTCTCGCGCGTCAACCAGTGTCCGTTCTGAACCCGGGCCCACGCCGCGGTCGCGGCGAAGGCGGTGGGGGCGGAGCTGACCCGGCAGGTGCTCGACGATCCGGCCACCGCGCCGATCGACGAGCGCCTGCGGGCGGCGTTGGGCCTGTTGCGCAAGGTCACGCTGACCCCCGCGGCGGTGACCCCCGACGACGTGCGCGCGGTGTTGGCGGCCGGGGCGACCCGCGCGGCGGTGTACGAGGCGCTGCACGTGGGCTTCCTGTTCAACGTCTACGATCGGCTGGCCGACGCGCTCGGCTGGGACGTGCCCAGCCAGGCCGCGTTCGACGCCGGCGCGGCGCGGCTGCTCTCCCGGGGGTATCGCTGATGGGCGTCGAGCTCCTCGTGGCGGCGCCGCGCCCGCTCGGCCCGGTCCTGGCCCGGCTGGCGGCGGACGGCTGTCAGGTGATCATGATCGACGGCGCGCTGACCCTCCCCGGCGCGATCCCTCCCGAGGGGTGGCGCGAGGTCCGGCTGCGCACCCCGGCCGGCACCGTCACCCTCGGCCGCGGCCCCGGCGGCGTGGCGGTGCGCGTCTTCGGCAACGCCTCGCCGCTGCTGCTCGCCGCCCAGCGACGGATCGCCGACGCGCTCGCCGAGCCGGAGGGCTGAGGGACGTTTTCCGGGAAGGTCGAGGGGCCCGATCCGTATGGGCCGGCATGACCCGGGCAGGGACCGTGTGCTGCGTGATCCTCGGCTCGTTCCTGCTGTACTGCGGGCAGAGCGCGATGAACGCGGTGGGCTCTCCCGACGGCGGCGGCTTCGTCGGGGAGGCGATGGGCGAGGCCGGGACCTGCTGCACCGCGCCGGCGCGCGAGGCGCCGACGGTCCTGTTCGACGATCTGGTGAGCGGCAGCCCGGTCGCGGGCTCCAGCGCCAACTGCACCTTCCTCACCCCCGTCCTCGACGTGAGCGCCTACCGGACGATCGTCATCCACACGCCGAGCTGCGCCTTCACCGCCCAGTTCCGCAACGGCAAGGCCGGCTTCGTCGACGGTCCGGAGCAGACCTGCGCCGGCGCAGGCAACCCCCTCGGCCGGGCGATGACGGTGGACGCCTCGCTCGGGCGGGAGCTGCGCGTCACCCTCGGCTTCGCGCGCACCGGCGCCAACCCCGACGGCCTGGGCAGCTGCTCCACCCGGCCCACGCCGGTCACCATCGTCGGCTACCGGGGCCCCTGAGGTGCGGGCGGCGATCGCCGCGGCGCTCGGGCTGATCGCCGGCTGTCAGGCCGGAGGCGGAGAGCCCGACGCGGCGCTCGCCTTCGACGGCGCGGTTCCGGACGGCGCCGCGCTCCGCGAGGGGGAAGCGCCCGGGCCCTGCCCGTGTCCCCTCGGCACCCACTGCGATCGGACCACCCACCTTTGCGCCCCCGGCTGCCTCGGCGACGATCACTGCCCGGCAGGATCGCGCTGCGATCCGCAGGCGTTCGTGTGCCAGCCGATCTGCGACGCGAAGACGACCTGTCCGCTGCACATGGCCTGCGCCGCCGCCGGTCCGAGCGGCGTGCGCCTGTGCGCGCCCTGCACCGCGAAGGGCTGCGCGTGCGCGGCCGGCTTCGGCGACTGCGACGGTGACCTGCGCGACGGGTGCGAGACCCCGCTCGACACCCTCACCGACTGTCGGGCCTGCGGCCGGGCCGCCGTCGATCGCTGCGCCCGCGACGCCGACGGAGACGGGTACGCGATCCCGACCCAGGTCGAGACGCGCTGCGGCTGCGATCACGGATGGGTCGGGGTGGGCGCCTCCAAGGGCGTCGACTGCGACGACACCGCCGCGGCGGTCCACCCCGGCCAGACCGCCTTCTTCACGGCGCCGCGGTCGACCGGCGGCTTCGACTACGACTGCGACGGCCAGGTCGAGCGGCGCTACCCCTACCGCGCGGACGGCCTGTGCGACTTCGCCTGCGCCGACTCGTTCTGGGTCGGCGCCGAGCCGGCCTGCGGCCAGGCGGGGACCGCCCGCCACTGCAACTATCCGTCGAGGTCGGGCGGGTGCGCGATCGGATCGGTGATCACCGTGACCCAGGAGTGCCGCTGAGGCGGCTCAGCAGCCCGGCAGGCAGGTCGCCCCGACCCGCGCCGCCGCCGAGGCGCGCACCGTGGCCGCGAGCTCGAGGACGCGGGCCACGGCCGCGCGCGCGGCCTCCTGCGGCCCCGGGGCGCAGGCGTGCTTGGCCAGGAGGCGTCGGCCCAGCTGCTGGTGCGCGCGCTCGTCCGGTTGGATGTACTCGCGGTAGATCCGCACCGTCTCGCCGTCGCCCTGTCGCTGGCAGAAGGCCATGAAGCGCTCGTTCACGCCGTAGGCCAGCGCCTCGAGCGTGAAGAGCCCGGCGGCGATCCGCTCGGCGGTGGTGGTCAGCCCCTTGAGGTAGGTGAAGAGCGCGTTCTCCGCCGGAGGCCGGAACCCCGCCACCTCGAACCCGAGGGCGGCGAGGCGATCCGCGACCAACTGGAAGTGCCCGGCCTCGTCTCCCGCCTGCCGCGCGAACGCCACCTTCACGTCGAGCTCGGGCGTCGTGGGCATCCAGGCCGCGGCCAGCTCGCTCACCGCGATCTCGTTGGCCAGCGCGACCTGGAGCAGCGCCTTGCCGTCCGCCGCGCCGGCGTCGGCCTCGCCCGCCGCGACCAGCGGCGCCAGCCGCTCCGCCTGGAACGCCTCGAGCGCCTCGACGAACGCGGGGCCCTCCATGCTCAGCGGGCCGGGGGCGGGACGGTGAAGTACAGGAAGACGAAGTAGCCGTGGGTCGGATCGCGGGCGATGGTGCCGAACAGGAAGGTGTCCGCGGGGGTCTTCTTCGGCTTGACCTGGACCTTGGCCACCGCGGTCGCGGGCATCTTGTCGAGGGCGCCGAGCAGCGCGGCGGTGGTCACGGGCGCGCCGGCGCCGAGCGTGTTGGACTCGAGCTCCCCGTACCCCTTCTGCAGCGAGCCGACCAGGTCCGCGGCCGCCGTCTCCATCGCCTTGCGATCCGGGCCCTCGTGGAACCAGAGCTGGATCTTCTTCAGCCCGGCCGCCGGATCGAAGATGAACGAGATGTTCCGCTTCTTGCCGTCGAAGACGAAGTTGGGGCACTCGAGCCCGCCCGTCGCCTGCACCGCGCGGTACGGCGCGCAGGCCTTGACGCCCTTGACCTGCTCGGGGGTCATGCCGAGCTTGAAGTCGCCGAGGCCACCTGTGGCGTGGGCCAGCGAGACGGGGAGCGCGAGCGCGAGGACCAGCAGGCCGGGCTTCATCCCCGGCTTGTACCATGGACGCCGGTCGCGGCGCGTGTACGATAGGCCCCCCATGGACGGCGAGGTCTTGATCGTGGGCGGCGGGCCGGCAGGGCTCGCGGTCGCGGCCGAGCTCCAGCGCCGCGCCGTCGGCGCGAAGGTGCTCGACCGGGCGGCGCGCGTCGGGGACTCGTGGCGTGCCCACTACGATCACCTGCACCTGCACACCACGCGGCGCGGCTCCCGGCTGCCCGGGCTGGCGATCCCCCGGGCGTATGGCCGGTGGGTGAGCCGCGATGACTTCGTCGCCTACCAGGAGGCCTACGCGCGCCACCACCGGCTCGACGTGCGCCACGGCACGACCGTGCGCCGCATCGATCGCGCCCCGGGCGGGTTCCAGCTCGACACCACGGCCGGCGATCTCCACGCGCGCGCGGTGGTGGTCGCGACCGGCTTCAACCACACCCCGATCCTGCCCGACTGGGCGACCTCGGGACGCTTCGGCGGCGAGGTGATCCACGCGCGCGCGTACCGCAACCCGAAGCCGTACGCCGGCAAGCGGGTCCTCGTCGTGGGCCCGGGCAACACCGGCTCCGAGATCGCACAGGATCTCGCCGAGCAGGCGGTGGACGTCACCCTCTCGGTGCGCACCCCGCCGCTCGTGCTGCGGCGCGCGATCGGCGGCATCCCGTCCCAGGCCCTCGGCATCCTCCTGCGGCCGCTGCCGGCCCGGGTCCTCGATCCGGTGGCGGCCCGGATGTCGCGCCTGGCGGTGGGCGATCTGACGCGGCACGGGATGCCGCGACCCTCGCCGCGGGGCTACTCGCACTTCCTCGAGAGCGGCGTCACGCCGATCCTCGACGTCGGCTTCGTGCGGATGCTCAAGGCGGGCCGGATCCGGATCGCCGCCGCGGTCACCGACGTCGAGCCGGGCGCCGCGCGCACGGCCGACGGCGGTCGGGTCGAGGCCGACGTGATCGTCTGCGCCACCGGCTACCGCCGCGGCCTCGAGCCGCTCGTCGGCCACCTCGGGGTCCTCGACGCCCGCGGCCTGCCGGGCGACGGGATGGAGGGCCTTCACTTCCTCGGCTACCGCTACCCGCTGTCCGGGCTGCTCCGCGAGATCCGACTCCAGGCGCCGCGCATCGCCCGCGCGATCGCGGCGGAGGGCCGCCGGTGATCGAACGCTCCGACGCGAGCGGCCTGCGGATGTGCGAGCTCATGGGCGTGCTCGGGTTCGCCAACGACCTCGGGCAGGGGCAGCCGCTCGAGCAGGCGCAGCGGACCGCGCTGCTCGCCGTCGCGGCCGGGCGCGCGCTCGGGCTGCCGCGCGACGCGCAGCGGGACGGGTTCTACATCGGCATGCTGCGCACGATCGGCTGCAGCTCCGACGCGCACCGCAACGGGGAGCTGTGGGGGGACGAGCTCGAGGTCTCGGCCTGGATGGCCGAGATGGACATGGGCAAGCCGGCCAAGGTCCTCGGCGCGATCGTCTCGCGCCTCGGCAAGGGCCAGCCCGGCCGGTTCGCCAAGGTCCTGCGCACGCTCGCCGCGATGCCGGGGATGATGGAGAGCCTCGCGGTCCACTGCGAGCTCGGCCGCATGCTCGCCGCGCAGATCGGCCTGCCGCCGTCGATCCAGGCGGGGCTCGAGCAGGTCTACGAGCGCTGGGACGGCAAAGGCGCGCCCCGCCACCTCCAGCGCGATCAGATCGCGCTCGGCGTGCGCCTGGCGCACCTGGCCGCCTCGGTCGAGATCCACCAGCGGCTGCACGGCGACGACGCGGCCCGCGCCGTGATCCAGGCCCGCGCGGGAGGGCTGCTCGATCCCGAGCTGGCCGAGGGCTTCGAGCGATCGCACGCCGAGATCCTGGCGGCGGTGAAGGTGCCGTCGGTGTGGAGCGCGATGCTCGAGGCCGAGCCCGCGCCGCCGCTGGGCATCGATCCGGCCGATCTCGAGGCCGCGCTGGGCGCGATGGCCGAGTATGGGGATCTGCGCTCCCACTTCCGGCGCGGCCACTCGGCCGCGGTGGCGCACCTGGCCGAGGCGGCGGCCGCCTCGCTCGGCGTCGCCTCGCCCGATCGCCTCGCGCTCCGCCGCGCGGCGCTGCTCCACGATCTCGGCCTGTGCGGCGTGCCGGGGGGCATCATCGACAAGCCGGGGCCGCTCGGCGAGGCCGAGTGGGAGCGCATGCGCCTGCACGCCTACTACACCGAACGGATCCTCGAGCGCTGCGCCGTGCTCTCGGACGCGCGCGAGATCGCCAGCATGGCCCACGAGCGCCTCGACGGCTCGGGGTACCACCGGCGGCTGCCGCGCGCCGCGCTGTCCGCGCTCGGGCGCGTGCTCGCCGCCGCCGACGCCTACCGCTCGATGATCGAGCCGCGCGCGCACCGGCCGGCCAGGACGCCGGACGAGGCCGCCGCCGAGCTGCGCAAGGAGGTCGCCGCGGGCAAGCTCGAGCGCGAGGCGGTCGAGGCGGTGCTCGCCGCCGCCGGACAGGATCCCGGCGCGCGCGTGCGCGCCGCGCTGCCGAGGGGGCTCACCGAGCGCGAGGTCGAGATCCTCAAGCACGTCGCGCGCGGGCTCACCAACAAGGAGGTCGCCCAGCGGCTCGATCTGTCGCCGCGCACGGTGGGCAACCACCTGCAGAGCATCTACACCAAGGCGGGGGTCACGACGCGCGCCGGGGCCGCCCTTTTCGCCATGCAGAACGACCTGTTGTGGGATCCGCTGGCCTCCTGAGTCATTTGGCTCATACCGCGCCCCGCCGCGGGCCGGTATCACGGTCCTTGGACGCACCACCCACCCAAGGAGCCGGACATGAAGAAGCTCATCGTCGGATTCGCCGCCCTCGTCCTCACCGCCGGGATCGCGCCCGCCAAGAAGCGCACCCTCCGCGAGCTCATGGATCACTACTTCGAGATCGTGGACGGCAAGGCGTTCGACCGGTTCGCCGAGATCGACGCGGCCGACCTGGTCATGAAGGTGCCGCTCGGGACCGTCCGCGGCGTGGAAGGCCACCAGACCATGTCCCGCGGGTTCGCCGCCGCGATGCCGAACTACAAGCACACGATCGGCAGCTGCATCGAGAGCGGCGACCGGATCTCGTGCGAGGGGACCTTCGGCGGCGACCAGACCGGCCCGCTCACGCTGCCGACCGGACAGGTCGTGCCGCCCACCGGCAAGCACGTCGAGTTCGAGTGGAGCGGGCACGCGCGCCTCAAGGACGGCAAGGTCGCCGAGATGCACGTCTACTTCGATCCGGGCGTGATGATGCAGCAGCTCGGCCTCGTGCCCTCGGCGCCGAAGACGGCGGTGCGCTGATGACGATCGACCTGTCGCAGGAGAGCTTCGGGCGCGCGGTGCAGGTCGCCGAGGGGTTCTGGGTGATCGCGGCGGAGCACCGGCCCGGCTACTCGAAGCACATGCCGGTGATCAACAACCGCGTGCTCGTCTTCCGCCTCCTCGAGGCGGGGCGGCCGGTGCTGGTCGTCGTCAACGGCATCGCGGAGACGGCGATCGACGAGGTGCGCCGGCTCGAGAAGGAGACCGGGCTCACCGTGGCCTACAACATCTCGCCCGGCGGCGGGCACCACGTCACCCTCGATCGCTGGGACGCGGCGTTCGACAAGGCCACCACGCTCATCGGTCCGGTGCGGATCCCGCGGACCGAGAACGGCAAGAAGCTGCTCCAGCTGCCCCGGGTGCGCCTGATGGACCTCGCCGATCCGCTGCCCCAGTTCCGCGGGCAGCTGGACGCGGTGCTGTTCGACGGGCTGCTCGGCTTCCGCGAGAACCTGACGCCCAAGGAGGGCGCCCGGGAGCGGTCGGCCCTCGGCCAGATGGTGGCGATGTTCCGCGAGATGCCGCCCAAGGATCCCACCGACGAGCTCTGGCTCCACCACGTCGCCACCGGCACCGTGATCGGCGGCGAGAACCTCGGCTGGATCCTCACCCCCGAGGGGCTCAAGACGATGCCCTTCATGTTCCGCATGATGATGAAGGCCAACACCGTCTACGTGGCCGACGGCCCGCGCAAGGTCTCGGACAAGGCCCGGGTCGCGGCCCACTGGAAGAAGATCCTCGCCTGGCCCGCCCAGACGGTGATGACCTACCACGACGCGCTCGGCACGGCCTACTGCCGCGACGCCCGCGCCGCGCTCGAGTCGGCGGTGCAGAAGGTGGGGCAGCTCGGCTGAGCGCGACCGGACCCGTGTCGCCGCAGCCGACGTTGCAAACGAAGGTTCGCATCCCGGCGCGCTGACTCCCGGGTTTCTCCGAGGGAATGCATAGGGTTGGCAGTGGCACCCGGCGTGCTCCAAGGCCTGCCATGACCCGCGCGGCGATCGTCCTGACCCTCCTCGGCTCCGCCTCCGCGGCGTTCGCCGCCGATCCGCCCCTCGGCTCCCTGTGGGGCCGGCGGGAGGTGCAGCTCGGCGCCGGGCGGCCGCGCGCGACGGTGGTCAGCATCCTGGCCGATCCGATGCTGTCTCGCGACCTGCACGAGCACCTCGCCGGCCGCGGCGTCGCCGCGCGCGTCGTCCACGCGCCGTTCCGCTACGGGTTCATGAAGCCGACGCTCGAGGCCCTGCGCCACGAGATCGCCCAGATCGAGGGCCCGGTGATCCTCGCCGGCTACAGCTTCGGCGGGCGGGTGGCGATGCGGCTTGCGCACGAGCTCCCCGCGGGCAAGGTGTCGGGGATGCTCCTCATGTCGCCGCAGGTGAAGGCGAACCACGCCGCGTGGAAGAGGGCCTTCGGCACCGACCTGCCCGACCACCAGACCTTCGTCGCCCGCGGCGGCCCCCACCTGGCGCAGACCGACTTCGGCCTCTACGACGAGCACGCGCAGGAGCGCAACATCAAGATCCCGACGCTGATCTTCCACGGCGACCAGGACTTCGCCGTCTCACCCCACTACGTGCGCCGCGTCGCCGAGGACCCCAGCAACACGGGCGCGAAGCTGTACCTGTACGCCGGCCAGAGCCACGGCTTCAATGGCCCGTCGTCCCGGCACATCGCGCGCGCCGTGTCCGATCTGATCGCCGGCCAGCACCAGCCGGGGCCGGGCCGGGTCGAGATCGTCGAGCCCTGATCGGGGCATCGGTGCGAGGAGAGGGACTCGAACCCTCACGCCTTGCGGCACCAGAACCTAAATCTGGCGCGTCTGCCAGTTCCGCCATCCTCGCTTCAAAGGCCGCTTCCAGGGCTTGTAGCACGGGCGGGGCGGTTGTACTAAGGTCGGGCCGCCATGGAAAAACGACGCGCCGAACGAACGCTCGCGGGCACGACGGTCGTCTTCAGCGACGCGGGGAACGCCCCGTTCGCGCTCGAGGGGAGCGTCGAGGATCTGTCGCGGGGCGGGTTCCACGCCTCGTACCTGAAGGACGCGGACCTCTCGACGCTGCGCAGCGGCAGCCGGATCGGGTTCCGGTTCCACATCCCGACCGGCGCGCTCGCCGGCGTCGCGACCGTCGAGTGGATCAAGGTCGATCCGCCGGAGATCGGGCTCCACTTCGAGTCGATCACCGAAGGCCAGGAGGCGCTCGATGCCTACCTCAGCAGCCCGTTCATGGGCGTCGAGCCGACCCGGTAGCCGGGGTGGCCAGTGGAGGCGCCGTCGCGGCGCGCCTCGCCGGATGTCCCGGAACGCCCTGGGGCTGCGCTCACCAGGGCTGTAACTATCTAGAGTCAATGGAATCTGTAAGGGCCTAAAGGTTGCTCCGCAGGCCGCGCCATGAACCGCGCCCTCGCCTTCGCCGCCCTGCTCTCGGCCTGCTCCCCGCCGGTCGATCCCCCTGCGATCCTGGACGCGCCGCTCGCCTCGGGCGTGCGCGTCACCCAGGTCGCGGCCTACCAGGGGCTCAAGTCGGTCTTGATGAAGGACGGCGCGGCGGCGGCGGCGAACGTGCCGCTGGTGGCCGGGCGGGCCCTCTTGTTGCGCGTGTTCGTCGCCCTCGACGAGGGGCAGAAGGGCCACGACGTCCTGGTCCGGCTCCACCGCTTCCGGGGCGACGCGGAGCAGCCGCTCTCCGAGGTGCGCCGTTTCGTCGGCGGCGCCTCCACCGACACCGATCTCACCAGCACGATCAACTTCGACCTCGCCGCCGAGGAGGTCAGCGAAGATCTCGCGTGGTCGGTCTCGCTCCACGAGGTGGTCCCCGGGGTCCAGGCGGAGCTCGTCGACGGGGCGCAGTTCCCGGCCGACGGGACCCAGCAGCCGCTCGGCGCGCACGAGACCGGGGTGGTCAAGGTCGTCGTCATCCCGATCGCCTGGGACGCCGACGGCACCGGCCGGATGCCCTCGACGCAGCCGGCGCAGCTCGACAAGCTCCGCACCCGCATGCTGCAGCTGTACCCGGTCAGGGACATCCAGCTCACGGTCGGCGCGCCGATGCACTGGAAGCAGACCGTCTCGGCCAACGGCGCCGGCTGGGGCGCGCTGCTCGAGGCGGTGGTCGAGAAGCGCCTCGACGACAACGTCCCCTCGGACGTCTACTACTACGGGCTGTTCACGCCGGCCGCGACGGTCGATCAGTACTGCCGGCGCGGCTGCGTGGCCGGGCTGAGCCCCGCCTCGCCCGATCCCGACGACGAGCTGGCGCGCGGCTCGATCGGCCTCGGCTACGCCAGCACGATCGTGCACGCCGAGGAGACCTTCGTGCACGAGGTGGGGCACGCCCACGGCCGCCTGCACGCGCCCTGCGGCGTGCCGGATCCGGATCCGGACTTCCCCTACTCCGACGGGGAGCTCGGCACCTGGGCCTACGATCTCATGAGCAAGAAGCTGATCGACCCGGCCGGACACACCCGCGACATGATGGGCTACTGCGATCCGACCTGGATCAGCGACTTCACCTACAAGGCGCTGTTCGAGCGGATCACGCACGTCAACGGCCTGCCGCTGTCGCTCACGATCGGTCCCGCCTCGCGCTGGCGCGTGGTGCGCGTCGACGGCGACGGCGCCGTGCGCGGCGGGCTGGTCTCGCTGCGCCGCGCCCCCGCCGGCGAGCGCCGGCTGATCGAGCGGGTCGGCGCGCAGGGCACCGAGCCCGTGGCGGCCCGCTACTACCCCTTCGACCACGTCCCGGGCGGGCTGTGGTTCGTCCCCGAGGCCGAGGACACCGCCGCCTTGCGCATCGAGGGCCGCCTGGTCCGGTAACCTTTTTCAAGGCGATCCAATCGAGAAAACGCTTCTTCCGATCCGTCGTCAGCGCCTCCGCTCGACCAGGTAGGCGACCAGCGCGGCGACCCCGAGCGCGCCGGCGCTGGCGTACAGGCCCACCGAGGCGTGGGCCTGGCGCTCGACCGGATCGATGCGCGCGCCCGTGCAGCCGGGTCCCCGCGGCGGCGCGCAGGAGGCCTGCAGCTCGTCGAACTGCGCGTGCGAGGTGGCGGTGAGGATCACGGCGGTCGCCAACGCGCCGGACGCGACGCCGAGCAGGACCGCCGAGGCGAGGTGGCGTCGGCGGGGCGGCGGGGCGGGCGCGATCACCGCGGGCGGCGGTGCGGCGACGGGGGGCGGTGGGAGCGCGGCGCGCAGCTCGGCGTCGATCTCTTCGATCAGCTTGCGCACCGCCGGCGCCAGCTCCGAGGCGGGCTCGAGCGTGAGGAAGGTCCGGTAGTACTCGCTGGCGCGCACGCGATCCCCGAGCAGCCGGTAGCACTGGGCGATGTCGAGGAGGAACGCCGGGCGACGCGTGAGCTCATAGCCGGCGGTGAACTCCGGCAGCGCACCCTTGAAGTCGCCGGCGCGGAACCGCCGCTGGCCCTCCTCGAAGTGCATGCGCCCGACGGCGCTCTCGGTCTCTCCGCCGCGCGCCACGCCTGCGGACAGGAGCAGCAGCGCGACGAGCGTCCGCACGCGTCGATTGTACACCACGGGCAGGGTCCCCTATGATCGAGCGGTGCGTCGGCTGCTCCCCTTCCTCCTGTGCGCGGGGTGCCTCGACTTCGCGTCGCTGCGCGCGCGCGACGCGGGCGCCGGCGGGGATCTGGGCGAACCCGCCGATGGGCCGGTGGCCGACGCCGGGAACGACCTCGGGGCTCCCGGCCCCGGCGATCTGTCCGTCTGCGGCGGCCCTTCCCGCTGCGGCGACGGCTTCCTCTTCTGCAGCGGGTTCGAGACCGGCGTCGGCGAGTGGGACGTCCCCGAGGTCCGGGGCTTCGGCGACGCCGCGGTCCCCCCGGCCGATGGATCGGCGGCGGTGGTGGTGGCCTCGCCCGTGTGCCGCGGCCAGGCCGCGGGGCGCTTCTCCGCCGCAGGCGGGCAGCAGATCGCCGATCTGCGCAAGATGATCGATCTCTCGGGCGGCGACAGCTACCTGCGCTTCTTCCTGCGCGCGACGCCGCCGCTCAACGTCGACCAGTTGAACCTGGTGGTCTTCGACCAGAGCGGCACCGCGCTGCGGCTCTCCTTCGGCGCCTTCCCGAACCTGGTGGTCTCGCGGCCGAGCTTCGCCCCGTCGCAGCCGCAGCTCGGGCCCTACGTGACCTCGATGGTCGCCGACCGGTGGGCCTGCGTGGAGTGGTACGTGAAGCTCGACGCGACCGCGAACGGCCGCCTCCGGATCTGGATCGACGGCGTGCAGGTCGCGGATCAGCCCGGCATCGTCACGATGCCGACCGGCGGGTTCGGCGCCCTGCGCCTCGGGATCACCAGCACCCCGGTCGCGTTCACCGGCGGCACCCAGGTCTTGTACGACGAGGTGGTCCTGTCGAAGACCCGCATCGGCTGCGACGGCTGAGGCTCAGCCGATCGTGACGACGATCCGGGTGCCGTCGAAGCTCGTCGGGTAGCGGCGCAGCGGGCGGGGGGCGGGATCCTTGAGCACCGCGCCGTCGAGCCCGTACTCCGAGCCGTGGCAGGGGCAGACCAGCTTGCGCGCGTCCGAGCTGTAGCCCACGTCGCACCCCTGGTGCGTGCAGACCGAGCTCAACGCCGCCACCGTCGTCTCGTCCACCCGCAACAGGATCAGGCAGTCCGAGGCCGCCGGCACGTGGGCCAGCGTCGAGCCGCCCAGCTCGGCGAGCGCGGGGTGATCGGCGAGCGCGAAGGTCACGGTCCCGCCCGCCGCCGCCGGCAGCGGATCGCCCTTGACGCAGGCCAGCGCGACGATCACGGTCTGGTTGGCGCCGTCGAAGGTGACGTCGAACTGCTGCAGGCCTTGCGGCGCCGGACGGTGGACCACCGCGCCGACCTCGTAGTCCTTGCTCTTCCGGGCGGCGAAGCGCGAGCCGTGGCACGGGCACTCGATCAGCTTGTCCCGGGTGGAGTAGCCGACCGGGCAGCCGAGGTGGGTGCAGGTCGCCTGGGTGGCGACGTAGGTGTCGCGGCCGGCGTCGTCGGTGAGGTGCACGAGCAGCACGCCGCCCGCGGCCGGGCCGGGGATCGCCGCGCCGCCGGTCGCGGTCAGCTCGAGCGTGACCGCGCCGCCCACCGGCGCGAGGTCCGGGTACATCGGCAGCACGATCCGGGCCTGCAGGTCCGGGCCGACGGTGAGCGGCAGGATCGGCGCGGCCTTGACCGGGTTGCCGCAGCCGCCGAGCGCGCCCGAGGCGAGCGTGGCGCCGAGCGAGCCCTGCAGAAAGCCGCGTCGCGAGACCGTCATCGTCGCCTCACTTCCGGAAGGCCAGCGCCGCGTCGATCTTGAGCGCGTCGTCGACCTTGATGAACATCAGGCTGGGCCGCTCGACCTTGTGGTGGTCGAGGCTGATCGTGAACGAGCCGGTGACGCGCACCTGCCCCGGGGCCTGCCACTCGATCTTGACCGGGACCTCGAGGAGCTCCTGCACCCCGTGGAAGGTGAGCTGCACCTTGGCCTTCTTCTCCACCGTCGCCGGGAACCCCGCGGGCGCCGCCACCGCGTCGGCCAGGGCCTTGACCTCGACGGTCGGGAAGCGCGCCGCCTCGACGGCCTCCTTCATCGAAGCGTCGCGGTTGACGTTGCCCGAGTCGAACGAGTCGACCGGCGCGCTCACCGCCACCTGCACCTGGCCGGTCGGCAGGAGGCGCGCCTTGCCCTCGGCCCGCTTCGAGACGCCGTCGACGCGGTGCATCTTGTGGACGAGGTGGTAGGTCACCGTCGAGGCCGAGGGGTCGAGCGTGTACAGCTCCTCGGCCGAGGCGGCCGCCGGCGCGAGCAACAGGAGGATGAGGGCGCGCATCGGACCTCCTCAGAACACGTAGGACAGGACCCCCGCGGCCATCAGCGCGAAGGTCGAGTAGCCCACCGCCAGGTGGGCGGTGGCGAAGTCCCGCTCGCCCAGCTGGCCGCCCTTGGTCGCCGCGATCGGGCCGAGCACGAGCTGCGTCACCATGCCGGCGGTGGCGCAGGCCATGAGCAGCTTGTGCGCGAGCGCGGCGTCGGCCTTGATCGGCTTGGGATACGGGTTGGGCGCGGACAGGGCGAGGATGCCGGTGGTGGCGAAGAGCGCCGCCGAGCCGACCGCCAGCGCCAGGTGCGGCTCCTGGTAGACCCGGGTGTACTCGCCGTCGCGCGAGAACTTGTCCTGGTAGTTGAGCTGCCCCAACACCAGCGTGACCGCCATCAGCGCCAGGGTGGCGAAGCCGAACCCCTGGTGCGCCCTGAGGACCGCGCGGCGCGTCTTGACCGCGCGGTCGAGGCGCGCCGCCTTCTCCGCCTGCGCGGCCTTTTCCTCCGCGCTGGGCGGCCGGGTCGGGGTGAGGTCGAAGTCGAAGTCGCCCGCCCGGGCAGGGGCCGCGAGCAAGAGCACGAGCAGGAACGCGGCGGTGCGCCGGATCACCGCCTCGTCCTATCACGAATCCGGTAGGATGATCCGGTGATCCGCGCGCTGCCCTGGCTGCTCGTCGTCCTGTCCGGCTGCACCACGCAGGGGCGGGCCCGCGTGGTGCCCTACGACGGCGGGATCACCCCGGGCGGCACCTACTACGACGACGTGCAGCCGCTCGTCTACGACCACTGCGTGCAGTGCCACAACGAAGGCGGGATCGCGCCGTTCCCGCTCGTCACCTACGAGGACACGCTGGCCAAGAGCGACCTCATGAAGAGCGCGGTCGCCTGCCGCCGCTCGCACGAGGCGGGCTGCGTGGAGATGCCGCCCTGGCCGCCCGAGGAGAAGGGGTGCCAGCCGCTGGCCGGCTCGCGCCGCCTCTCGGACGCGCAGGTCGACACGATCCTGGCCTGGAACCTCGCCGGCTCGCCGCCCGGCGTCCCGCCGACGGTGGCGCGGACCATCCCCTCCTTGCCCGCGCTGCCCGCGGTGACCCACACCTTCAACGCCGCCGCCTACACGCCGCCCGAGAAGGAGGAGGACGACTACCACTGCTCGATCCTCGATCTGCAGCTCACCGGCGACGAGAACCTCACCGGCTTCGAGGTCGTCCCGGGGGTGCGCGGCGAGGTCCACCACGTGATCCTGTTCGGCGCCACGCTCGCGGACGCCGCCGCCGCGGACGCGCGCGGCGCGGGGCCGGGCTGGACCTGCTTCGGCGGGCCGGGCACGCCCAACCCGGTGGTCCTCGGCGGCTGGGTGCCGGGCACGCCACCGACGGTCTACCCGGCGGGCACCGGCCTGCCGCTCAAGCCGGGGATGGTGATCGTGCTGCAGGTCCACTACAACACCGCCGCGGTCACGCCCAGCCCCGACGTGACGCAGGTCAAGCTGCAGACGCTCACCTCCGCGGTGCCGAGGCCCGCGCGGATCCTGGCGCTGCGGGACGACGGGTTCATGATCCCGCCCGGCGCCAAGGGCTACGCCACCACCCAGTCGCTCACCACGCCCGCCGACGTGACCGTGTGGGGCGTCCTGCCGCACATGCACAAGCTCGGGCGGACGATCGACGTCCAGACCCCCGAGGGGTGTCTGGTCCAGATCCCGGGCTGGCAGTTCTCCTGGCAGCAGATGTACTTCTTCGCCGCGCCCGGGGGGGTCTCGTTCAAGAAGGGGTCGACCGCGACCCTGCGCTGCACCTGGGACAACCCCGGGTCGGTGCCGGTGGTGCGGGGGGAGGGCACCGGCGACGAGATGTGCCTGAGCTACTTCTACGTCACCCAGTAAACGGTACGGGTGCCGACAAATCTTACATGGATGCGATCGTCGGCGCTGGCCCTACAGTAGAATCCATGAGCGCACCCTCGAAACGGTCGGATCTCGCGCGTCGCTCGCACGCAGATCTGCTGTTCGTCGCGCACTCGCTGCGCGAACGGATGCGACGCCTCACGCTCGGCAGCCGCGCGCGGCTGCTCCGCTGGGCGCCGCTCAAGCTGCGCCTCGACGCGGTGGACGCGGCGCGCGGACCGCTCGAGGAGGCACGGGCGCTGCGCGCGCTCTTGCCGGTGTTCGAGCGCGCGGTGCTCAAGCTCGAGCGCGCGGCTTTCCAGCACAGTGGGATCCGAAGCTTGGAATTCACGTGACTTGAAGTCGCG
>JADMIO011124136.1_pt1 | contig 49751 bp, 45 predicted proteins | sample 8958161 | NCBI WGS metagenome assembly JADMIO01 (sample SAMN16585339, study PRJNA669376) | soil metagenome | isolation source: Crop rotation soil | place: USA: Cullars Rotation, Alabama | collected 2011
GCCGCGACTTCAAGTCACGTGAATTCCAAGCTTCGGATCCCACTGTGCTGGAAAGATCCAGTTCACCTTCACGAACGGCTTTCCGAGCAAGAACTCGCCGGTCGCGCGATCGAGAACATAGAAGAGACCGTTGCGATTCGCCCAGAGCATGACTTTGCGCGGCTTGCCTTGCCATTCGATGTCGGCGAGCACCGGAACTTGCGTGGAGTCGTAATCGAACTCGTCATGCGGTGAAAACTGGTAATGCCATTTCAGCTTGCCGGTATCCGCGTCGAGCGCGATGACGGAGCAGGTGTAGAGGTTGTCGCCGGGACGCGGGTCGCCGTTCCAATCGGGGCCTGCGTTTCCGGTGCCCCAATAAACCAGGTTGAGTTCCGGATCGTAGCTGCCGGGCGTCCAGATCGAACCGCCGCCGTTTTCCCAGGCTTTGTTTGCCGCGGGACCCCACGTTTCGTGGCCGGGCTCGCCGGGTTCGGGAACGACATGGAAGCGCCACTTTTCATTTCCGGTTTTCGCGTCGAATGCCGCGACGTAGCCGCGTATACCGTATTCGCCGCCGGCAGGACCGACGATGACTTTGTCTTTCACGACAAGCGGCGTGACGGTGAATGAGTAATCGCTCGGCAGTCCCGTGTTTGGGGATTCGACTTTCACATTGAAGAGCTCTTTGCCGGTCTTGGTGTCGAGCGCGATGACGTGCGCATCGAGCGTCGCAAGGTAGAGCCGGTCGCCTTGAATGGCGAGACCTTTGTTGTTGCGGCCGCAGCACGTGCGAGAGTCGGCAGGCGCGTACGAATACGACCAATAGATGCGACCGGTCGCCGCATCGAGCGCGACGACTTCGTATGCGGGCGTCGGCGGCTTCACCGTGTACATCACACCGTCGACCACGAGCGGCGTGGCTTCGAACTTCGTCGTGCCGTCGAGGCTTCGCACTTGAAGAACCCATTGCAGCTCGAGGTTCTTCACGTTGTCGGACGTGATTTGATTGAGCGTGCTGTATCGCTGGTTCATGAACGAGCCGCCGTACGTCAGCCAGTTCTGCGGCTCTTTCGCCGCGTTGAGAATACGCTCGAAGGGAACTTGTTGGGCAGCGACGGTCGCCGCAATCAGCATCAATAGAACTGCGAGTTTGAATCTCATCACTTCACCTTGCCTTTCAGCGAGAACAAGTAGGCAAGCAGATCGGCCATCTCTTGCGGCGTGAGCTTGTCGCGATATGAGGGCATTGCGGATTTCATCGGCGCGAATTCGCGTAGATCGGATCGCTGCAACGTGACGAGCCGTTCTTTCGAATCCAGGAGCTGGATGTTGAACTGGTCTTGATTGAGCAGACGTCCGGTGACGACAGAGCCGTCCTTATGAACCGCGCGGAACATGCGGTTCGCGTAAGAGATCTCGGAGTCCGGTTCGAGCAGATCCCGCTGGAGCTGCGCCACGATTGCGGCGTCCGTGGGCGCTACGGGCGGGCCGCCGAACCCCACGAATCGCGCAGCCGGCGGCCGCGGCAATCCGGCCGAGCTCAGATCCGGACCCACGCGCGATCCGGTTTCGCCGACGCGATGACAGCTCAGGCAATTGCCTTTGCCTTCGAAGACTTGTTTGCCGCGATTGGCATCGCCGAGCGCGGGTGTGCCGGTGGTGGAAAGCGGCGCGATTCCCGAGAACGACTTCAGATACGCGACGAGGACGCCGGTCTGTTGGTCCGTAAAATTGAACGCTTGCATCGCCGTGCCCGGAACGCCTTTGCGGATGATGCCGGCGACTTCATCGTCGTTCGTTGCGCGGCGAAATTTGCCGGACATCAGCGAAACCCCGGGCACCTGATCGCCGGCCGTGCCGTGACATCCCGTGCAGTTCGATTGAAAGAGCCGTCCGCCCTCCGCAAGTTCGTCGGGCGTGTATGCATGCTGCGCGAGCAGCAAGGCGAGAATGAAAAGCTTCATATTCTTTTTCCGCGGCTAGTTGCTGCTTGCTTTGCCGACCCAGCGCATTAGTTCGGCGCGGGTGACGACGCGATTGTCTGCCGGATAGTGAACGGGAATGATGCGATTCACATCCAGCTTGAGCCGCTCAATGTTCGCAATCAGCGCAAGGTTGTATGGACTCGGCGTTGCCGGCGGTGCGGCGTTTGCAGCTGCCGGATTGTATGCGTCGGCTTCGAGCAAAACTTTTTCTTTCGGCAGATAGACCATCAGCAATCCATCGTGATGGCCGATGTTCGTCATGTGATAGATCTCGATCACATGATTGCCGTCGGTCAGAACTTTCTTTTCACTGACGGTTTCGAAGGTTGGTTTCTTCTTTGCCTGTTCCTGCTTATCCGGATTCAGCGTGTGCGGCATCGAGCCGACTTTTTCTAAGAACGCTTTGTTCGCTTGATGCGTGATCACCGTCGCACCTTCCGCCATGAAAGTCCGGATGCCGCTCGAATGGTCGTAATGCGCGTGCGTGTTGACGACATACTTGATCGGCTTGCCGGGAATGAGCTTCTTCGCCTCATTGATGATCGTCGTCGCGCGATCTTCACTTTGCGGACCTTCGATAACGACGATGTAATCCTTGAAGTCGACGGCGATCGCCGCGTAGCCGCCGAGGATCAGATAAACGCCGTCGCCGAGCTTTTCCGGCGCGGGAGTCGCTGCAGCGCCGCCGCCCCCGCCACCACCGGCCGCGGCTTGAATCGTGACGGGCGCGTTGACCTTAACGTCGGTAATGTTGAGATCGAGGATCGGATAGTCGCCTTGTTTCTGGACGATCTTCGTTGGGAACTTTACGCCGCCGAAATCTTTGTATCCGGAGTATGTCGAATCGAACAACATGTCGCCGAGCATAGCGTTGTCGATCCACGTTTCGACGCGCTCGACCATGTTCTGATCGTTGATGTACCCATTCACCTTCGCCTTGTTCTGGCCGGTGAACGTCAGCACGTTGTACTTCTTTCCGCCAACTGTTTTGGTCGAGAGAGTTGCGTTGTTCTTTGCCGCGGCCTGCAGGAATCCGTGTGGCATCATCCAGAGCTCAAGCTGCTGAACCCAGTTCGTATTCGGGCCAACGATGACCGTCTGGTTCTGCGGCTGCTCGCCGACGATCGGCTGCTGGCCGCCGCCCCGCGGAGGATTCTCGCCTTGCATGCGGATGCGCTCCAGCCGGTATGCGGGCGTTTCGAAGTTCATCGTGCGCTTGTACGTTTTGTCGATGAACTTCGGCCACGGCTGAGTGGGATTTACGTTTTGGCCGATCGCGAAATCGAAACCCGAACCAGAGTACTCGACCGTCTTCAGTGAGCCAATCGCTTTCGTCGCATTGTCGATGACTATTTTGGCGTCTTGTGCGAATGCCGTCCATGACGCGAACGCAACGAGGGCGGATGTTAGAACGATTCTTTTGAACATTGTTCGTCTCCTAGGGCAGCGCGAACACGACGACCGAGTCCGTCGCAATCGCGGCCACGTATTGTTTGCCGTTCTTACCTTGATAGGTCATCGGGTTGGCGTTGACCGCGGCATCGAGCTTTTGCGCCCACAGTTCTTTTCCCGTCTTCGAATCAAATGCGCGGAAACGGCGATCCGTCGTCGCGCCGATGAACACCAATCCGCTCGCCGTCGCGATGGGGCCGGCGCTGCCGGAGCCGCCGGTGTTTTGTTTACCTTCGGGAAGTCCTTCGTTCAACCCGAGCGTGGTGACCCACGCGATGTCACCGGTGTTCGCGTTCACCGCCCAGAGCCGTCCCCATGGCGGTTTCTGGCATGGGGCGTTACCTAACGTTTCACCTTTCGCATTTCGAATCGGCGCAGCGTAGCCGTTGTATGGCCCCGGTCCGTTGATGCTCGCGCGATCGTAAGGCTGCGGCGATCCTGCGGTGCCGTTGCCGTAATTGCCGCCGGGCTTTTTCTTTTCGATCCAACCGCTGAGCGCGGCGTCGTGGGTTTGCACGAAGACGTAACCCAGCTTCGTGTCCGCAGCCATGCCGCCCCAATTCGGACCGCCGTTGCCGGGAAAGATGATCGTGCTGCGCGGCGGCGCACCGTCTTCGTGAAAGAGAAACGGCGTGAACGGCCCAGCGTTATAGAAGCCGCCCGCCTTTTCGTAAATCTCCATGCAGGCTTTCGCGTGCTCGGGCGTTGTGTCTTCGGCAGTGACGATGTCTTCTTTCTTGAAGCTGGTCCGCGCGAGTGCAGGAGGCTTCACAGGAAACGGCTGCGTCGGCGAATACCATTCGCCGGGCGCGTCGCCGGCGGGAACGGGACGCTCTTCAACTCCGAAAATCGGCTTTCCGGTTTCCCGATTCAGGATAAACATCCAGCTTTGCTTTCCGATTTGCGCGAGCGCGGGAATCGTTTTGCCGTTTTGTTTGATGTCGAGGAGAACAGGAGCGGGCGGAAGATCCGAGTCCCAAAGGTCGTGATGCACGGTTTGGAAATGCCACTTGTATTTACCGGTGAGCGCATCGACCGCAACAACGGAATTGCCGAAGAGATTGTTGCCGGGGCGGTCGCCACCCCAATAATTGCCGGCCGGCGAACCGATCGGCATGTACAACGTGCCCGACTTCTCATCGAGAGTCAGGTACCAGCCCCAAACGTTCACACCGCCGCGGTCTTTCCATCCGTCGTTGAGCCAAGTGTCGTGACCGATTTCTCCGGGCTGCGGGACATTGTGGAATTCCCAAACTTTCGCGCCGGTGCGCACATCGTAGGCGCGCGTGTTGCCGGATTCGCCGCCTTGCGAGATCTCGCCGAGGAACGCGCCGAGAATCGCGACGTTCTTATAGATGAGTGGAACGCCGTTCCACGTGTTTTTGACGTCAGCCGCTCCGTCCTCACCGAAACCGGCGGCCGCTTCGCCGGTAATGGCATTGATTGCTCGAAGCTGTCGTCCCGCTTGAAAGAGAATTCGCGGAGCGAGGGTGCCTTCGCCCGGCCAAAACGCGACGCCGCGCGCGGACGTGTTGCCCGTCGGAAGCTTGTATTCCCAAATGAGCTTTCCTGTATCCGCCTCCAGCGCCAGCACTCGATTGCCGGCCGGCAGATACATCACGTTGTTGACGACGATCGGCGTGGCTTCGGGATTCGCCGCCGGCCCGCCTCCGCGGCCTCCGGCTGCGCGCGCACCGCCGGCCGGAGCCGGCGGCGTGAGCTTGAGGCTCCAAGCGAGCTTCAGGTTCGAAACATTTGCCGGCGTGATCTGCGTGAGCGGAGAGTAACGCGTGCCTGCGGAATCGCGGTTGTAGCTCGGCCAATCCACGGTCGGATTAGATTTCGGCGATTGCGCAAGAGACGGCAGCAGCGCTGCGGCCGCCAACAGGACGGCGTGGCCAACTCGCATGTCGAAACTCCTTACGGCAGTTTGAAGACGACCAACGATTCGTTGTTCGCGCCGCGCTGGCCGCCTGCGGCTGCAACGACAGCGACGTACTGTTTGCCGTCTTTGCCGAGATACGTCATCGGAATCGCGGTGATGTTGTAATCCAATTTGTACGCCCACAATTCTTTTCCGCTCTTCGAATCGAACGCGCGGAAGCGGCCGTCATTCGTCGCACCAATGAACACGAGGCCGCCTGCCGTCACGATGGGGCCGCCGGCACCCGGCGATCCGACATTCTGTTTTCCGGCCGGCATTGTTTCATTCACACCCAGCGGCACATCCCATGCGAAGTCGCCGGTCACTGCATTGATCGCGACGAGTCTCGCCCATGGTGGTTTGCTGCACGGCCAATTTCCTATCGTGCGGCCCTGCGCGTCGCGAACCGACGCATTGAAGTTCGGCCCGCCGACTCGGATGTACGGAAACTCTTTCGCGAGATCCATACCGGGTTCGTACTTCGGATTCTTTTGAATCCATCCGGTTGCGGGCGCATCCTTCGAGTTCACGTAGATGTATTGCAGCTTCGGATCGACTGCCGTTCCACCCCAGCTCGGGCCTCCAGTGAAACCGGGATAAATCAGCGACGGCGGATTGTTTTCCGTCTTGTACTTCCACGGCGTGTACGGACCCGTGTTGTAGAACTTGTTCTTGTCCCACAATTCGCGGCACGCCTGCGCATGTTCCGGCGTCGTGTCGGCGGCGGTAACCAGATCGTCCGCCGTCATGCTCACGCGCGTCACGGCCTTCGGCTTTGTCGGGATCGGCTGCGTGGGTGGATACCACTCTGTCGGCACATCGCCGCGAGCGACCGGCGTTTCCGGAATGTCGAAAACCGGTTTTCCCGTCAGCCGGTCGAGGATGTACACGAACCCCTGCTTGCCCGTTTGCGCGAGAGCGGGAATCTTCTTTCCGTCTTTCGTGATGTCGAAAAGACTCGGGCCCGGCGGCAAGTTGTAATCCCACAGTTCGTGGTGAACCGTTTGGTAATGCCATTTAATCTTGCCGCTCTCTGCGTCGAGAGCGACCAGCGTGTTGCTGTAGAGATTGTTGCCGGGCCGGTCGCCGCCGTAGAAGTTAGCGCCGGCGCTGCTGACAGGCAGATAGAGAATGCCTTTCTCATCGTCGACGGTCAGCGCAAACGCCCACACGTTGTTGCCTGTGCGGTTCTTCCAGCTGTCGAACGCCCACGTCTCATTGCCGGGCTCGCCGGGTCGCGGAATGGTGTGGAATTCCCAAATTTCTTTTCCGGTTCGCGCGTCATAGGCGTGCGTGTCGCCCGATTCGCCGGCGCTCGTTTCAAGCTGCGGCCCGATATGCCGCTCGCCTGGGCCGTAGAAGTTGGAGCCCATGAGGATGACGTTCTTGTAAATCGTGGGCGCGCCGTCGTACGGAATCTTCAGGTCGACGACTCCGTTGTTTCCAAATCCCGTCGAAGGCTCGCCCGTGACGGCATTCACGGCCACCATCTTCCGTGCTGTGGTGAAGAGAATTCGCGGCGGATTCGATTTGTCGCCGGGCCAATAGGAGACGCCGCGGAACGTCGCCTGTCCTTCTTTGAGCTCGTAGCTCCAAATCTCTTTTCCGCTTTCCGGTTCAAGTGCCACCACGCGATTCGCCGAAGGCGTGTACATGACGCCGTTCACGACGATGGGCGTGATCTCCTGAAACAGTTCGCTCGCGCTGAGTCCTGTGAGGGGCTTTCCGTCATGCGGCCGCAACTTGTATGTCCACGCCGGCTTCAGGCTCGTGACGTTCGTCGTGTTGATCTGCGTCAGCGGCGAATAGCGTGTGCCGGCGAGATCGCGATTGAACATCGGCCAATCCGCATCGGGGTTACGGGCTGCGGGCTTTTGTGCAATGAGCCCTGCCGTAATCAGCAGAAAGATCGTCGCGACACCTACAAAAAAGGCGACACGTGGCAAACGCATCGAGAAACTCCTTATTCGGTTCAGTTTTTCGGGGTGGATTCCGGCGATACCTAAACCGGCGGCATTCTATCTGACTTCGAGCGTCAGGTGAACACCGGCGAGCGCCTTCCAACGGCTGTATGGCAGGCCGGCGACGGATTGCAAACGAGGGAAAGAACACTGCAGCGTTCCCATGCGGTCGCCGCGGGCGGAATGGACATCGAAGCTGATTGAAGTTGGCGTCTGTCCGTCTTGATCGTGGGCGGTAACGGAATACTGCGCGGGTTCGCCGCTCACGCTCGAGCCGGCCGGCAGCCACATGCAATAGTCCGCGCCGTTGGGCGGATTGAACGAGGCGAGGTTCGAAAGCTGTCCGCCGGATAGCCCTTGAGAGCTTCCCAAGCGGCCGGCCCACGATTGCCGATTGAACGTCAGCCGGAATTCGTCACGAAAAACGTCGACGAGTTTTTCGTCGGGTTCGGGTGCTTCCCATGCGGCGGGTGCAGGCGCAACCTCGGCGGCCTTTGTGCTTTCGTCTTTGACGGAGTCGCCGTCGCCGAACGACAGCCGCACATTGGACGCCGCTTCCTTGCCGTCGGACAAGATGAAATATGCGGCCGCTCCAAAGCCGGGACGGAATTGCCGCCGCTCCGACGCGTTGCTCGGCAGCGTCGTGGTCCGGCAAAGCAAAAACTGATACGTGACGTTTTCCGCAGTTACGGATTTGCATGTCCAATGATCGATGACGTCGCGAGCGTAATTTGAGCGCTCGTCCAAAGTCTGCGGGATCAAGCTGTAAAGACTTTCACCGTCGGTGCGGCTCACCAAGAAAAGGTACGGCAGGTCGAACGTGTACGTATCGGTTTGCCCATCGAATGAGGCGCGCACGGCAGCGTTGACATTGATCTCGGTTGTATCTTTCACCGGAAACTTCGTCGTCAGTTGAACGGGGCCGTGATCGCCGCGGCAGACTCCTTTGAAGATGAAGGTCGAAAGGTCGCTTTTGACTTCTTCGAGATTCGCCCGATACCAATCGCCGAGCTCGCGCTTTTCGTTGAAGAACGCGACGGGCCGCCATTCGCCTTCGCCATTGATGAGTTCGGAGCATTGAATCGGCTGCGCTCTTTCAAATGCGCGCTGCAGATCGGCTTCGCGGAACCGTCCGAACACGCCGCGGAGCTGCGTGAAGAACTTGCGGCTGTAAGGCGCGTCATCGGAGGCTTGGAAGGCCAGGAGAGCGGCCATCAAGAAGGCGAGTAGGTTCATCCCTTGCATTTGACAGCAATTCGAAAAGTTGGTGTGTAAAAAGTTGCGCGAACCCATAAGGTCGATGCATTGTCTTGGATCACCAGGAGGCTCAGTATGCAGTCCAAAATTTCCCGTGTGACTTCGTGTGCGTTAGTGATCTTCGTTCTTGGAATCGGCGCCGCGCCGGCGTTGCGCGCGCAAAAGTTGAAGCCGGAGGAAGTCATTGCGAAACATCTGGCGTCGATCGGTCCCGCCGAAAAGCTCAAAGCAATCAAGTCGCGCACGACGACGGGGACAGCGCATGTCGAGTGGAAAGTGGGAGGCTCAGCCAATCTGACCGGTCCCGGCGAAATCCTATCCGACGGCGCCGCGCTGCGCGGGGCGATGAATTTTCCGGCGCTCGAGTATCGAGGCGAGCAATTCGTCTTCGACGGCGAGCGCGCGAGTATCGCGATGCGTCAGCCCGGTGTTCGCTCGCCATTGGGCCAATTCCTTTATGAAAACGATGTCATCTTGAAAGAGGGCTTCCTCTTTGGCACGTTGTCGACGTCGTGGGCGTTCCTGAACACCGCGACGAGGCAGCCGAAGCTGACTGTCAACGGCCCGAAGAAGATGGGCAATCGTTCCGTCTATGAAGTGAAATACGAGGCGAAGAAGGGTAAAGGCAACGTCACCGCGTTCTTCTACTTTGATTCCGAGACGTTCCGGCATGTGCGGTCGCAATATAAGGTCGATCTCACGTCCACCCAGATCGCGAAAATCAGCGATACGCAGGAACTCGACCACTACACGCTGGTCGAAGAGTTCGGCGAGTTCAAGGAAGTCGACGGACTGACGCTGCCGCATTCGTATAAACTCGACTTTACGTTCGATTCGCCCCGCAATCCCTTCCTCGGGAATTGGGAAATGGTAATTAATCAGGTGGGCCACAATCAGGCTATCGATCACCAAGTGTTCGCCGTCAAATAAAGATCTATGAAAAAACACGTTTTGCCGGCCGTTTTGCTGCTCGTCACGCTATCGACGTTCGTTCACGCGCAAAAGCGCGCGTTCACGATCGAAGATCTCTATCGGATCAAATCCATTTCGGATGTGCATATCTCGCCCGACGGAAAGTCCGTGGTGTACGCCGTCGCGGAATCCGACCTCGCGCGCGCGAAACGCATCAGTCACATCTGGATGATGGATATCGACGGGAAAAACGCCCGGCAATTGACGTTCGGAGCGAAGGGCGAAAGCTCGCCCCGTTTTTCGCCCGATGGAAAGTCGCTGTCGATGATCAGCTCGCGCGACGGCGATTCCAGCATCTACATCATGCCGACGGCCGGCGGGGAAGCCCGCCGGCTCACGCACATTTCAACAGGTATCGCCGATCCCGTGTGGTCGCCGGACAGCAAGTCGATCGCGTTTTCGACCGACGTCTATGCGGAATGCGGCGACGACGATGGCTGCAACCAAAAGACACACGACGCCTGGGCCACCGGTCCCCTCAAGGCGCACGTCGCGGACAATCTCCTGTACCGCCACTGGACCGATTGGAAAGACGGCACGCGAACGCACATCTTCCTGGCCAATGCCGAAACCGGCGCCGTTCGCGATCTGACTCCCGGCGATTTCGACTCTCCGACGTTTCAATTGGGCGGGCCGGTTCAATACGACTTCTCGCCGGACTCTTCGGAAATCGTGTTCGTCTCGAACCACGACAAGGTCGGCGCGACATCGACCAACAACGATTTGTGGCTGCTCTCACTGAAGGATAAACAAGCGAAGGCGCGCAATATCACGGCGTCGAATCCCGCGTACGACGGAAGTCCGAAGTACTCGCCGGATGGAAAGTACATCGCCTACCGGATGCAAAAGCAGCCGGGCTATGAGTCCGACTTATTCCGCATCGCGTTGTTCGATCGCGCCGCCGGAACTTCGACCGTGCTGACGGAGTCGTTCAGGAATTGGGTGGATGCGTTCGAGTGGGCGCCGGATTCGAAGTCGATCTTTTTCACCGGTCCCGTCGAAGGCCAGAATCCGATTTACGTTCTTAACGTGGAGTCCAAGACTTTCAAGCAACTCCTCGCCGATAAAGCAATCGACGAATTCGAATTCACGCGTGACGCGAAGCAGATGGTGTACGTCCGGCGTTCTGTCGGCGATCCGGTCGAGATTTTCAGTGCCGCCATCAACAATGGAGCGGCTTTGGCTCCGCGAAAGCTCACGAGCGTGAACGCCGCGGTCGCCGCCGAAGTCGACATCCGGCCCGCAGAATCGATGTGGGTGGACGGTGCGAGCGGCGCCAAGATTCAGGTCTTCATCGTCAAGCCGCATGGATTCGATCCCTCGCGAAAGTATCCGCTGATTCTGAACGTTCATGGCGGGCCGCAGTCGTTGTGGATGGATTCGTTCCGCGGCGATTGGCAGGTCTATCCCGGCGCGGGTTACGTCGTCGCATTCGCAAATCCGCATGGCTCGACGGGATATGGCCAGGACTTCACCTCGCAAATTTCCGGCGATTACGGCGGCGCGGTTTTCGAAGATCTTATGAAGGTGACGGACGCGCTCGAGAAGCTGCCCTACGTCGACCGCAATCGCATGGGCGCGATGGGCTGGTCGTATGGCGGCTACATGATGGATTGGTTCGAAGGTCACACGGATCGATTCAAAGCGATCGCATCGATGATGGGTCTGTACGATCTGCGCTCGTTCTACGGCTCGACGGAAGAGCTCTGGTTTCCTGAATGGGATCTCAAAGGTCAGCCGTGGAATTCCGATTTGTACGAAAAGTGGTCGCCTTCGAATTACGTCAAAAACTTCAAAACACCGACGCTCGTCATCAGCGGTGAACGCGACTATCGCGTTCCGTACACGCAATCGCTGCAGTTCTTCACCGCGCTTCAGAAAATGAACGTCCCGTCGAAACTGCTCATCTATTCCAACGCCGGGCATTGGCCGAGCTGGTACGAGATGGCGCTTTACTACACCGCGCATCTCGAATGGTTCAACAAGTACCTCGGCGGCGAAGCTCCGGCCTGGACCACCGAGCAGTTCCTCCGCAACAACGTCTTCGACACCTCCACAGGCAAACGCAAGTGAGCTTTCAAGCGTCTCGACGGATCAGCCGTCACCGCTCACCGTTTAGCACTCAGCATTAGGAATAGAAAACCTCGCCAGCCATAGATCAATACGAAATTTCTTATTGATCTATGGTGTCGTATTACCCTCGCCATGATGGACAAAGCAGAAAGCCCTCTCTGCCGTCATTTCACAATCTGCGGCGGCTGCAGTATTCAGCACCTTTCCTATTCGGAGCAGCTCGCTTCGAAGGAGGCTGCGCTGCTTGCTCGCTTGCCCCGCGAGTTGCGAGCGGTGAAGCGGCCGTTGTTCGTTCCCATCGAGACGGAAACCGTTCCGCCTCGCGCTTTCAGGCAGAAAGTGGCGTTTGTCTTCGGTTCGGGCCCGCGCGGCCGCGGCTTGGTGATGGGGCACTACGAACGAGGAAGCAATCGGATTGTTCCCGTGGAGGAGTGTCCGGTTCACAGCGGACGCGGAAATCGGATCGCTTTCGCGCTTCGTGATTATCTGATCCGCGCCGGAATCAGCGCCGCGCTTCTGCGCCACGTCATTGTCCGCACGACGCTGGATGACCGCGAGGCCGTTGCGATGCTGGTCGTCACGCGCAACGATAAGTCGCTTCGGAAGCCCGTGCGCGCACTGCTGGATTCCAGCGAACGGCCGGATGGTTTCTTCATCAACATCAACAACGAACCCGGCCCGTTCATGATCGGCGAGAAGTCGATTCGTATTGCCGGCAAGCGCGATGTCCGCGAGACCGTTGGCGGGTTGTCGTATGTCATCTCGCCTGATGCGTTCTTTCAAACGAACGTTCGCGCGGCGGCAGTCTTGCAGCAGCGCGTGATTGAAGGTTTGAGCAGCGCCGGACGGGTGCTCGACTTGTATTGCGGAAGCGGTTTGTTTTCGCTGCCGCTGGCCGCCGCAGGTGTTCGCGTCGCCGGCATTGACGAAAACCGGCAAGCGATCCGCGATGCCGATGCCAACGTGCGGCTGAATCGCATTCCAGCCGGCCGCGCCCGCTTCATCGCCGCACGTGTTGAAGAGGGACTGGCAAGAGTCGCCAGGGAAGCCTGGGATGCCGTTATTCTCGATCCGCCGAGACAAGGGTGTCCCGCGCCGATTCTCGAAGCCGTCTTTCAACGCATGTCGCCGCCCCAAGCCGTGTACGTTTCATGCAATCCGGACATGCTTGCGGTGGAGTTGCCGGTAATACTCAGCGCCGGCTATCGCACCGAGCGTATCGAGTGTGTCGACATGTTTCCTCACACCGATCACATCGAAACCGTCGTACGTTTCGTCCGCAAGTAAGGCAGTGGTCTATAATTGCGCGATTCTTTTTGGGGGAATAAGCCATGTCTCGAAGCATCCGAAACCTTTTCACATTGTTCGCGATTCTCAGCATGACCACGCTCCTTGGCGCGCAAACGCTGCCGCAGGGAGTGCGCAAAGGCCCGTCGATGGCGGGCATCACGGAATACACATATCCGAACGGTTTGCGCGTGTTGCTCTTGCCGGATTCCGGCAGCAGCCGGATCACGGTGAACATTGTGTATCTCGTCGGATCGCGCCACGAAGGCAACGGCGAGACCGGCATGGCGCATTTGCTCGAGCATCTCAACTTCATCAAGAGCAAAAGCAATCGAGACATCAAGAAGGAGCTCGAAGACCACGGCGCCAACTGGAACGGTACGACGTGGTATGACCGCACGAACTACTACGAGACCGTCAACGCGTCGGATGAGAACCTGAGATGGGCGTTGGGCCTCGAAGCCGAGCGCATGGTCAACATGCGCATCGAGAAGCCGCTGCTCGACACGGAAATGACCGTTGTTCGAAACGAATTCGAGCGGGGCGAAAACAGTGTTTCGGGTGTTCTCGAAGAACGCGTTTTATCGACCGCGTATCTCTGGCACAACTACGGCAAGTCGACGATCGGTTCGCGCGCCGACATCGAGCGCGTGCCGATCGATCGCCTCGAAGCGTTCTATAAGAAGTATTACCAGCCGGATAACGCGGTGATTACGATCGCCGGACAAATCGATCCGACGAAGACACTGGCCGTGGTCGCCAGCACACTGGCCGCGATTCCGCGCCCAACCAGAAAGCTCGATGAAACCTATACCGTCGAGCCTGCGCAGGACGGCGAACGCGTTGTGGAACTGCGTCGAGTGGGCAAGGGAAAGAATCTGATCATTGCGTATCACGCGCCGGCGATGGCACATCCCGATGCCGCAACGCTCGAGGTATTGACGGGCATTCTCGCAGGCCGCGGCACAGGCCGTCTCGATAAAGCGCTCATCGATACGAAGAAAGCGGTGAACGTCGGAACGTCGGTTTACGAGTTGCACGATCCGGGCGTCGTGATGGTCACGGCAACGCTCAGCGACGATCAATCCCTCGACGAAGTGAAAAAGATCATCCTCGATAACGTCGCGGCCTTGGCCAAAGAGCCGCCGACGAAAGAAGAAGTCGAGCGGGCGCGGACCCGCATCGTTCAAGGCATGGATCGAAGCTTCGCCAACTCGCAGCAGTTGGCGATGCAGCTAACCGACACCATCGCCGATGGCGATTGGCGCCTCCTTTTCACGAATTACGAAGAGATCAAACGCGTCACGGCCGAAGATGTGACGCAAGTCGCGAAGACGTATTTCAAAGATTCGAACCGGACAGTCGGGATGTTCGTTCCGGAAACCGCACCGGACCGCACGACGGTTCCTGCAGCGCCGGCCATCGATGCCCTGCTGGGCACGTACTCGCCGGATATCAAGGTGGATGCCGGAGAAGCCATCGATCCGTCGCCCGCAGCGATCGAAAAGAGAATCAAGCGATCGACGCTGCCCGGCGGCTTCCGGCTGGCCATGCTGCCGAAAGGCACGCGGGGCGGGCGCGTTCAGGCTTCGCTGACGCTGCGCTTCGGCGACGAGAATTCGCTCGCCGGGCAGAGCGCCGCCGCCCAACTTACCGACCAACTCCTCATTCGAGGTACAAAGACAAAGTCGCGGCAGCAGATTCAGGATGAAATGCAAAAGCTCAACGCGACGATCAACATTGGCGGTGGACTTGGAAGCGTCAACGCGAATATTTCTACGACCGCCGAGAATCTGATCCCGGCAATGAAACTCGCAGTGGAGATTCTTCGCGATCCCGCATTTCCGGAAACCGATTTCGAAACGATTCGGAAGAATCGGATTTCGCAAATCGACCGCAGCCGCACCGAGCCCGGCACTTTAGTCAGTCAGACGCTTCAATCCACGCTGAGTCCGTATCCGCGAACCGACGTGCGGCACGTTCGAACCATCGATGAAGAAATCGAAGATCTGAACAAGCTGACACTGAACGATGTGAAGGCGTTCCATCAGAAGTTCTTCGGCGCGTCTCAGGGCGAGCTTGTGGTCGTCGGCAAATTTGAGACGGCCGAAGTCGAAAAGGCGGCGGCCGACCTGCTCGGTTCCTGGAAGAGCGCGAGTCCGTACAAGCGCATCGTCACGAACGCGAAGGACGTTCAAAAGATCAACACGAAGATCGAAACGCCGGACAAAGAGAACGCACAGTTCAATGCCGGCCTCCGCCTTCGCATGACCGATCAAGATCCGGACTACGCCGCGATGGTCATGGCCAATTACATGTTCGGCGGCGGCATCACGGCGCGGCTGCCCGATCGAGTGAGGAATCGAGAAGGCTATAGCTATAGCGTCGGATCGAATTTCAATGCTCCGGTCGAAGGCGATGCCGCGATCTTTTCTGCCTCTGCGATCGCAAACCCGATGAATGCGCCGAAAGTCGAAGCGAGCTTTGTCGATGAGCTGACGAAGACTTTACGTGATGGATTCACCGCGGCCGAACTCACCGCTGCGAAGAAAGCCCTGCGCGACGACCGCATCGGCGCGCGTGCGAGTGACGGCGGATTGCTGAACATCATCGCATCTCGCGAGCAATGGGGCCGCACGCTGGCCTTCGACGAACAGCTCGATGCGAAGCTTCAGGCTCTGACGCTCGAACAAGTCAACTCCGCTTTCCGGCGTCATGTGAACGTCGGGGCGGTGTCGATTGTGAAGGGCGGAGATTTCAAAAGAGCGAACGTCTATCAATAAATAATGGGCAATATTCTTCAGAGCGTTCCCGCCGGCGAGAAGGTCGGCATTGCATTTTCCGGCGGCCTTGACACGAGCGCTGCTCTCCATTGGATGCGGGCGAAAGGCGCAATTCCTTTCGCCTACACCGCCAACCTTGGACAACCGGACGAAACCGATTACGACGATATCCCGAAACGCGCTCTCGAATACGGCGCTGAAAAAGCGCGGCTGATCGATTGCCGCTCGCAGCTTGTGTCGGAAGGCCTCGCCGCGCTGCAGTGCGGCGCGTTTCATATCTCGACCGCGGGTGTTCCGTATTTCAATACGACGCCGATCGGGCGGGCCGTCACGGGAACGATGCTCGTCGTCGCCATGAAAGAAGACGACGTCAACATTTGGGGTGACGGCAGCACGTTCAAAGGGAACGACATCGAGCGGTTCTATCGATATGGCCTGCTCGCGAACCCGAGTCTGAAAATCTACAAGCCGTGGCTCGACCAGCTCTTCATTGACGAGCTCGGCGGGCGCAAAGAAATGTCGGAGTACATGAAGCGCGCCGGGTTGAGTTATCGCATGAGCACGGAGAAGGCGTACTCGACCGATTCGAATTTGCTCGGCGCGACGCACGAGGCGAAGGACCTGGAGTTCTTGAACAACGGCATCAAGATTGTCGAGCCGATCATGGGAGTCGCGTCCTGGCGCGAGGACGTTGCCGTGAAACCCGAGGTCGTCACCATCGGGTTCGAAGAAGGGCAGCCCGTGTCGCTGAACGGCGTGTCGTATAGCGATGCGCTGCAGTTGGTGCTCGAAGCGAATGCGATCGGCGGACGGCACGGGCTCGGAATGAGCGATCAAATTGAGAATCGAATCATCGAAGCCAAGAGCCGCGGAATTTATGAAGCGCCGGGTTTGGCGCTGCTGTTCATTGCTTACGAGCGCCTCGTGACGGGCATCCACAACGAGGACACGATCGAACAGTATCGAGACAACGGCCGGCGTTTAGGACGATTGCTTTATCAAGGCCGCTGGTTCGATTCGCAATCGATGATGCTGAGAGAAACGGCTCAGCGATGGGTGGCTCGGGCGGTGACCGGCGAGGTGACTGTCGAACTTCGCCGGGGGAATGATTATTCAATCTTGGATACGACCAGCCCGAATCTCACGTACAAGCCCGAGCGCCTGACGATGGAAAAGAGCGAAGGCGCGTTCACGCCGCAAGATCGCATCGGACAATTGACCATGCGCAATCTGGATATCGCCGATACCCGCGACAAGCTGCTGACGTATGTGAAGACCGGCCTTCTCGCGCCCTCATTGGGCCGCGATCTTCCCCACACCCTCGACGAATAAAAGGCGCGCTAGCGCCGAAAGAATGTAGCCCCGGGCTTGCGCCTGGGGCTACATTCTTTCGGCGCTGACGCGCCTCTAAGCTAAGGCTTTCTTGTACAACTCGAGCAGCCGGCTCCACGCTTTTTCGGCAGCAGGCATGTTGTAGACGCCTGAATCCGGCGGGCACCATCCGTGCATCGCGTCGGCGTAGACTTCGATTTCTGCAGGCAGCTTCGCGGCGGCGAACGTATCTTTCAAAACGTTCTTCTCATCAGGTCTGGACTTGTCGTCGTTGGCCGCGATTGCGATGAGGAATTGAGCTTTCGTCTTCGACGCGAGCGTGGCGGGAGCATCCGGCGTATTGCCAATCAGGCTTGCGCCGTGGAAAGAAGCCGCCGCTCCAACGCGATCGGATGCAGCCGCAGTGCGCAGGGCAATCGGTCCGCCCATGCAGTATCCCTGAGTGCCCATCTTCTTGTTCTTGGCAACCGATGCTTGCTGATCCAGCCAAGCGGTGAATGCCTTCGCGTCGGTCGCTTGAATCGCCGGAGTCAGCGACTGCATCATCGGAAACAATCCCTGAACCGGTGTCGCGGCCCCTTGCTCTGCAGTGGGGGCTTTCTTGATGCGATAGAACGGATTCACGACAAGGACGGAGTATCCCGATTCCGCCAATCGCTTGCCCATTTGCCGGAAGGCCGGCCGCAGCCCGAAGATGTCCGGCCAAACCAGCACGCCGGGCGCGGTGCCGGCTGCGGGATGGACGAAGTAGGCGTCGCAGGTGCCATCGGGCGTTTTGATCGTCACGTCGGATTCGGTGACGGTGACGGCGTTCGCCACCTCGGGCAGCAGCATGGCCATACCTGCGCCGAGCAGCACGCCGAATTGCCGCCGTGTGACTTTGCCGAGGAGTTCGTATTCCAGTATGTCTTTTTCAGAGTGATCTCGATCGCACATATGTTCCTCCTTTTAGAAGCCGGGACATTTTATACCGGCGTGTCTAGAACCCGGCTTGATTGATTGTTTTCGTGTCAATGGTGGTTGCGTACTTCTTCACCATGGGCTGAATCTCGCCGGCTTTGCCGATGAGCACGAAAACGAGATTCTCTTTCGGGAAGTACTTTTCGATCACGCGGCGCGTATCGGCCATCGTGACGGCGTCGATTTTCGAGAAGTACGAATTGATATCCGATTCATCCAGGCCGAAGAATTCCAGCCGCGCGAGCGTGGCGGCAAGTGCATCGGTCGTTTCGATGGTCGGCGGGAATTGTCCCTTCATGTACGCCTTCGTCGACGAGAGTTCCGTCTCGGTGATGCCTTTCTCGTGCAGCGTCGCCAGGACTTTCAACGCCATGTCGATCGCTTCGCCCGTCGTCGAGTTCTTCGTGTATGTCGAAATCAAGAACGGCCCGGGCACCTTTCGCTGATCGAATTGCGATCGCGCGCCGTACGTCAGGCCGGAGTCGACTCGAAGCGCCGTATTCAACCGCGATGTAAATCGTCCGCCGAAGACCGTGTTCACAACGGCAATCGCCACGCGATCCGGATTTGTTCTGGAGATTCCGGTATTTCCGATCATGAAATAGGTCTGCGTGGAGTCCGGCTTGTCGACGAGGAGCAGACGCTTGCCCGGCACTGCCGTGGGTTCTTCGAACTTCACCGCCGGCACGTTTTTCGATGGCCAGGCGCCGAATCGCTGGTCGATCATCGAGCGCATTTCGGCAGCCGCGAAATCTCCCGACACGGCCAGGATCGTATTCGCCGGGACATAGTTCGCTTCATAGAACTTCTGAACATCGTCGCGGGTCAGCGTCGCTAACGAGCGTTCGTCGCCTCCGACAGGCTTCGCGTACGGGTGCTTGCCGTAGAGATACGCGCTGAAATATCTGCCGATCACGCTGTCGGCACGGTCCTTTGCCGCTTTGATTCCATCGATGCGCTGCTCGATGAGTTTCTTGACCTCGTCCTGCGGGAACGTCGGACTGAGAAGGATATCCGTCATCAAGTCCATGCCTTCACGGATGTCCTTCTTCAAGAACTCGGCGCTGCCGGTCGAGTAGTCGGTGTTTGCCGTCATGGCGAACTCGCCGCCGATGAAGTCGAGATCGGCAGAGATCTGATCGGACGAGCGCGTGCGGGTGCCTTTGCGCAGCAGTTCCGCGGTCAGCGACGCGAGACCTTCTTTGCCGTTGGGATCGGTGATTGAGCCCGATTTCACGATGATGCTGAAGCTGACGATCGGGACTTCGTGTTGTTCCATGAGAAGCAGCGTCATCCCGTTAGCCAGGCGGGCTTTGGTGAAGGGAGGCAGTTTGACGTCTTGTGCCGAAACCCTCGGAAGCACGGACGCACAGAGCAATATGAAGAGAAGAATGCGTTTGATCATTTCGCCTCCTCGGCTTCGGGGATCAACGTCGCGACCGTGCGGTTCTTCTCGACGAAGTATTTCTTCGCAACGCGCTGCAGATCGTCCTTCGTGACCTTGTTATAAGAGTCGGCGGCCGTGAACAGCTTGCGGTAATCGCCGAAGAAGACTTCGTAATTGCCGAGCCCGCTCGCTTTCCCATTGATCGTTTTCATCCGCCGATAGAAATCGGCGAGCAAGATGTTCTTCGCTTTCTCGAGTTCGCGGTCGGATACCGGCGACGTCTTCACGCGATCGAGTTCTTCGTACACTGCCTTTTCCGTCGTTTCCGGCATCACGCCGGCCTTCGGTCGGACGGTGATGCTGAAGAGCGTCGGATCGAAGGCGAAGCTGAAGTCGCCGTTGATCGATATCGCGAGCTGGTCTTTATCGACAAGCCGCTGGTACATCCGCGAGCTTTGGCCTTCGAACAAGATCGTCTGGAGCACTTGCAGCGGGTAGTAATCCGGATCGGCGGATTCCGGAATGTGGTAACCCATCATCACGATCGGAAGCTGCGCGAATTTGCGAACCGTCACGCGGCGTTCGCCAAGTTGCTCGGGTTCGCGCGTCGTGACCTTTGGCGGCAGGCCGCGAGAGGGAATCGGCTCGATGTATTTCTGCGCCAGTTTCACGATCTCATCGAGAGTCACATCGCCGACGACCACCATCGTCGCGTTCGCGGGCGAGTATCCGATCGCGAAGTAGTTCTTTAGGTCTTCCATCGTCCAGTGTTCGATGTCGACCATCCAGCCGACAACGGGCCACTGATACGGATGCGCCGTGAATGCGGCCGCGCCGAGCTGCTCGTCGAGAATACCGGTGTTGCTGTTGTCTACCGATGTCCGGCGTTCCGACGCGACGACGCCGCGTTCGGACTCGATCATCTTTTCGTCGAAGTTGAGATTCTGAATCCGGTCGGCTTCGAGATCGAAGATGGTTTCGAGCGCCGATCGTGGAAACCAATCCTGGTACGCCGTCACGTCGTTGCTCGTGTACGCGTTGTTCGATCCGCCCGCCGCTTCCATCACTTCATCGAATTGTTTGGGTCCGTACTTCTTCGCGCCGTTGAACATCATGTGCTCGAAGAAATGCGAGAGGCCCGTGATGCCGGGGCGTTCGTTCCTCGAACCGATCTTGTAGAAGACATAGAGCGCGACGTTGGGAATCGAGTGATCTTCCTGAACGAGGATCTGCATCCCGTTTTTGAGCTTGTGGGTTTTGACGCCGTAGTCCTGGGTTTGCGTGAAGGAAGAGGGAGTCGTCAGCAGCAATATCGCTAACGCTCCGACTAACGCCAGGCGAGCAGTCCCCTCCTCGTGAGGAGGGGTGCCCGAAGAGCGGGGTGGTCGAGCATGCCGAAACATAACCCTTGAGCGACCACCCCGGCGCTTCGCGCCACCCCTCCTCACGAGGAGGGGACTGGCTGCGTGCGCAATGCCGGCCAACAATGAAGCGATTGTCATGCCGAAAACTTTACATCAGGAAGGCGCGCTCGACGAACCAATAGCAGCCCAAAGCGGCGATGGCGATCGACGTCGCGGCGAGAAACTGAACGCGCCAGCGAGATGTTGCGGCGTAATACACGAGAGGGAAAACGATGCACACGAAGGCGAGTTGGCCGAACTCGACGCCGCCGTTGAACGAGAAAAGGGAAATGGCCAGATTGCGCCGCGTCAGCGCCATTTCCTTGAGGACATTCGAAAAGCCGAAGCCGTGAACAAGCCCGAAGAGAAACGTGATCTTCCAGCGATGCATCAGCGTTCGTCCCATAAAGTTTTCGATGGCGATGTACGCGATGCTGAGCGCGATCAGGCTTTCGATAACTCGAGAGGGAACCGAGACCACATTGAACGTCGCCAGCGCGAGCGTGATGCTGTGAGCGGCCGTAAACGACGTCACGACTTTGATCAGCGATCGCAGTGTCGTGGTCATGATGAGCAGGCCGGCAAGGAACGCCAAGTGGTCGTATCCCGTAAAGATGTGTTCGACGCCGAGCTTCACGAAGTCCCATACGATTGCCGCGAAACTCCTTTCGCGTAGATCCACCTCGACGGATGGATTGGTCGCGTTGAGAACAGCCTCGCGTGTATCATCGCCTTCACCGATCTGAATGATGTGGCTGTGATCGGCTTGCGTGATCCGGTCGAGCGTCGAGATGATCTTGAGGTTGGTGACCGGGTGCTGAAATGTATACATCACATCCAGCAGCATGACGTTTTCGGCAATCGCCTCGTAATGCTGAACGACGGTGCTTGCGGGGGCCTCCGGCGCTTCGACATGATAGTTTTCTTGGAGGGCTTTCAACGTGTCGGCTGTGTGGAAGTCCTGAAGATTCAAAGTCAGTTGAACGTGGACGCATGACTGCTCGACTTGAATTCTCGAATAGCTCGCCGAGAACGCATGGGCAAAGCCGGATTGGGCCGTGAATAGACCGATAAATAATCCGAGGGCGACTGAAATGATCAGACGAGCCTTTTTCTTAACCATCTTCTTCATCTGCTCTACGACCGCGGCATGGCCGGCGGATGTCTCAATTTTGAAAGCGCAGATCGAAAAGGTGCTGCCCCGCGCGCGGGGCGAAGTGGGCGTCGCGATCAAGCATGTGGAGTCCGGAACGGAAGTGTTGTTCAACGCCGAGAAAACGTTCCCGATGGCGAGCACGTACAAGGTGCCGATCCTCACGGAAATCTTCTTTCAGCGCGCCGAGGGCAAGTTGACGCTGGCCGACCGGATTGAAATCACTCCCGCGGACGTGCATCCCGGCGGAACGATCGCGCTACTGCTGGACGGTCCCGGCCTGCAGATGAGTATTCACAATCTCATCAACCTGATGATGCGCGTCTCCGATAATTCCGCGGCCGACATCATGATCGAAAAACTCGGCGCCGCGAATGTTACTGCCCGCATGAAAAGCCTTGGCCTCGAGAGCATTCGAGTGGATCGCACGACGCTCGAAATGATTCTCGATCAGTCCGGCCTTGATTTTTCCACGTACGGCAAGCTTCCGATGGTCCAGTTGCGCGAGCGTTTGGATGCGATCGACGCGCAGACCGCCGCGCGCGCGAACGAAAAGTTCAACAGGACGGAAAAAGATGTCGCGACGCCGCGGGACATGACTCGTCTGCTGGAAAAGATCTATCGCGGCGAGATCGTCGACCGGGCAAGCTCGGATGAGATCATCGAGTTCATGAATCATTCGATGATCGGCCAGACTCGAATTCCGGCTGAGTTGCCGGAAGGCACGAAGGTCGCGCACAAAACCGGCACGATCAGCGGCAGTACGAACGACACCGGCATTGTCTATTTGCCCGACGGCCGTCATTTATTGATTACGATTTTTACGAAAGAGGCGAAGGCATCCACAGCCGAGCGGGAACGCGTCATTGCCGATATTTCGAAGTACGCATACGACTACTTTCTTTATAACCCTTCGGGGAAGTAACCAACGGAGAGGACTCATGGCAAGACAGAACATTGCAACGGGCAGCAAATGGGAACCGATCATCGGATATTCGCGGGCGGTTCGTGTGGGAAATGTTGTGCACGTGTCGGGCACGACGGCGACAGACGAGAAGGGCGAGATCGTCGGCGTGAACGATGCATACGCCCAGACCGTGCAGACGCTGAAGAACATCGAGTCGGCGTTGAAGCGTGCCGGTGCTTCGCTCAAAGACGTTGTGCGTACGCGGATGTACTGCGCGAACATCGACGAGTGGGAAAAGATCGGGCGCGCTCACGGCGAGTTCTTCGGCGAGATTCGACCTGCTACGACGATGGTGGAAGTGAAGCGGCTGATTTCTCCGACGATGCTCGTCGAGATCGAAGCCGAAGCGCTGGTGGAGTAGATGCTCTTCACGCTGGCAACGTTTCTGTTGCCGCCATTATTCGTCTTCGGTGTTTATCACCTGCTGACATGGTTCAACGTCTTCGGCATCAACAGACGCGTTTTCTGGAAGCGCCTCGCGATGACGTCCGCGCTTTGTCACGTCCTGCTCGCGACGGGTTTCTTCGTGTTCACCTACATCGAGGCCCCTGAAGCGGAGTACGGCGCGCACCTTTTCAACGAGTCCAGCTTTTGGCGCCTGATGACGATTTACGACACGGCGCCAATGCTCGCGCTGATCGGATTGTTCACAGCACTCGACCGGTCCGGTGTGAATCCGCCGGGCCTCGTCGCGATCACGTTCGCGATCACGTACATCGTCGGCACGCTGCAGTGGTTTTTTGTCGGCGGCGGGCTGGGCGCCATTCTCGAACGGTTTTTCGAGGGATTGAAAACACCGGATCCGTTCGATGATTGGGAGGCGTGACGTATCCGCAACACCTGCGGCGAAATTGATTCATTGGGAACAGCGAATTACTGTTGATAAGAGATAGTGCGGAACCCGGTGATCAGGGACTGCTGACTGCTGATGTTCGGAACTCGTCGTGCTAGATTCTCGCCACAATCAGATCAGAACAACCATCTTTAGAAGCGCAATAGTCTCGGGACATTACAATTCTTTCCGAACATCAGCAGTCAGCAGTCCCTGATCACCGGGTTCCGCACTATCTTTTCTCAACAGCGATCCTCCATGAATCAATTTTTCCTGACCTGACGGGGTTACTTCTTTGCAGGCTCCTTCGATGGGATGCTTGTCTTGAAGGTCGTCGTCGCGTTTTTGAGATTGTTGCCTTCGGCCAGCGGCCCCGTGCAGCTTTCGGCGAGTCCCATCAACTGCAACCCCGAAAAGATCGAATAGTCGCGCTTCAACCAATCCCGGAGTCCCGCGTTCAGATTGCTGTTCGTGTAGACGCAGGTTGAATCGAGTCCGACGGTTCCGGCGAGCGACTGATTCATCAGTTTTTGGGTCTCCACGATCTGTTCGCGGCTCTTTCCGCTCTTGATCTGCTTCTGGACTTCGGCTTCCGAGTACTTGATGCCGACGTCATCGAGCCGCATGTAGTACGTGACCTTGTCGTCTTTGAAGCCGGTGATCTCCATGTAGTACGAGAGATCCTCAACATCCATCAGCCGGATCTTGTCACGAACGAGCGCCGAGTTCTTCGCGTTGAGCGCGCGAACGAAGCAGTTCATATCGACGCCGCAATCCTGAAACCCGGCCGTATTTCGAGGGCGAGCCGGAGCGGGGCGCCGTGCTTTTTCGGCAGCGGCAAGTTCCGCGGACAGCTTTTCTGCTGCGGCTTGTTCAGCTGCGGCCTTCTGCGCAGAAATGGCGGCCTGCCGTTCTTTTTCTTTCCGTGCGGCATCGGCGAGCGACTGCCCCGAAGCAAACGGCATCCAGAAACAAACAATGCCGACGATGACCAACGTCCTACGCATTTTTCGCATGCGCGGAATATAAACGAGAGAGAATTTTTTGCCAACGCCTACCACATGACGCGGATCATGCCGGGATGGCCGGGGCCTCCGAGACCGCGAAGTGATGCTCCCGAGCCTCCGGCCCCGGGGCCACCCGCACCGCTAAGCGACGCTCCCGTCCCGCCGCGCGCGGGCGGAGTGGTGTTGCTCGCTCCGTTTCTTCCTTGTTGGCCGCTTGCGCCGTAGTAGCGGTTTTCTCCAACGGTGCCGTATCCGCCGGCGCCGGGGTGATAGAGATCGTCGTCCGATACCGATCCGCCACCTTCGCCGCCGCTTGCCGAGATAGGCCCGAAGTTGGTCGACCCGCCAGAGCCTCCGCGGGTAAAGCTGGTGTTATCGTCGGCGGAGAACCCTCCGTAGCCGCCGAGACCAATCGAGTATGGGATGACCTCTCTGGGCGTGACCGTCACGAACCCAAAGGCATAGCCGCCGCCCCCGCCGCCACCTCCGGTAGACCAAAGGTTGCTGCTGCCGCCGCCCCCGCCCGCTCCCCAAACCTCAACGAATACTTTCGTCACTCCTTCAGGCACGTCGAACGTGCCGTTTTCCGATTTGCCGTCACCCATCTCGGAATAAAAATCGACTGCAACGGATAAGTACACAACATGGCCGCCGCCACTCGGACCTTCCGGGCCCATTGGCCCCATTGGACCTTGTGGCCCGACACCGCCTGCCGGACCCTGCGGCCCTTGCGGACCCGCTGGTCCTTGTGGACCTTGAGGTCCCGCGTCGCCTGCGGGACCGGCCGCTCCTGCTGAACCTTGAGGGCCGGCTGGACCTGCAACTCCTGCAGGTCCGGTGTCGCCCTTCGGTCCAGTGGGACCTGCCGGACCCACAGAACCCGCGGGACCTTGCGGGCCTGCGGGACCCGTGTTTCCTTTCGGACCTTGAGCGCCGATGGTGAGATCCATCGTGTCGTAGCTCGACGCGTCCGATCCGCGCGAAACGATCAGCAAGTAGGTTGCTGCCTGCATCGGAGAGACTGACGCCTGAATGTGGGACGACGTCGGCGTTCCCGTCAGCGTCAACATCTGCCTTCCTAAAAACACGACGGGCCACGCCTGACCTTGCGTAAAGTTCTCACCGTCAATGACAAGAACCCAGGGATTGCTGCTCGTATCCACCGCAGCTTTTGTGATGCGCAGTACCGACTGAGCGAATGCGGCCGCCGGCGCGAACGTACTCACCAAGAACATAAGAGCGATGATTCGAATATTAGGACTCATGATTTCCTCCGTTTAGATGCCCCTTAGCTGCAGAACGGCATGCATGCTCGGACCTCGCCTGCCGGTCCCATCGGTCCGATCGGTCCCATCGGGCCTTGTAATCCGCGAGGACCCTGAGAACCGACGGGACCCTGCGGGCCAACCCCACCTTGCGATCCGGCCGGGCCTTGAGCGGCTTTGGGACCCGTCTCGCCTTGCGGGCCTTGCGGTCCGGTTGGTCCTTGAACTCCGGCATCGCCCGTTGGGCCTTGTGGTCCAGCGGCACCGGCTCTTCCTGTTGGCCCGGAGGGGCCCGCGATGCCCGGACTTCCGGTCTCGCCTTTCGGCCCGATTTCGGGAACGGCGATATCGAAGGTGTCGTAGAAGTGGTTTGTGTTTTTATCGTTGTTGGTGGCGTAGACGATCAAGAGATAGTTGCCTGCCGGCAGCGCCTGCGGAAGCAGCGCAATGACCGACGTCGGTGTGATCGGATCGGCCAGCGGAAGCGCTGTCCGGCCGAGGAAGACATTCGGCGTCCGCTTGCCGTTCGGTCCCATCAGATTCTCGCCGCTGATTTCAAGGCGTCCCGTCAGCGCATCGACGCGCGCGCCCACGATGACCAAATCATCAGCGGCGAATGCGGTGCCGGCGAAAAGCATCGCGGCAAACAGTGCAAGTACTCCAACTCTCCACATCATCAAGATCCTCCTGCGTGATGGGAATTAGAGTAGGAAAGCCACGTAACTGGAATGTGTCGGAGAGCGGGAGAATTGTAACGGCTATGTAAAAACGCCCAAGCTCTCCTACAATGCCGCTCCGTGGAATCGAATCGACTGCTGCTTATCGATGACGATGTGAAGTTCGGCCGCTTGTTGACCGGCTACCTGCAGCGGTTTGGCTACACCGTCGAATCGGTTCACGACGGCCGTTCCGGCCTCGAGCGCGCGCGGGAAGGGAAGTTCGACGCCATCATTCTTGACGTCATGCTGCCGAAGATGACCGGCTGGGATGTTCTTCGAGAGCTGCGGCAGCATTCGCAAACTCCAGTCTTGATGCTGACCGCGCTTGGCGACGAACCCGATCGCATTTCCGGTCTCGAGCTCGGGGCCGACGATTACGTTCCCAAAACTTTCTCGATGCGCGAGCTCCTCGCGCGCCTTCGCGCGGTCATGCGCCGATCTGCCGTTTCGCAGAAAGCGCGCGAAGAGGTGAAAGCGGAGGTCATTTCGGTCGGCGCTCTACGAATGGATCCCGAAACACACACGGCAACGTTCGGCGGAGCGGACTTGAACTTAACCGCGCTGGAGTACGACCTGCTTCTCGCGCTTGCTCAAGCACACCCACGCGTGAAGACCCGCGAGCAACTGCTGATGGAAATATCGGATCGCGATCTCGAAGCATTCGATCGTTCGATCGACGTTCGGATCGCCGCGCTTCGGAAGAAACTCGGCGATGATGCCCGCTCGCCGCACATCATCGAGACGGTGCGGAGTGTCGGATATCGCCTCCTGAAGCCGGGACAGGAGGCCGAAGCATGAAACCGAAGGTTTCTCTGCGAATCAAAGTGCTGCTGCTCGCCGTTATCAACGCAGTCTTCCTAATTGCGTTATTGGTCGTCTTTGCGAAGACTCAACTGACGCAAGACATCCGCAGCTTATTGCTCGGCGAGTCGCGGGCGCGAATCACCGCCGTTGCGATGGAACTGGCCAGGCAACTGCCGGCGTTGCCTTCAACAGAGCAGAACGCTCTGCTGGAGCGGCTTTCGTCGAAACATGGTGTGCACTTCTATCTTTTCCACATCATCGGCATGCAAGTGGCTGGGCCGCCCATCACGCTGCCTGAAGAGCTCAAGCAGTACCTCACCGTTCAACGCGAGAAGTCTCCACTTGCGGTTCTTGAAGGCATCAGCCGCAGGACGGATGCGCCGCCGCCTCCCGTGTTGGGACAACAAAGCCTGGACGCAGTTTCCTCGGTTGTACAGGAAGCCCCGGTTTTCGTCACCGACTCCCGAGGCTATTGGGTCGTTTTGCGAATGCCATTGCGGGCTAGCGACCGGCAGGGTTTTCAGCCGGGGACGCTCGTGATGATGTCGGAGAGTCTTATCGGCACGCCGTTCTTTTTCAATCTGACGCCATGGCTCGGTCTCAGTGCGGCGTTAGTGCTGCTCGCGCTCGGTTGTTGGCTCCCGCTCGTGCGAGGTGCGACGAAAGACATTGCAATGCTTTCGAGCGCGACATCGGAAATCGCGAAAGGCAAGTTCACTGAGAAGGTCGATATTCAGCGATCCGATGAACTCGGACAATTGGGACACTCTTTCAATCGCATGGCTTCCCAGCTGGAAGGCTACGTTCACGGACAAAAACGATTTCTGCGCGATGCCGCTCACGAACTGCGTTCCCCGCTTGCGCGTATGCAGGCCGCGCTCGGCAACGCGCTCGAGAGCAACCCGGGGGATGCGCAGCCGTTTTTGGAAGACCTTCGGGAAGAGATCGATTTGATGTCGTCGCTGACGGGCGAGCTGTTGACGTTTGCGCGTGAAGAAAACCAGCAGGGACGTCTGAAGCTTTCGCCCGTGAATCTTTCCGAAATGGCGGCGCGCGTCATCGCGACCGAGAATCCCACAGGTCTCGCGGATGTTCGCGCGGACATCGACAAGGAGTGGAATGTTGCGGCACATCCGGAAAGTTTGTTTCGAGGGTTGTCGAATGTCGTGAGAAATGCGATCCGCTACGCCGGAGAGCCGATCACGGTGTCCGCTGAACGCGTCGATGGGAAAACGATAGTGACGGTAAAGGACAACGGCCCCGGCATTCCGGAAGAATCGTTGGAATTGATCTTCACCCCGTTCTATCGCCTCGACGTTTCGCGCAATCGCAACACCGGCGGCAACGGCCTCGGTATGGCGATTGCGCGAACGTGCATCGAGTCGTGCAAAGGCACGATCTATTGCCGGAACGGCAAGCCCGGATTGGAAGTCATCATCACACTACGTATTCGTGTTCCGGATGACCGGTAGATCCACATCACGCGAGAGCACGAAGTTGATCTTCGTTTCCGGAGTGATCGTCATCTGCGATCCCTTCGTGATCAGCACTGCTGTCGTTCCGGTTCCGCCGCCGATGACGGCTCCGATCGCGGCGCCTTTCTTGCCGCCGGTGATGGCCCCGATTGCCGCTCCGACTGCCGCACCGCCTCCGATTTCAGCAGCATCGCGTTCATGATTGTCGCTGGCGACAGCGATGAACGGCTCGGTCGAAACCTTGAACGTATCTTTGCTCGTTCGAATGTCATCGAGCACAAGTTCCAAGCGAGCGCGTCCTTTCACGCGTCCGGGCTCTTCAAGGGTTTTGATATGGCCCGTCACACGATCGCCTTTTTCAGCGAGAACTTTTCCCGCGACCACAATCGGCTGGCTGAGGTGCGCCGTGAAGGCATCGCCTTCTTTGTTGCTTTCCGTACTCAGCGTGTCCGCCAATGTGACCGTCAGTGCAGTACCGCTAGGCACGGTTTCCCGGGTTTGCGCCCGCTGTATTGGAGCGGGAACGGGCCGGGTTTCCGGCGCTTTGGCGGCCGGCCGGGTGTCCCTTGTTACAGGAGCGTTATTGGGGCGACTGGTCTGGCGGTCCCGCTCCGGAACGGTTCGCTCCGTGTAAGCATCCTTTGGCGCGTTTGCGCTGACTTGCTGATCCGGCTCAGTGGTCCGATTGCATGCCACCGGGCCCAGGGCGAGGGCACTTATTAGGAATAGGCGAATTACAAATTTCATTGATGCCTCCTCAAAAGTGTTTAGACGTTCGGGATGCCATAAGACTAAAATTCGAAGTTGCCCGGCCCAAACCAACTGATTCCAATCGGCTGAACATGTTTAGAAAAACCTGCATTTCCGCGATAGCTGTCATTTTCGTTCTCGGCACGTTGACGCTTGCCGCCGCGCAATCGGATTTGCCGAAGGTACTCGTCATTGCGACAGGAGGGACGATCGCCGGTGAGCAAGGCGAACCGGGAACTCTAGGCGGGTACGAAATCCGAAAGCCGATCGCTGAGATCGTTTCGCAAGTTCCCGAATTGAAGCGTTACGCGCAGGTCGAAACGGAACAGTTCTCGAACATTCCGAGCGCGTTCATGACGCCCGACACTTGGCTGAGTTTGGCGCGCCGGATCAACTCGTTATTCGACAAGCGGCCGGATCTTGCAGGCGTCGTGGTCACCCATGGCACGGACCGCCTGGAAGAGACCGCGTTCTTCCTGCATCTCACTGTGAGATCCGACAAGCCCGTCGTCCTTGTCGGCGCCCAACGGCCGCCGACGGGAATCAGTCCCGATGGTCCGATCAACTTACTCGCCGCAGTCCGGGTGGCCGCCGCACATGATGCGCGCGGAAAGGGCGCGCTTGTGGTGATGGACGATCGCATCATCAGCGCTCGCGACGCGCAAAAGGTGTACGCGCGAACAGGCGGCTTCTCCGCACAAGAGATGGGAACGATCGGAATCGTCGCGCGCCATGGTGTGGAGTTCTTCTACGCGCCCACGCGACGGCATACCGCTTCATCCGAGTTTGATATTCGCGATGTGATGACGCTGCCGCGCGTCGATATTCAGTATTCGTATGCAGGGGCGGACGGCGGGATCAAGACCGAAGCGAAAGCCATCATCGTTGCAACGACCGGTATGGGCGCGGCTGAGCGTACGTTTTACGAAGCTCTGCAGCGGCGGGGCATCATCATCGCGACAACCTTTCCTTCCGGAGACCAAGTTTCATCTCCGAGCTCGACTCGTGAAACCTTTCCGGTGATCGCGGTGAAACGCATGCTGCCGACACACGCCAGAATCCTCATGATGCTGGCATTGACAAAGTCTCAAGACCTGCGCGATATCCAGCGCATCTTCGATCAATACTGAGTTCGCGTTATGAGTATCCAGATTCTTGCCGTAAGTGCCGCTACCGTTCGCAAAGCGCAAGAAGCCATTGCTTCCTGCGAAGCCTGCAACACCGATGCCGAGCTTCCGTTCGACTGGATTTTGGATGAAGTCACCGGATGCCGGGGATCGACGACCGACTACTTTCTGACCGAACCTGCAAAGTGCCCGCGCTGCGGTGGCAGCGTGATCGAAAAGACGCTCGTCGAAGCCGACGGTGGCGTCTTCAGCATCTAAACGAGGGTCAGACCCTTGTTTTATCAGTTCTACGGGTCTGACCCGGAATTTCCAAGGAGAGCCTATGACGCCCGAGCAAGGGAAGCTTCTGCTTCAGGTTTTTACCGCTACGATGAAGGACGAATTCGAAACGACGAAGAAAGTGCTTAAGGCCGTTCCCGAAGACAAAAAGAGCTACCAACCCGATCCGAAAGCAAAAACCGCCCACGAACTTGCGTGGCATATTGCGACTGCCGAGATCTGGTTTATGGATGGCGTGATCAACAATAAGTTTTCGATGGACGACGCGCCCGCCGCTCCCGCGACGATTGCGGAGATCGTCAGCTGGTACGAGAAAACATATCCGGCCATGGTCGAACAATTGAAGGCCGTCCCGGCCGATAAGCTCGTGACGCCGGTTTCATTCTTTGGCGTGATGGAAATGCCGGCCGTCTCGTATCTCAATTTCTTGAACCTGCACAGCGCGCATCACCGCGGCCAGCTCTCGACATATCTGCGTCCGATGGGCGGCAAGATCCCCAGCATCTATGGCGGCAGCGCCGATGAGCCGTTCCAGGCTTAGTTTCGAGTGAGGACGCCGCTCCGCCGGAAGATTCTCCTGTATTCGAGCTCGCTGCTGATCGTTCTGATCGTGACGATGCTCGTTTATGTGAGCTATCAGGCGGGGCGGTTTGTCGACGACCGCATCCAAAGCGAATTGCTTCAAGGCCGCGAACGAATCCAGACTGCCGAGGCCGAACGCCTTGCAAACCTCAAACTGACCGCAACACTCGTTGCATCGCTTCCGAGTTTCTTCGCCGGCGTTGAAACCGGCGATGCGCCGACCATTCGCGATTTCCTGAACTATTACCGCCAGCGCACCGGAATGGATCTTCTGGTTGCGTTCAACCCTGCAGGCAACGTTGTTGCGCGGACTGATGTTCCGGACCGCACTCCGATTTCCGTTACGACGGATACGACCGTGATCCGCACGGCGTCGGGCACGTACCACGTCGCAATTGTGCCGGCCGACACGACGGGCACCGTGTTCGCCTACGTCATGGCGGGTCAGCTCATCGACGACAAGTTTGCTAGGCGCTTGCAAGGAAATGGCGACGAAAGCGTTGTAATCGTGGGTGACACGGTGTTGGGTTCAACGGTCCCACGAACGGACCTGCCATGGCGGACGCGGCAGGAATGGGAAAGCGCTGTCGGTACGGATGCGGCACCGCATGTTGTCGTGGTGGGTGGAGAGAATTATCACGCCGTCGGCAGGGCGCTGGGAACAGGGGAAGCGGAGACGATCGTCGCTATGATGGTCAGCCGCGATCGTGCGATGCAGCCGTATCGAGGAATTCAGGTTGGCCTGCTCGTGTTGGGGATTATCGCGGCGGTTGTCGGGGTCGGGCTGAGTGCTCTGCTCGCGCATAACATCACACAGCCGGTGGCGAAGCTGGTGGAAGGAACGCAGCAAGTCGCGGCAGGGAATTTCGATTACCGGTTAGAGATTGTTTCGGACGATGAGATCGGCGAGCTTGCCGGTTCCTTCAATACGATGATTCAAGGATTGCGCGAGCGCGCCGACATGCAGAAGTTCGTGTCGCTGTCGACCGTCGAGGCAATCCAATCGAAGACGTCGGTTGGCGAGAAAGTCGTGCTGACGGTTTTGTTTTCGGACATGCGCGGGTTTACGTCGATGACGGAAAACCTGGCGCCGGAAGAAACGGTGAAGCTGCTGAATTCATGCCTGAGCTTGCAGGCCGCGCGCGTGAAGAAATTTCACGGCGATATCGACAAGTATGTCGGCGATTGCGTGGTCGCGCTGTTTCAAGGCGAGGACATGGCGTTGAATGCGATCCGGTGCGCGCTCGAAACGCATCGCGCGCTCGCGGAAACAAACGCGCCGCTGCGTGTGGGCATCGGCATCGTGACGGGCGAAGTGATTCTGGGCAGCATCGGCAGCGAAGACCGTTTGGACTACACCGTCATCGGGTCGAACGTGAACTTGTGTTCCCGGCTTTGCTCACAAGCTGCCGCCGGCGAGACGCTCATCGCCGAAAGTACGTACCAGCGCGTGAAAGGCCTCGTCGCGGCCGAGAAGATCACGCCCCTCCAAGTGAAAGGCTTCACCGATCCGATCCCCGTTTACAAGATGGGCTAGTTCTGCTTTGGGTCGTAAGCGGACTTTGGATAGTCCTGACCGAGTTTGTTCTTGTGTTGAGTTTGAACGAATCGCGATTCGTCGAGAGCGAGGTCGGGAGCCGACATTGCGGAAGCGCCGATTGTCACATCGACGCTCGCAGGCTCCGCGTGTTCGGACCATGCCGTCAGACGATATCGCCCCGCCGGCAATTCCAATCGATAGCCGCCCGTGTTGTCCGCTTCGGTGATGAACGACGTCGGCAGAACGAGAATCACGGCGCTCATCTGCGGATGAATGTTGCAGAAGACCCGATACGTCGCGGGCTGAGTGAACTTCCGGCTCTTGGATTCGCCGTCACGATAAAGACCAAGATCGAACGGGCCGGGCCGCGAGAGCGAAAACGCGTTGTGAAAAATGGGATCCTGATTCGGAAAACTGATCGTCGAACCGACGGGCACAGCGATGATGTGCGGCAAGAATGTCTTGTTCTTTTGCGCCATCGTAAATTGTCCGGGCTGCACGTGCGGCCCGTCGAGCGATTCGGCGTACACGATGGTCTGCGTCGAGCCTCCTGCTGCGCGTCCGATAAACCGAACGCGGCCGGATAGCGCCGCGGCGTTCGCGCTGGCAGAAATCAGGAGCAGTGCAATTACGGCTCTCATGCCTCAGAAACTATAAGCAAACGTCAGGTTGAAGTGATTATTTCTTCGCCGTTCGTCCGTGCCGCGCGTCATCAGGCGTTGATATTCAAATGCCGCGCGAAACTCCGGCGTGAAGCTGTAAATTCCATTCGCGAAGACTGTCCCGTTCTTGGACAACGGCGCCCCAAACTTTCGCTGATCGAATAGACGGTCCGTTCCGTAACCGCTGTTGAAACTCAGCCGCGATGTCGCCGCAAGCCGTCCTTCAATAAACCCACCCTGCGATTTCGCCAACTGCGCGATCGATCCCCCGAACTGATCGATGTTTCGCCCGACGAAGTACTCTCCGCCGATACCGGCGCGTCCGGCAGTGCCGTCAAAATCGAAGGCCGCCGCCCAGCTCGGCGATATGCCGCTCGCGTAGCGTTCACGGCCGTAGTGTCCCGAGGCGCCGAACTCCCACTTCGGCTGTTCATAGGGCCCTGCCGGCGTGGCCCTCCACGACAGCCGGCTCTGCACTGCCGGCGTTTCCGATCGTTCGCCTGCGAGATTCGGTGGGACGAACTGGTAGCTTGCTCCCGGTCCGCTAAAATCGCCGGCCACCGGCGCCATCACACCGCCCACGATGCGAATCTGTCCGGAGTCCCCCGATGCCAGCGTGCGCTCGGCGCGAAGCTGCGGCGCCCGCAGATACAGATTTCCCGAGCGATACAACGTCGGAAACGACATGCCCAGCAGCGACGTCGGATTCTTCGGCGCGAGGATCATGTGATCCTGCCCGATTTCAAAAGCCGTCTTCTCGCCATCCAGCCGCATGTACGCGTAGAGCAATCGCGGCAGAGCCATCACTTGTCCGGTTTGAAAATTCGGAATACCGCCGAAGAAGTCCAGCGCAACCGTGCCGTTGAGTTTCATTCCCGCCACGTCAGGCCCTTCGAGAGTCGCGCCGATCCGGCTTTGCCGCAGCGACGAGCTCACCGAGCCCGAGCCTGCGCCCGAGATGTAGGGCAACGCGACGTTCGGAATATCCAGCCAGTTCGGCTCGCCGGTATTCCAAAACGTATTTGAAACGATCGTTCCGAAAACTTTCATCGGAAACTTCGAAATCGTTTCGACCTTCGTCTGCGCGTGCTCCTGAATCTGTGACTGAATTACGGAAACGTCGTCGGCCAAATCGCCCCGCGTCTTCAACTCCTGCTTCACCTGGTCGAGCTCGGCGCGCAGCCGCTGCATCTCCGCGCGCATCTCTCGCAGTTGATCTTCGACGCTTTGAGCAAAGGCGTTTCGGGTGAAAAGAAACAGAATCAAAAACAGAATTCGGCGCATGCGATTCCCCCTGCGTGTTTATACCCCATCCGATTTACTCGTCCCAGCGTAGTTGCTCATGAATGAAGAAACTACAACTCGCTTTGCTGTTGGGTCTGTTCATAAGTGCGCCGGATCTTTCGGCGCATCCGATGGGCAACTTCAGCATCAATCACCATTCGACGCTTCAGGTTTCGGCGAAATCGATTTCGATTCGAACCGTCTTCGATTTTGCGGAGATCGCAACGTTCCAGATGTTTCCCGATCCGCGCAAAGCTTCGGATCACGCCGGCGAATGGATCTCGCATCTTCATTTGCAGACGGGCGGCAGGACGCTTCCGCTGCAGCTTAAAAACGTCCGAACGGAAATCATTCCGGCCTCGACCGGTCTGCCCACGCTCCGCGTTCAGTTGGATACAAGCGCCGTGTGGGATGCAGACGACGCCACATTGAGCTTCAAGGATGAGAACTATCCGAATCGAATCGGCTGGAAGGAAATTGTCGTTCGTGCCGATCCCGATTTGAAATTTCCGAACGGCAATCCCTACGCGCAGGATCGCAGCAAGACCCTGACCGTTTATCCCCAAGATCTGTTGTCTTCCGCGCCGGATGCGGTTTCCGCAACTGTGCGAATCCTTCCGGCCGGCAGAAAGGAGTCCATCAATCCATGCTACGAAAGATCTTACTTACAGCAGTCATCACTCTTCTGGTGGCTGTACCGATCATTACTCAACTTGGTCCCGTGTTCGCATCCAGCCATCGCGAAGCGCCCCTGATCAGTCAGGATCCGCTGGCGGACAACACGGACTTGTACGCGTTCGTCAGTCCGGATAAACCGGATACCGTCACCATCATCGCGAATTACATTCCGATGGAAACGCCGGCGAGCGGCCCCGGGTTTTGGAGTTTCGATCCGAATGTCGCGTACAACATTTACATCGACAACACGGGCGATGCTGTTCCCGACATCACGTTTCAATTTCAATTCAAGAACACCATCGCGAACACGAACACGTTTCTTTCGCACCTCGGTAATCCAGGCACGGCAAGCGACGGAACGGCAGGCGCCGACGCCGTCATTCGTTCGTTGAACGATCCGGACTACAACACGAAGCAAACCTACAGCGTGACGTTGAACGACCTAGGCTATCGAACGCCGTTCGGATACCTCGGGAAGAAGCAGGCCGTGTTGGCGACGGATCTCGTCGTTCCGCCGTTCAACATCGGTCCGGGATCAACGCCGAATTACGAGCGGGATCTCGCATCCAGAGCCGTGTATGACTTGCCGGGTGGTATCAAAGTGTTCGCAGGTCCTCGAGACGATCCGTTTTTTATCGATCTCGGTGCAGTGTTCGATCGACTCGAATTGCGTCCGCTCGGCGCCTTTGGCGATCCCTCAGGCCGCGACACGATCTCGGGTTTTTCGAATCACGCGATCTGTCTCCAGATTCCGATCGAGATGCTGACGCCGTTAAAGCGCCGCCCCAGCGGTCCGACGGATCCGACGGCGGTGATCGGCGTTTGGGCAAATGCGATGCGTCCGACGATGAAAGTTCTACGCACGGATGGCGCCGCCGCGGATACGTCCGGTCCCATGGTTCAGGTATCGAGGATGGGAAACCCGCTCGTGAACGAGCTCTTCAGCCCATTCAAGATTCGCGACAAATGGAACTCGACGAATCCGGCAGACGACATTCAGTACCGGCAGTATGAAATCGTCAGCCCCGAGATTCCGGCGATCGTCGATTTGCTGTACGGAACGAATACGCCGGGCAGCGGTGTTGTTGCGCGCGCCTTGAAACCGTTTCCGACGACGAATCGCACGGACTTGGAGTTGGTCCTGTACAAGGGAATTCCAGTGAATCCGGTTACCGGGCCGAGCTTCACAACCGTTGTCGGAGGCGATCTCAATCGAGCGACATATGCGGACATGCTGCGGTTGAACATCGCGATTCCGCCGGACATCGCCGGCTCGCTGCCGAACATGAACAACCCGGGAGTGCGCCGAATGGGATTGCTGGGCGGCGACGCTGCAGGCTTCCCGAACGGACGACGGTTGTTCGACGACGTTACCGATATCTTCCTGCGCGCCGGAGCTGCGGGCACGCCATTCACATCGGTGTTGTTCCCGGATTACGCGGGTGCGAAGGATCCGAACGTCGCGCCGAATAACGCGCTGACGGACGGTGTGGATAAGAACACGGAAGGCTTCATGAGTACGTTCCCGTATCTCCAGACGCCGATTTCCGGTTTCGATACGCCGCACAGCACGCGAGCGCAGTAGGAGGTCATGATGCAACGAACAGCATTGATTATCTTAGGCGCTGCAATGCTCGTGAGTTGCTCGCACTCTTCCCCGGCCAAGCAGACATTCACGCTGGCTTGGTCGGGGAACGAGCGTGCAATTCCGAAGCTTCAGGAGAAACTGAAAGCCGAACCGAACAATCCCGATCTCAACGCTCAGCTGGGCCAGGCGTACTTGCAGAAAGCCCGCGAGACCGGCGATCCCAGCTACTACACGAAAAGCGAAGGCCTTTTCGAGCGCGCCCTGAAAACGAATCCGGAGCACGTTGAAGCGCTCATCGGAAAAGCGTCGCTCGCGATGTCGCGGCACCAGTTTGCCGCCGCACGCGATGTTGCCGGCAGGGCCGCGGCCATCAACACCTATTCCGCTTCCGCCCGCGGCATCCTCGCCGACGCCTACGTCCAGCTGCGCGATTACGACAACGCGGTGCGCACGCTCGATGAAATGGTCCGCCTCAAACCCAACCTCAGCTCCTACAGCCGCATTTCGTACATGCGCGAGCTCAAAGGCGACACCGACGGCGCGATCCAGGCCATGCAGATGGCCGTTCAATCCGGCGCGCCGGACGCCGAGAACACGGCGTGGTGCATCGTTCAGCTCGGCAATCTCTATCTCAACAAGTCACGTCTTGCCGATGCGGAAGCGGCATACCACGCGGCGCTTCGGCGTTTTCCAAACTACGTTCATGCGATTGCAGGGTTGGCAAAAACGGCATCGGCCCGGAAAGACTACGAATCGGCCGCCGGCTATTACCGGCAAGCCATCGATAGTGTTCCCAATCCGGAGTTCCTTATCGGTTTGAGCGCGGTCTATCAAAAGATGGGCAAGAGTGCCGAAGCCCAGGCGCAGCTCGAGCTCGTGTCCAATATCAAGAAGGTGTACGAGGCGAACGGCGTGTCGATGGATGCCGAGATTCAGCAAATGATGCAGAAGGCCGGAATCCAACAAGCTGGTTCGTGAGCGCCGGCCTTGTTACTATTTCCCGCTAATGTCTGACGACAAGCGTGTCGAACGAGAAGATTCAGAGCTCATCCAGCGCATGGCGAAAAAAGACGCCGATGCGCTGGATGCGTTTTACACGCGCTACAACCGTCTCGCGTTCAGCCTTGTATTCCGGATTGTCGGCAATCGAACGGATGCGGAAGACGTGTTGACCGATGTCTTTTGGCAGGTATGGCAACAGGCGCCGCGATACGATGCGTCGCGCGGCAAGCCGGTCGCATGGCTGTTGACGATCGCGCGAACCCGCGCAATCGACTGCGTGCGGTCGACGTCGCGCCAGCAGGGAAGGACGGAAGAGCTCGATACGCGCAAAGAGCCGGCGCCTAGCGGCCCTGAGCCCGACGCATTCGTATTGGCGGATACTCAAAACGCCGTGCGCCAAGCCGTCGACGGTTTGCCGGAACAACAGAGAATCCCGCTCGAGATGGCATACTTCCAGGGCATGAGCCACACGGAGATCGCGTCGGCATTGGGCCAGCCGCTGGGGACAGTCAAAGATCGCATCCGGACCGGAATGATGCATCTAAGGAAGGCGCTTAAGGCGTATCTATAGATATGAGGCACGCGCATCTAACCGATGACCTTCAAGAACAGGCGAGCCTGTACGCTGCCGGGGCGATGACCGAGAGCGAGCGGGCGGAATATGCACGCCATCTTGAAGACGACAACTGCGCGGTGTGCCGTGCCGAAGTAAAAGAGTTGGAGTCGGCGATGTCGATGATGGCGTTCACCGCCCCGGGTGCGTCGCCGTCGCCTGCGGTCCGAGAGCGATTGATGGAGCAGGCGCGAGGAGTCTCGCAGCCGCGGCGCGAAGCGAGCATGCCGTTTCTGCGGCGCCGTTGGGCCGAGCTCATCACGTCGACAGCGGCGGTCGGTGCGATCGTCGTGGCGCTGGCGGCAACCCGCGCGAATAACGAGCTAAAGAATTTGGCGGCGACGTTGAGCAGCCGGATCGCACAGCTCGAAGTGCAGGTGGCGCGAAATCAGGACTACATTGCTCAACTCACGGACACCGGTGTCCGGGTTGTCGATCTTGCAGGACAGGGACAAAACGTTCGCGCCATCGGTCGAATATTTGTCGATCCATCCAAGAAGAAGTGGCGGATGTTTGTGAAGGATCTTCCGCCCACCTCGGCGGATAAAGCATACGAGCTGTGGTTTGTGCCAAAGACCGGCAACCCGGTGAAGGCCGCAGTCTTCAGAACCGAGGGCGCCGGTGTTGCCGAGTTGGAAATCGACGTTCCGGAAGGTCTGGACCTGAGAGCCGCCGCCGTCACGACGGAGCCTGCAGGCGGAACGGAATCGCCCACGGGCCCCTTCGCGTTGCTAGGCGCGATGTGAGGCCACCAGCGTAACGAAGAGCAGTCCCCTCCTCACGAGGAGGGGACTGCGGTTCCTGTCACTTCATGCTCTTCCAAAAGCGCCCTACGGAAGCGCGGTCACGGTTGCCGGGTTGATCGTTCCCGTCGCGTCGAATTGCAGCGCTAGTACAGAAATCGTTCCCGAGCTTGTGGTGATGGTCATCGTTCCCGCAAACGATGTTGCTGTCACGGATGGGAACAACTCCTTCACGAAAGCGACAACCTCTTGGTTCGCGGCAACGTCGATCGTCCGGCTTCCGCCGGAGATTGCAGTGCCTGCCGAATCTCGCAGCGACAGCGTCAGCGTCCCCGCCGCATTTGCCAAAATCGCCACGCCGGCATTCGCGCCCGTCGTTCCCACCGACACTGGGACGGATACAGACCGCGCCGTCACTGTCGATGCGCCCGCCGCGCCCGTCGTATAGACCGGATGGAAATACCGGGATTCGACGTTGACCGCGCCGTTCGAAAACACCTTCGCGAAGCCCAAGCCGAAGTCGCCTTTGTTGTGCGTGTTGATCGTCGTCGACCCGCCGGCTGGAATCAGGAACCCGAAATTGGGATCGGTAACGGCGGCCGGCATCGGGTTGCCGTTGCTCTGGAAGGTATTGAGCGCGCCCTCAACAGCGGCCGTCGTTGAAGGATTCCGAATCGTAATCGCCGTGGCCCATTCGCCGCCGCCGGCCGACAGGGGTACGGCATTCACGACAGGAAACATCTGCGATCGCACAACGCCGCCGGGGAAGACAGTGGTGTGCAGGTTGATGTACGCGTTTTCCGGCGAGCTGATCAGCGTGGCGAGCGTCGCCATTTGATTCGCATTCGTCGGATCGACGGTCACAACGCGTGTGATGTTGCCGCTGCCCGTCGTGCTGTCGACTGCGGCCGCGCCGTTGCCGAGGCCGGTATTGATGGTGACGGGAGCATTCACGCCGGCAGGGCCCGGATGGTGAATGTGAAGTCCGGTGAACGTGATTGCGCCGGAGTTGGTGAAGTTCACATCGAACGTCACCTGTCCGCCGTTCAGAGTGCCGTTTGCATCACGGCTGGCTTTCACGGTGACCCAGCCGGTGGCGGCCGTGTCCCCGGTCGTCGGCGGGACCTCGTTGTCGCGTGTCATGTTCGTCTTGAAGTGATACGTCTCCTTCGCGATCTGCGCGCGAACCACGCCGCCCGGGAACTGCGTCGTGTGGATGTTGACGTAATAGTTTTCGGGATTCTCGATGAGGCCGCGCATGTAGTCGAACGCGCTATCCGTCGGGCCGATCGCCACCTCACGGTTGACCGAACCCACGCCGGCTGCGTTCGTCACACCGGTCGTAGCGCTGAGGCCCGTGTTGATCACGACCGGTCCATTCACGCCGATCTTTCCGTTGTGAATGTGAAGGCCGGTGAAGGTCGTCTGAGCGCCCATGTTGTAGTTCACGTTGAAGCTGACCGCACCGCCTGTCGGGTATCCGCTTCCGTCGCGGTCGATACGAACATACGTCATCGAATTTGCGGTGCCGGCGGAACCGGTCGGCGGATTCTCTTCGGCTTGCGTCATCTGATTGAAGAACACGTAGAAATCTTTGTAGAGCTGGCCGCGAATCACGCCGCCCGGATTTACCGTCGTGTGCATGTTCACGTAGTACTGCGTGGGATCGGTGAACAAACCGTTGAGAGCAGCGATGCCCGTCGCGTTCGTGCTGGGGATTTCGACGATTCGAAAAATGTTTCCGCGGGTGGCGTTGGTGATGGCCGTTGTCGAACCGTTCGTTCCCGTGTCGATCACAACCGGCGCATTTACGCCAACAGGGCCGTTGTGAATGTGCAGACCGGTAATCGTGACCGGGCTTGGGAAGCGATAGTCCACATCGAAGACGACCGTTCCGGATGTGATCGCGCCTGTGGTGGGATCGCGATTCACGTTCACTTCGATCAGCGCGGCGCCTTCGGCGTCCAGCGCAATCGGCGGATTCTCGAACGCCGTGCTCATGACCGGACGGAAGACCAACCGGCTCGCCTGCAACTGCGCGCGCATGAAGCCAGCGGCATTCGCCGTTGTGTGGATGTTGACGTAGTAGTTTTCAGGTGTTGCCAGAAGCCCCGTCACATATTTGATTCCGCTGGTATCCGTGCTCGCATAGTTCACGACGCGAGTGATGTGGCCGGTACCGGCCGCGGCGGAAACCGTGCTTCCCGTGGTGATGCCGCTGTCGATGACGACCGGGCCATTCGTTCCGGTAGGTGCGTTGTGTAGATGCAATCCATTGAACGTTTGAGCGGACGTGACGGTGTAGTCGACATCGAACGTGACGGTCGCGGCGTTGACGTTGCCTTTATCGTCGCGCGTCACATGAACCGTAATCGCGGCGCTGGCGCTGTTGCCCGGGGCCGAAACGGGAGGAACTTCATTGTCGGGGAGCATGCGCGCACGAAAGACCACGGTGTCTTGAGTGTCGGCATACGCGTACGAGGCGGCGAGTAGACAGAGCAGAGCGAGGACCAAGAGTCTTCTCATAGATTTCCTCTCGAGTTAGCTTTCTTGTTTTCTTGTATGTAGGGGGGTGAGCGGGGAGAAGTCTAACAGGAAAGGTTAGGATCTGAAATCTGAGATTTTGGAATCTCCTATTTCCAATGCGGACTAGAGAATCTTAAAGATCTTCTAATCCGCAATGGAGATAGGAAATTCCAAAATCTCAGATTTAGCAGCCGCCTGAGATGGCCGGCACGATTGCGAGTTCGGCGCCGTCCGGCACCGGAGTGGCAAGGTTTTCCAAGAACCGAACGTCTTCGCCGTCCAGATAGATATTGATGAATCGCCGGAGCGAGCCGGTTTCATCGCAGACGCTGGCGCGAATGCCGGGATATTTCGAATCGAGGTTATCGAGCACTTCCTTAACGGTCGTGGCTTCGACTTCAACCGTTTCCGCGCCGGACGTGAACTTTCGCAGCGGCGTCGGAATGACGACCTTAAGCGACATGGCTGGCACCTCCAAATACGGCTTCAAACGCAGACAGTTTCGGCTCGATGACTTGCGGCGGCGCCAGATCGAGCACGTCGAGCGTCTTCAAACCATTTCCCGTAATCGTGAGGACCGTGAGATCGGTGCTCTTGATGCGTCCCTGCTGGATGAGTTTCTGTGCGCACGCCACGGTCACGCCGCCGGCTGTCTCCGTGAAGACGCCTTCGGTTTCGGCGAGGAGCTGAATGCCCGCAACGATCTCTTGATCCGTGCAGTCTTCCGCCCAGCCGCCCGATTCCGGAATAAGCCGCGCGGCGAAGTAGCCATCCGCCGGATTTCCAATCGCGAGCGACTTCGCAATGGTGTTCGGCTTCACAGGACGAATTTCGCGGCTGCCGCGCTTCACGGCATCGATGATCGGATTGCAGCCTGCGGCCTGTGCTCCATAAAGCCGCGTGCGTTCGCCCTCGCTGATCAGGCCGATGCGTTGAAGCTCTTTGAAACCTTTGTGAATTTTGCTGATCATTGCGCCGCCGGCCATCGGCACGACGATCGCGTCGGGCGCGCGCCAGCCGAGCTGTTCGGCGACTTCGTAGCCGATCGTCTTCGAGCCTTCTGCGTAGAACGGCCGGAGATTCACATTCACGAATCCCCACGGATACCGGTCCACGATCTGGCTGCACAACCGGTTCACCGCGTCGTAGTTGCCTTTCACGGCAATGAGGCGCGAACCATAAATCTGCGTCGCGAGGACCTTGCTTTGTTCGAGGTTGTCGGGAATCAAAATGAAGGAAGGGAGGCCGGCAGCCGCCGCGTTTGCCGCGACCGAGTTCGCCAAATTGCCGGTTGATGCGCAGCCCACGGCTTCGAGCTTGAACTCGAGCGCCTTGTTGATTGCGACGGCTGTGACGCGATCCTTGAACGAGAGAGTCGGCGCGTTTACGGCGTCATTCTTCAAGTAAAGGTTATCGATTCCCAGCTTCTTTCCGAGCCGGTCCGCGCGGAGCAACGGCGTGCCGCCGGTGCCTAGGCCAATCTTCGGATCGGCCTCGATCGGGAGCAGTTCGCGATATTTCCAAATGGTCTTTTGACGGGTTGCCAGAACATCGCGTGTCAGAACTTTCGCGATGTCTTCATAACGGTAGTCGACTTCGAGCGGACCGAAGCACTCGTCGCAGCCCGCAAGAAGCTTGGCAGGATATTCTTTGCCGCATTCGCGGCAGATCAGACCCTTGACGAAGCTCATCTCTATAGCCTTCTTTCTCTTAGCGTCGGGCCCACCGTCCAGTTCAGTAAGGTACACCGCTTCGCGGCCTCCTCACATCTGGCCGGTTCCCCCACGCCAAATTAGACAGCCTCGACAGGGAGCAAAATGAAAAAGCCCCGTGCCAAACCAGCACGGGGCTTTTTCTAAACCCTTTTCGGAGCTGTTTAGCAGTTTTTTACGTGGAGCAAGTTGCCTTAAATCGCCACGTACCTAGTCCAAAAAACAAAGAACATCGAAAAACGAAGCCAAAAGGTATATCGGCCCTCGCGCAGGCGTCAAGTAGAACTTTTCCAACTGGTAAGCCGCGGCATCTCGCGTTTGGAGAAGGCCGGCTCCGGCGTGTTGGCGGATTCGTGGTGCTCCCAGCGGTTGCTGCGATCGGCCGAAAAAACGTCGTCGAAAATCATCATGCAAAGGCGAAGAAGGATGAGTTTGCGGACGTTTTGAACGTGCATGGTGGCGTAGAAGCCGTCGGCTTCCAGCCCTTTGAATCGCGCGCGATCTTCGTCACTGAAGGCCATGACGTTATCACCCAGAATGTCGCGCAAGAATCGCAGTTTGTAACGTTCGTGCAGGACATTTGTCGCGATGATCATGTCGTTGTCGTCTTGGATCAGCAGGACCTGGCTTCTCTTCGGATGGCCGTAAAGCTGGAGCAACGAAAGCAAAATCGCCAAGACCGAAACCACCGCCAACACCGCAAACACGGGCGTGGCCAACGAGTATGAAAGAAAAAGAACAGCGACGGCGAGAACCAGCGTCAGGATAAAAAGAATTCGATTTCGGCTGACCTCATTCCGCTGCAAAACAACCATGGCGGACCTCCTAATAGAGCTACAAAGCCCGCCATTATACATGAGCAAAAATTGGTTTATTGATCTATGGCTGGCGAGGTTTCCTATTCCTAATGCTGAGCGGTGAACGGTGAACGGCGATGGCTGATCCGTCGAGACGCGAACCCGAAATGGGACTCGAAACGTTCGACGATGTAGTCGGCGGGCAGTCGTCAGCTTTCTCATCGGTGACTAATCCGCTCGACGCATCAGCCATCGCCGTTCACCGTTCACCGCTCAGCATTAGGAATAGGAAATTTCGCCAGCCATAGATCAATAGATCCCCGAACACATCGCCGGCGTCAGCCGTCAGTCGGGCCGAATCACGCATACCGCTTCAGGCGTCAGCAACTGCGCCGCGATCGTTTCCACGCAAAAGAGATGCACCGCCTTGTCATCGTGCGAGCGGTACCCGACCGTGAAATCCCCGCCGACGGTAATCAGAAAATCGCCGCCTCGTGTCGAGAACAGAGCCGCGCCGTCGATTGCGGCCGAGCTGTACACCTTCGCGATCACGATGCCGAGCTGCTTCGCCGCGGGATAAACGCCGCCTTCGCCGGTCTGCCGCAGATACGAATAATAATGGTGCGGCGACATCACCACTTCGTAGGGTCCTTTCACGCCCAGCGTGTCGAGCTTTTCGACAGCCGAAAGCAGATCCGTCACAAGCCGTCCCGGCTGCGACCAATCCGACAACGCAACGCGCGGTGTTTCCGAAGACGACAACAAGCCGGGCATCGCCGAGCTTCCGTAAAACATGAGCGCGTCTTCAGCGAGTGCCATTTCTCTTCCGGCCTCTTCGATAGCATCGGCTTCCAGCGTTGGTCCTACGCGCTCGAAGATATCGATGTCGGCCCAGGGAATCTGGAAATCCGCGCGAAGCTCGGTGAGCAGCATGACGTCGGGAATCGAGAATCGGACTTTGCCGAATTCTCGCGGCGTCTTGGCCGGCTTGAAAGTGCCGAGCTGAGTGGCCACGTGATTCCATCCACGGGGGCCGTCGAAGTCCACAATCCGGCGTGCCACCACAGTCTGCTTGAACATCGACGACGCGATCTCATCCACTTCTTTCCAGACTTTTTCAGAGAGCGGAGCAGCGTTGCGTCTTAGCCATTCCATCGTCGGCCTCCGGCACGTTGGGTTTTCGCGGCGTCTTCGGTTGCCTCTCCGTCGCCGGCACGTTCGGTTATGGGCAAGGTGGTAAATAAGTACTTCTTCAGGTGGGCATCGAATGCAGGATCGCGGCGCCGTATCCATTCGAGAACCATCGACGCATGTTCCTTTTCTTCATCGCGATTGTGAGCGAGGATCGTGCGGAGCGATTCGTCGGTTGCGGCGTCAACGCGCTGCTGATACCAGTCGATGGCTTCCAACTCTTCCATCAGGCTGACAATGGCTCGATGCAGGTCGCGCGTTTCCGGACTGAGATCTTGAGTTGATTCGTGAAAGCCTTCAGAAGCCATGCGGCCCTCCTTGTTGGAACGACTATTGCAATCTCGCTGCCAGGAGAAGGTGTATGAAAACGTACGTTCGTCTGGGTCTGGCAGTTCTGCTGATCGGACTGTTCGTCGTCGCTCTGCGAAGTGGTCAGGCGCTACCACTCGAGAAGATCAAGCTGCCGCCCGGCTTCAGCATCGGCGTTTACGCGACGGGTGTGAAGAATGCGCGGCAGATGGCGCTTGGTTCGAACGGAACGTTATTCGTCGGTTCACGCGATGCCGGGAACTTGTACGCTGTTGTCGATCGCGACAAAGACAATCGCGCCGATGAAGTGATTCAGATTGCGACCGGCTTGAACATGCCGTCGGGCCTCGCGTTTCGAAACGGCGCGCTCTACGTTGCCGAGGTATGGCGCGTCACGCGATACGACAACATTGAGTCGCAGTTGAAGAGTCCGCCCAAGCCTGTTGTCGTGAATGACAAGTTTCCACGCGACGGTCATCACGGCTGGAAGTTCATCGCGTTCGGCCCCGACGGCATGCTGTATGTTCCTGTCGGCGCGCCGTGCAATATCTGCAAACCCGACGAGCAGCACGGCGTGATCGATCGCATGAATGCCGACGGCACGAGCCTTGAAGTGTTCGCGCGCGGTGTGCGCAACACGGTCGGCTTCGATTGGCATCCCGTAACGAAGGAACTGTGGTTCACGGAAAATGGCCGCGACATGCTCGGCGAAGACATTCCTCCCGACGAGTTGAACCGAGCGCCGGAGAAGGGAATGGACTTTGGATTTCCGGATTGTCATGCCGGCACAATTCCCGATCCGGAATTCGGCAAGCAGCCGTGCAGCAAATTCACGCCTCCGGCGAAGACGCTCACACCGCACGGGGCTGCGATCGGGATGCGGTTTTATACGGGTTCGATGTTCCCGGCAGAATATCGGAATCAGATTTTCATCGCGGAGCACGGCTCATGGAATCGCAAAGTGCCGATCGGCTACCGAGTGATGATCGCGCGGCTCGATGGAAACAACGTCGTGAAGTACGAGCCGTTCGCCGAAGGCTGGCTTCAGAATGGAACGGCATGGGGCCGGCCGTCGGATGTGTTGGTGATGCCGGACGGCTCGCTCTTGATCGCGGACGATCAGGCGGACGCGATCTACAGGATCAGCTACAGGCGGTAGGGCTGCGTTTCCCCCGGATTTGAAATTTGAGATTTTGGAATTTCCTATTTCCATTGCGGATTAGGAGATCCTAAAGATTCTCTAATCCACATTTGAGGTAGGAAATTCCAAAATCTCAAATCTAAAATCAAATCCAAAATCAAAACGCCCCACGATCGTATCCTTTGATCGTGAGGCGCTTGCCGTTCGCCTGTTCATCTGCCGCGAGTAACGCGGTAAAGAAATCCTTTCTTTTGGGAATCCTTCCCCTCCGCTGCCGTCCTGGACTACGCCGCAGCCGACGACCGTCCCTGGCGTAGCAGCAAAACCGAAATCTCGTTATTACGATAGCGGAAACCCGACCACGACGCCGACGCAGCCTCAGGAATGGTGATGTCGAAACTGTTGGCGGATACCGATGCCGTCTTGTGATATCGCAGCATGTATCTCTGCCCGGCGCCGAATCCTTGGCCCGTCAATTCCAGTTCGGTGACCATTCCTTCTTGGCTTGATACTGTGATGTGTCGCGTCATGATGGGCCTGCATAAAGCACGCGGTTGACCATTCGCGTTCGCTTTTAAGTTATTGAAAGTAGTGTGTGCGAGAGGGCGGAAAAATACATGAATCTACAAATTTCGTGTTAAAACCTTCGACGACCTTCGAGAATTGTTGAACCCATGCCGGACGCCACCATCACTCTGCTTCGAGATCTCATTGCCATCGACTCTGTGAATCCTTCGCTGATGCCTGGCGCGCACGGCGAACAAGAGCTCGCGAGTCTTGTCGTCGCGAAACTGCTCGAGGGCGGCGTGGATGTGGAAATCCAGGACGTCGCGCACGGCCGCTCGAACGTGGTCGGTTTGGTCGAGGGCAAAGAAAAAGGCCGCACGCTGATGTTATGCGGCCACATGGATACGGTCGGCGTTGCCGGAATGTCGGCGCCATTCGATCCCGTGGAGAAAGACGGACGAATTTACGGCCGCGGCTCACAGGACATGAAGGGCGGACTCGCTTCGATGATTGGCGCCGTGCTGCACCTTTCTCGGACCGGCGGATTGAAACGGGGCCGCGTGATGCTGGCCGCTGTCATTGACGAAGAGTACGCGAGCATTGGCGCGGAAAATCTCGTGACGAAGTTTCACGCCGACGCTGCCGTCGTCGGCGAACCCACAGACATGAAGGTCGCCGTCGGGCATAAAGGTTTCGAGTGGGTCGAGATCATGACCGAAGGCATTGCGGCGCATGGGAGCCGTCCCGCCGAAGGCCGCGATGCGATTGCCAGAATGGGCCGCGTGCTGTCGCGATTGGAGAGACTCGATCGCGAACTGCAGTCCCGCCACGCGCACCCGATTCACGGAACCGCCTCGCTTCACGCGTCGCTGATTCATGGCGGCAGGGAACTGAGCACCTATCCTGCGGAATGCATTCTTGAAATGGAGCGGCGCACCATCAGCGGCGAACCGGAACAATGTGCATTAACTGAGGTTGAAAAGATTCTCGAAGAACTGCGTCGCGAAGATCCCGAATTCCGCGCAGCGGCGCGATCGTTGTTCTCCCGTCCACCGTACTTAACGCCGTCCGATCACGAACTCCCGAACCTGATCGAAGCCGCCATCTCGAAGAAGGGCATTACTCCCACTCGCGGCGGCATGAGCTTCTGGACCGATGCCGCCATTCTCGGCCATGCCGGCATCCCTTCAGTGGTCTTCGGACCCGGCGGCGCCGGCCTCCACAGCATCTCCGAATACGTTCTTGCCGATGACGTCCTCACCTGCCGCGACGCGCTGATCGAATTAGCGCTGGAGTTTTGCTAACGACGCACTCGTTCTACTTATTCTTCCCGACGTGGAACACGATTCCGGCTGCGGCGCGGTAGTGGTTTTGATTCGCGCCCATCGCGTTGGCGTGGAAGTACTCGATCTGCAGGGCGCGGACGGCCATCTGTTTCCATACATTCACGTCGACGCCGGCGCCGCCTGCAACGGCAAATGAATTATCGGAAAGATGCGGGCCTGTGGGTTTGACGCGGACATCGGCGTGAGCGAAGCCGACGAGTACGTGGACGTAGGGCGTGAACGCGTGTTGCCGGAATGAGACGCGGGGGCCGTAGACGACCGAGTGCATCGAATGATGGTTGTCGCTGCCTTGAAACGGGAGAGCTTTGTAATGCCCGTTCACTTCGAGCGTTCCGCCGACTTTCCAGCACATTGGGATCCTAAGCTTAGAATTCCACGTGGACAAGTTGTCGCG
>JADMIO010007280.1_pt1 | contig 49749 bp, 44 predicted proteins | sample 8958161 | NCBI WGS metagenome assembly JADMIO01 (sample SAMN16585339, study PRJNA669376) | soil metagenome | isolation source: Crop rotation soil | place: USA: Cullars Rotation, Alabama | collected 2011
CGTTTCGGAGTAACGGGCGGCGACTTCCTGGAAAACCCATTCGACGTTGCAAAGTTCGCCCTCGAGCTTCCGTAAGACCTCATCAATGAGCGTGCGATCTTCGACTACCAGCAGGTGCGCATCGAAAATCGCCGCGTCCTTGGCCCCGATCGATTCGGCGATCTTTTGCTGCATCTCGAGGATCTGCATTCGCGTCTGGACCAGCGCTGCTTCAAATCGCCCGATCTCCTCGCCGATCTGCGAGGCATTGATACGATAACGGGCCACCGCGTCGAAGTCTTCCTTCATGACGTGGACAGGGCCGTGTACGATGCCGGGCGAAACACCGGCACCGTAAAACTGGCTCTCCTGCGAAGCGTTATCGCTCATTTCCGGCGCGAGATTAACGCGGCCCGGCGACCGGCGAAAGCTTTTCCGGCTATTCCTCGTTAAACTTGGCGTTGATGAGCTCTTCCAGCTCGGCCAGCGCCTTGTCCGCGTCCGGGCCTTCGCAGCGAATATGCAACTTTGACCCCTGCCCCGCGGCCAGCATCATCAATCCCATGATGCTTTTGCCGTTGACCTCTTCGCCCTCCTTGGCCACCCAAACTTCGGACCGATAACGGCTGGCGATCCGGACAAACATCGCCGCCGGCCGGGCGTGCAACCCGAGCCGGTTCACGATCGGAATATCTTTCTCGATCTTTTGTCCGCGACCAACGCCGCCACTTTTTCGATTTAACAATCCCATCACAACCTTCTTTTACTCCTGCTCGCAAATGAGCGTTTGGGCAAACTCATGTTGAGCCCGGCTCCATCAGGTTAAGCAATTTCGTATTAAACTCGACCGCACTATTCTGTCCTAGTGCCTTCAATTTCTGATCGAGCGCCGCCACTTCCACTAATCGTGCGACATCGCGCCCCTGCCGGACCGGAATGGTCACATGCGGCACTGGTAGCCCAAGAATCTCGTAATATTCCCGGTCCAATCCGATGCGATCGATCTCTTCGAGCTCGTGCCAGTCTTTCAAAGTCGCGACAAGGTCCAGCCGTTTCTCGAGTCGAATGCTGCCCACACCGAAAATATTCGCGACGTTGATGATGCCGATGCCGCGCACCTCCATGTGATTACGAGTGAGCGCCGGTGCAGTCGCCATTAATTCGCGGCCCTCCAACGATGTGATTCGCGTAACGTCGTCGGCTACGAGGCTATGACCGCGCTCGATCAATCCGAGCACCGCCTCGCTTTTGCCGATGCCGCTGGCACCACGGATCAGCACACCGACGCCAAGAACATCTACCATGCTGCCGAACTCGGTGACCGTCGGCGAGAAGTCGAGTTCAAGCGCAATGGTCGCGGCATTGATGAACTTCATCGTGATCATCGGCGTGCGAAACACCGCGATTTTCTCCTGCTCTGCGACTTTGCGCAGAGTGGGATCGAGGTGGAATCCACGTGATAGGATGAGGCAGGGAATTTTCCGCGAACAGAGATCGCGAAACCTTTTCACACGCAGTTTCTGCGGGAGGCTCTTGAGATACGTGTTTTCCGCTGCACCCAGCACCTGGACACGTTTCTCGGCGAAATATTTAAAGAAACCGGAGAGTGCGAGACCCGGCCGATTGATCGTGGGCTCGCGGATTTTTCGTTGAAATCCCACTTCCGGTCCTTCGAGCTTCATCTGCAACTCTTCGGCGTGCGCGTCGAAGAAAGTCTTCACCGTGACTACCGGCACGCTTTTGCGCAGAGCGCTTTGGGACGTAATGGTCTGAGTGGGCAGCGGCTCGGTCATCGAACGGGCTAACTGTTAGCTCGGAACATACCGAATTCCAAATCGGCCCAAAGATTGCCGCCGATTTCCGTCTAGAAATTCCAGAAAACCCAGCCTGTTGTCCAAGCCCACCGTTAGCACAGGAACCCGGGTGAGATTACTTTTTCTCCGCCAACAGGTTTTGGAACCGCGGATGGTTGCGAAGCGGATCCATATCGGAATCGTGCTCCATCCATTCTTTGTAGTAACTGGAGCCGCGTTGCAAAACGTCCTCCAGCAGGTCGAGCGCTTTGTCGTGATCGCCTAATTTGGTGTAAGCGCAGGCGCAATTGTAAAATGTGGCCGAGTCTTCAGGATCAATGGCCATGGCGCGACTGATCCACTCGCGGGCGCGATCGTATTGACGAATCTCGATCAAGGCGGCGACACCGAAATGCGCCGGCCGCGGATCTTCGGGATGCAACACTAGCTCCCGTTCGGCCAAAGGAATTGCCTTCAAAGCGATGGGTTCAATTTTCTCCAACTGACCGAGCGATCGATAGAGTTGGATGAGCATGCAGGGAGGCTGGTAGTGGCCCGGCAAAATCTCGGCTGCGCGCTCGAGAAGTGTCGCAGCTCGCTGGAGCTTTCCACTGAGAATCGAACTGCGGGCGTAAAGGAAATGCGTGCTAAAAGAGTTGGGATCGAGTTGTAAGGCGTATTCGAATTCGCGGTCGGCCTCATCGAATTTGTGAGCGGCGGTAAGAGCAGCTCCGCGCGAGGCGTGCGGCTCAGACAACCCGGGATCCAGTTTGAGCGCCTTATCGGCCAGCTCGAGGATGCTTTCGACCTTCAGGCTGCCCTGATACGTCAAATAAAGCCACGAATCGCAATCGGCCATTCCGGCAAACGCGCGGGCATAGCCGGGATCGAGCTCGGCCGCTTTCTCGAACATCCTTCGAGCCAGTTCGAAATAGCGCTTCGAATGACGATAGAAAAAATCGCGCCCGCGCAGGTAATAAGTATAAGCATCGACGTTATCGGTCGGGTTTTGCCCGATGGATTTCTTTTCTTTCGGCAACAGCTTGATCTTGAGCTGATCGACGATCGCATGCGTGATCTCGTCCTGGATGGTGAAAATATCCGTTAGGTCCCGATCGAACCGCTCCGCCCAAAGATGGCTGCCATCGGCGCAGCTCGCGAGCTGTCCGGTCACCCGAACGCGCCCGCCGGCTTTCCGGACGCTGCCTTCGACCACAAAATTCACGCCGAGCTCCCGCCCGATCTGCTGGACCTTGACCGCTTTGCCTTTGTAACTGAACGCGCTGTGCCGCGCGGCGACGCTGAGGCCGGAAACTTTCGCCAGGTCGGTGATGATGTCTTCGGTAATTCCGTCGCTGAAGTATTCCTGCTCCGGATCGCCGCTCATATTATTAAATGGGAGAACGACGATCGATGGCTTATCCGCCTTTATTCGCTTTCGAGAATCCGATGGTTCGGAAACGCCATCCACCTCGACTGCATAAACGCGCACCGGTTCCTGGATATTCTTGAGCTGCTGCTCTCCCAAATCCTCGCACGCCAGGTCGATTCGGTTCCCGACATGCTCCCGGACCGAGCTCGAGATGGCGAGGCCGCCCGGTTTGGCCATCGACTGCAACCGGTCCGCAACATTGACCCCGTCGCCGTAGATGTCGTCACCTTCGACGATCACATCGCCCAAATTAACGCCAATGCGAAACCGAATCGCCTCGTCGCCAATGGTCGGGTTGCGAGCAGCAATGCCGCGTTGAATTTCCAACCCGCAACCGACTGCATTAACGACGCTGGGAAATTCCACCAGCATGCCGTCGCCCATGAGCTTGACGATCCGGCCCTGGTTGGCTGCTACCTTCGGCTCGATCAGCTCAGCGCGAATTTTTTTCAGCTCATCGAGCGTGCCCGCTTCGTCCGCGCCCATCAAACGGCTGTAGCCGACGACGTCGGCAGCGAGAATTGCGGACAAACGGCGTTCCATCTGTCTGCAAATTCCGGTTGGTCGTTCTCTAAATCAAGATCGACCGCGCAAAATCGAGGTTACAGCCAGAGCGAAATGATTGCCATCTGCCCTCTGCAGTTAGAAACCAACGGCAATCCCCCGCAGAACGCCGCTGGGGGGGTGGCGGCTCCTGCGGGGGTTCGCTGTTCCTCGAATTTCTAGCCCGCCTGCGCCAGTGCGACCGCCGGGCGCAGGTTTTGTTAGGCCTTTACGGCAAAGCGGTGCCCGATTTGGATTTCACCAGGGCGACATCGCTGGCGTTGATGTTGCCATCTACCATCACGTCTTTGAGAAAGTTGGAAGCAGTCACCGCGGCGCCCGATTGGGATTTGGCCTGGAGGATATCAATCGAATTGACCGCGCCATCGCCGTTGGTGTCGCCGATGAGCACACTCATCGGAATGACGAAATTGGAAAAGCCGTTCACTCCGTTAAGTCGCACCTGGATGGTCTGTCCACTGGCGATGTTAGTTAGGGGAATGCTAATGGTGTTTCCGCTGACAGTGACTTTGCCGCCATTCGACGTGCCGCCGGTTCCGATCGCCCCACTGCCGGCGATGATCGCCGCCTGCGGATTGCCATTTACGGTCACTGCCTCACTGAGGTTCACGATGATCGTGTAGTCATTCGTAGAATTACCCTGGCGGGATTCGACGACAGGGGTAGTCGGGGCCAGCGGCAAAGGAAGGTCGAAGTCCGTGCCGCCATGCTTCTTGCGCGACACCGCGCTGGTGACCGTGAGCTGGTTCAGCACATTCAGCGTCGCGTTACCGGTAAATATTGGATCGGTATGCATGGCGCCGCTGGTCGGAGATCCCCATGTGCCAGTGGCTTGCGGGGTGCCATTGATGACCAAAGCTTTGATATCGTCGGTACCGGTGAAGGGCAGATTCACCGCGGCGCTGGTGGACCCGATGTTCAGGGTAGCGTTATCGGCGATGTAGTTGTTGCTCGTCCCATTCTGCAAGGTGAGTTGAACGCCGGCGGCATTTAAGGTCACGTTGCCTGCGCCGAATGCGCTGTCGTTCGCGCCGACCAAGGTACCGGCGTTGATCGCGGTAAGGCCGGTATAGGAATTCGCGGCATTGCTTAAAGTAAGCGTTCCGGCTCCGGTCTTTAATAACGCACCAGGTCCGCTGATCGGTCCCGCCCAAATGGCGTTAATCCCGGAACCTACTTCTCCGGCGATGAGCCCGGAGTTTACGACGAGGTTGTTGTTCGCATCGTAGATCTGGCCGGTAAGTGCGATGGAGTTGTTGATGGTCGAGCTAACGAGTGGAACGAGAGTTGGCGGTTGCAGCGGATCTCCGGCGTAGATGGTGATCGGTCCGGTAGGCAACGCGCCGGCGGTGTAGGTGGTGCGGGCGGTGTTTCCGCTGCCGAGGAAAAGCGGTGCGGAACCACTGCCAGTGAAGTTCGCGATGACGCTGTTTGCTCCGCGGCCGATGTAGAAACCGCCGGCGTTGGTATAGGTTCCGGTGAAATTCGCCCGTCCGTTGATGAAATTGAAGGAACCGGGACCGGTGATGTTGCCGCTAAAAATCGTCGCTCCAGTACTGGTCGCACTCGCGCCGCCGCCTTGGATCGCCATCGGAGAATTGAGCGTGAGGTTTCCGCTAAAGGTCTGTGAGCCAGTCGTATTGCTTAAAACAGCCAGCAGCGGGAGCACCTGACTGTCGAGGCGCTGGCCAGCTGCATCCAAGCCACCGTTGTCGAAGATTAGGTCGCGGGCAATGACTGCATTCGCTCCCGCGCCGGACGCGAGGACTTGGATACGCGCCGGAAGAAGATGGGCGTCATTCGCCGGCTCGCCGATGGTGATCGCGCCTCCAGCGCCCAGGCTAGTGTTAAGATTAAAAAAGCCGCCACGAATTTCGATCGGCCCGGCAAAGGTGTTCGTGGTCAAGGTGAGCTGGCCGAGCTGGCCATTCTGCGTCACCGTCCCGCTCAGTCCGGACAGGTCACCAGACAGCGTTAGGGTACCATTGGCGTTAAGGAGACCGCTGGTGCCAGTCAGAATAGTACCAGCGCTGATGGTGTTGTTGCCGAAGAATGCGCCGGGCGTTGCACCCAGCGCGATCGTGCCGCCGGAGTAAGTCCGCGTCCCTGAAGTAGTGAGGAACATGCCGGATGTGACGCCGAGCGTCTGACCGGCGGCGATCGTAGTGGCCGCGCTGTTCGTGCTTTTGATCGCATTGACGTTCACGGAAGCAGGAACGCTCGCCGCGGCCGTGACGGCCACGTTCGTTCCCGCGGTGGTGAAGTCGGGGGCGTAGCCGGTGTAAGTCGTGAACCCGGTCGTGCCGTTATAAGTAAGAAAGTCGTTCGTTCCGACGATGCGCGGCAGGATGCCGGTCGCATCCGCCGCCGGCAGGGTCCCGTTGACGAACATCTTCGAAGCTGCACCGAGCGTAGTCGTGGAAAGGTGCAAGGTAGAGCGCGGCGACATGGCGAGGCTACTAGCCACGGTCAGGGTGGCCGTTCCGGCGGCCCCGCTCGGCGCGAAGAGGATCATGTTGTGCCCGCCTTGCATGCTCACGCTACCGATCGTCTCGCTGACGGCTGCTCCGGAGAGGCTGCGGAGGGTAATGCCACCACTGGTGGAGGCGTCGCGCATCTGCACGTCGGCGGTGTCCGAAAGGCGGTTGTTATTTGTCGCCGCGGCCACAGGAGGAGCACCGGAGGTATTCGGGATCGAGGCGTTACTGTCGAGCGTAAGGATACCGCCGGAGAAAATTTGAATCGCATTGGCCGAAAGGAACGAGCCATTCGCGCCGAAGAGAGTGAGGCTATTGCGACCGAACGGGTCGCCGGAGCTACCGGAAATCAGGATGGAGGTTGAGGCATTTGTGCCGGAGGCGACATTCGACCCACCGTTTATTATCGTTGCCCCGGTGTAGGTGTTGTTGGCGGCGAGGTTCATGCCGTCAGCACCTGCGGTAAAACCGTTGTCTGCGTTGATGCCCGTTGTCTTGAGCAGGCTTCCGTTGAACAAGCTCCGCGTAAGAACGAGCGCGCTGGATTGCAAGAAACTGTTATTCGCGCCGACGCGAATGACCTGCATGCCACCACCCAGGTCGAGGTTCATGGCGATGGTGTTAGCCCCGAGGTTTCCGACCGCATGTCCGTAGACATTGATGTCGCCCGTGACCCGGAGATTGCCGGTTCCGATAATACCGGCGCCTGATGAGTTCGTCGTCGGACTCCATGCAACAGCGTCGGATTGGCTGTTAATGACGACCGCAGCGAGCGTCTGGTCGTTAGCGCCGAAGTCGATCAAACCATTGTTGATTCCGACGCGGGTCGTCGGAGCGAAAACGCCGGTGTTCATAACCCGCAAGGTGCCGCCTTGACTGGAGCTGCTAAGTCCGGCAGCAAAGACGTCAAAGGGGTTTACGCCAGTCTGAACCAGGGTCAGGCCTGGCCCCGTGAAGGTAACCGGCCCGCTCAATTCCAACGTTCCTCCGCCAAGCTTTAATAAGTTAACCGACGTAATGATGGGGGAACTGATTCCGTCGGTGAGACCGGTGCCCACGAAGGTGTACCCGGTGGTGAGCGAGCTGCTGCCTTTTACCAGGCTGATCGGGCCGGGGCCGTTCAGCGTATAGCCACCGACGAGAAAGCCGATGCTATCCGCGTTGACTGACGAGTCGATGGTGACGGTGCCCGCACCGGTCGCACCGAAAACGGCGCCGTCGCCATTAACATTATTCCAAAGACCGGTCGACCAATTCGAGTCGGTGAGATTCCAGGAGGAGGTGGCGGAATCGTTAGTCCAGGTAACGTCAGCCGCGCGGAGCGTGGTGACGATCAAGGACAAAAGCGCGAGCGCCAGGAGCGCGCGGAATCGGTTAAGTCTACGGCTTTGTGAGACAGGGTGGTTGGAGTAATAGGAGTTTTTCATATCGCTTCTCTGATTTGGGAAGCGAGAGTTCGCCCGTGTTGCCACCGCGTGCACGGGCATTTTGGAGTGTAAAGCGCTGCGCGATGATGCGTGCTGCAGCGCGCCCGGGTCGGACTATTTCCGCAAATCCGCGCCCCGCATGAACGCGAGTTCTTCTTCGATCCGGTCGAGCAGCCAATCGCCAGGTTTAAGGCATTTCTGCGCGACTTTCTCCGCCTGCGTAACGGCGTCGAAATGCACTTTTATGTTGATGCCTTTCCAACCGTGCTTGCGAAGAGTAACGAGGTTCTCAAGTGCACGGTGCTGCTGCTGCCAGCTCGCATTTGCGAAAGCTTTGGCGATGGGACGCTTCGGAAGATAAAGCATGTCAGTAAAACAAGCGCCACGAAATAGCCGGAGAGACTTCGGAAATCTCCAATTCGACTGCTCAGAAGTTCTTCCATTTGGCCTGGGACGTTCACGGTGTGGCGGACTGTTTTCATGACTAATTCCTCTCGCGCTTCAGCGATTTTGTAAAGACTTCGATGCGCTCTGCGTCGGATGGGGTTGTTAATGCCGCCTAACAAAAGATCGGTCGATCAGCGGCCAAGCCGGGGATCTCCCGTCGTCAATTCATCACCACTCGACGATCGTGCTGGCCCAGGTCAGCCCGCCGCCGAACACAACCATGAGGACGTAGTCGCCACGTTTGATTCGCCCACTCCGATTCGCTTCATCCAGCGCCATCGCGACAGCCGCCGCGGAGGTGTTGCCGTACTTGTCGAGATTTACGTAAACTTTATCGAGCGAGATTTTGAGGCGGTCGGCGATGGCTTCGATGATGCGCAAATTCGCCTGGTGCGGAATGACGCAGGCGATGTCGTCAATCGTCAGGCCGGCTTTCTCCAGCGCCTTCTTGGAAGCGTCGAGCATTGCCGTGACGGCCTGCTTGTAGACTTCTTTCCCGGTCATATGAATCGTGGCCAGGTTCATGTGTGCGTTGTCCCGCGTGATCGGGCAACGCGAACCGCCGCCGGGCATGAACAAAATATCGGTGAACTGACCGTCGCTGCCGATGTGTGTGCTGATGACGCCATGGGCGCGGCCACGATGTTGCAGCACCGCCGCGCCGGCGCCATCGCCAAAAAGCACGCAGGTGTTGCGATCGGTCCAATTCGTGATCGATGTCAGCTTCTCCGCGCCAATCACCAGCACGGTGTCATACGTGCCCGAGGTAATGAATTGCTGCCCGATCTCAATGCCGAATAGAAACCCGGCGCAAGCTGCGGAAATGTCGAGGCAAGCCGCTTTTTTGGCGCCGATTTTTTTCTGAACGAAACACGCGGTGGCGGGAAACAGCATGTCCGGCGTTGCAGTAGCGACGAGGATGAGATCGATATCTTTTGGATCGACGTTGGCCTGTTCCAGTGCGTTTAACGCCGCTTTTGTCGCCATGTCGCTGGTCTGCTCGTCTTTGGCGGCCATGCGGCGCTCCTTGATGCCGGTCCGTGTCACGATCCATTCATCCGACGTGTCGACGATCTTAGACAGGTCGGCGTTCGTTAGGCGTTTCTCCGGCGCGTAGCTGCCGGTGCCGACGATCGAAACGGTGCGTTGGGTTCTAGCCGAGCGCGGGCTCGAGCGGGGCTGTCGTTTCATGGTAACGGCGAATCTCTTCGACGATATGCGGGTTGATCTGCTGTTCAATCGACTCGGCGGCAACCCTCACCGCGTTCTTCACCGCCAAAGGCGTGCTGGCTCCATGGGCGATGATGCAAATGCCGTTGACGCCTAACAACGGGCTTCCGCCATACTCCTCGTAATTCGTCTTGTCCTTGATCTGCATGAACGCTTCCTTGGCCAAAAACGCCCCCACCTTGCGCATCGGCGTCTTGACCAGCTCGTGCTTGAGCCAGGCGAAAATCGCCACCGCGATCGACTCGCACGTTTTTAGTATCACGTTGCCAACGAACCCGTCGCACACCACGACCTCCACCGGGTCCTCGAACAAGTGCCGGCCTTCGATGTTGCCGACGAAATTGAGCGAAGTTCGCTTGATCATCTGGAAAACTTCCTTCGTGAGTTCCGTGCCTTTCACATCCTCCTCACCTAACGAAACCAGCCCGACAGTCGGGTTCTTGTAGTGCAGCACGTGGCGCGAATAAACCGACCCCATGATCGCGTACTGCAGGAGGTGCTCCGGGCGCGCATCGATGTTGGCGCCGGCGTCGCACAGAACGAACACGTTCGTCTCGGTCGGCAACACTGCCGCGATACCTGGCCGATCAATCCCCGGCAGCGTCCGCAACTTGATCATGCTGGCCGCGACCGCGGCGCCGGTATGTCCCGCGCTAACGATCGCCTCCGCGTCTCCATGCTTTACAAGATCGACAGCACGACTCACGGACGAATCTTTCTTGCGGCGAACGGCCGACCACGCCTTGTCGCTCATTTCGACCACCTGGGTCGAGTGCACGATGTCGATCCGGCTGTCGTTGTAGTTTAGCTTCTTCAGCTCGGCCTCGATCTGGGGCGTGTCGCCAACCAGGTACAGTTTGGTGATGTGCGGGTATTCCCGCAACGCCATCACTGCACCGGGCACAGTATGGGGCGGGCCGAAATCGCCGCCCATCGCATCCAAGGCGATCTTCACGACAGAAATTGTGCGGGGATTATCCCCTCAATGCAAAACGAAAATGTGGTCCCGGAATCGAGAACCGTGACTCGCGAATCGGCACGCCGCCGGACCAGCGATTTTCCGATGTACCGATGCAACGATGTAACGGCTTCCCGCTATTTTCCGCTAATGGTAAGCACCTGCCGGCCGCGATAGTAGCCGCAGGCGGGGCAGGCGGTATGCGAGCGAGCGGTGCTTCCGCACTGCGGGCATTTGTTCAACACCGGCTTGTGCCAGGCGTTCGCTGCCTTACGCGTGCGAAGACGCATCTTGGACGTTTTGCGTTTGGGAACTCCCATAAGAGCCGCCTACCAAAGCATAAGCTTGAAAGGTTGCAAGGTTGAACGCTTGAAAAGACGGGAAACCTCGTCCGCGAAATCCCTTCAACCCTTCATCCAGTCAACCTTTCAACTTTAATTTGTCCAGCGCTTCCCAGTCATGTTCACGTTTCGCCTCCTGGGCGAAAGGATCGGCCCCCTTCGGGGCAAGCTGCGGCCTTTTACATTTTCGCTGGCCGGTCTCGTCGCAATGCGGATAAGCCGGCAAATTCAGTAGAAGATCCTCCCGCATGAAGGGCGTGAGATCGACAGTTTCCGGGCCACGCAACTCGGTTTGGACGGTGAATGACGGGACCTTCACTTCGTGCACAAACTTTTCGAGACAAGCTACACACGAAACCTCAATGGGTTGAACCAGGGAACCGCTCGCCCAGAGCGAACCGTCGGACACGCCTACATTAAAGTCGTAGCGTAGCGGGCCGACGCAGCGGCCGCCATCGCGTTCCAGTTCGGGGATGGGACAATTTTCCTGGCCTTCCAGATGTAATCCCTCGGCCGGGATCTGCTTGAGATGAATCTTCATTTCGCTCCGCGCCCTATCCGTCGCGACGTCCACCAGCGCCCATTTCGTTTAGTTCCCCCGATCAGAGATCGCCGCTACGCAGACTTTCGCTCGGACAATTATTTCTTCAACTTCGCCGCCAGCGCCTTTGCCACTGCTCCGGGCACGAATGCCGACACGTCGCCGCCGAGGCGCGCGATTTCCTTCACGATCCGCGAGCTCAAATAGGTATAATCCTCCTTCGGCATCAGAAAAATCGTTTCCACGTTGCTTTCCAGTTTTCGATTCATCAACGCCATCTGAAATTCGAACTCGAAATCGGAAATGGCGCGCAGTCCGCGGATCACCGCGCCCGCCTCCTCGGTCCGTGCGAAGTCGACCAGCAATCCGTCAAAATGAGCAATTCGTACGTTGTCGATCTGCCCGACGGTCCCCCTCAGCAAATCAAGGCGTTCCTGCAGCGTGAACATTGGCTGTTTCTCGTCGTTGTGCGCGACGGCCACGATGACTTCATCGAAAAGCTTTCGCGCGCGACCTACGATGTCGATATGGCCGTTTGTTACCGGGTCGAAGCTTCCGGGATAAATCGCGCGTTTCATAAAATCGGGAGACGTTCAACTTCGAAAGCCTTCGGGGCAAGCGCCGAGCCGCCAGAGTTTTAGTCCGATGTGACAATCAGGCGAAACCCATCCGGATCGGGTTTGCGATTGGAGGCTGAAACAGGGAGAATGCTTTGTCGCATGACCACTCCGTCGCCTTACAAAACGATTGCCGTGGCCAGCACGTTTTCGCCCCGCTTTTTACAGGTGCTTGCCGAAGCAAAACGAGTCCGGGACCGGTTCGATTGCGACCTCGACTTCATTTATGTCGGCGAAAAGTCCGAGGAAACAGCGGGCAAATTTCGCGAGGTGCTCCGGAAGTTGTCGTTACCCGACCAGACCCGCATCCATTATCAACACGGCGACCCGGCCGACGGAATTCTGCGCGCTCTTGGGGAAGCGAGGATCGACATGATCGTGGCCGGCGCGCTCGAAAAAGAACTGGTAATGCATCAGTTCCTGGGGAATGTCGCGCGCCGTCTCGTTCGCGATGCGCCGTGCTCGGTCATGCTGTTCACCCATCCCGACGAGACCGCGAAACCTTTCCAAAAAATGGTTTTTGTCGCGGATTATTCCGAGCATGGCCTGCACGCTCTCCGGCGGACGTTGCAACTGGCCCAGGCTGAAAAGTGCGAATGTCTTTATGTGATCCGGGTGATCACCAGCTTCGACAAGGCACGCGCATCGCTGCACCCCGAAGCGTGGACGGAAGGAGTCAAAAGTGCCGACGACGAAGAATCCGAGCTGGAACAATTTGTTTTGTCGGCGGGCACGACCGAGGTGCCGATCGAGGCCCGCTGCATTCGGGGCAACACTGGTTTTGCGGTGGCTGATTTCGTTCAATCCATTGAGGCCGATTTGCTGGTGGTTCCCGTTTCTCCCGGGGACAGCAATTCATTGCCCCCTAACGTTGCCTGGCTCACCGACGTGATTCCATGCAACCTATGGATTATTCGTTAGCGCTGTGCGCTGCCTAAAGCACCAAGCACCAAACCCCAAGCTCCAGGGAATCATCAATACCCAAACTTCAAGGTAGGGAGTTCGCCATTGGTTATTGGTGTTTGGAGCTTCCCTGGTTATTGGTGGGTGGGGTTTGGTGCTTCAATAGCAATGGACGAGACGCTACATCCATTTCACGCCTTCGGTGCCGCCCATCTCACCGTCATTTTCCTGACGATCGCGCTGCCTTTCGCTCTCGCGTTTACAGTTCGTCGCACAAAATCCCGCTTTCTCGAGCGCTCGATCTGCTTAGCGATCTCGGCGCTGCTTCTCATTAATTACGTTGCCTATCTTATAGTGGCGCGCCGGTTCGGCGTCGTCGGCTGGCAGAAAGCGCTGCCCATGCAGCTTTGCGACTGGGCGATGTTCGTCATCATCGGCGCGCTCTGGACCGGGAATCGGCGGTGGCTGGAAATCGCCTACTTCTGGGGAATCGGCGGGACATTGCAGGCGCTGCTTACACCGAATCTGCAATTCGGCTTTCCCGATCTGCGTTTCATCAGTTTTTTCGTCGCGCATTCGGGAATCATCGTCGGGATCGTTTTTCTGATGCTGGTTTACGGGTTTCGCCCGACGTCCATGGGACTAGTGCGCACGATCTTGTGGACCGAAGTATATTTCGTCGTGACGTTCACGCTGGATCTTCTCACCGGGGAAAATTACGGCTTCCTTTTGCATAAACCCGCGGCCGCCTCGCTTTTGAGTCTGCTCTCCGATACCCGGTGGCTTTACCTCGTCGAATTCCATGTGCTGGCCTGGGTGTTCTTCTGTTTCCTCTACGCCCCATTTGCCGTTGCCGATTTTATTAGAAGACGCGACGGGGTTAAATACGTGTCATCCTGAGCCGCGACAGATGGCGAAGGACCTCTTATACGCCGTTGATCACGCGAACGACGAGACGTGATCAACGTGCTTGTGTCAGGTCCTTCACTTCGTTCAGGATGACAGGTTGAAAACACGATGGTTACCCCTCTAAAAATCGGCAAAGCCACCATCGGCGGAAAACGTCCCGCCTTCATTCTCGGGCCATGCGTCATCGAGTCGGAAAAATTCGTTTGGCGAATGGCGGAGCAAATCGTGAAAATTTGCGCGAAAGAAAAGGTCGATCTGATTTTCAAGGCGTCCTACGACAAGGCGAATCGCACATCGGGGAAATCGTTTCGCGGCCTGAACGTGCAGGAAGGCTGCGAAATTCTCGCCGCCATCGGCGTGAAACTAAAAGTGCCGGTTACCACGGATGTTCATTCTCCGACCGAGGCGAAGATCGCCGGTGATAAAATCGACATGCTGCAAATCCCGGCATTTCTTTGCCGGCAAACGGACCTTTTGCGGGCAGCCGCCAAGACCGGACGGCCGATCAATGTAAAAAAAGGCCAGTTCCTCGCGCCATGGGACGTAAGAAATATCGCTGAGAAACTGGCCGCGTTCGGGAACGACCAATTTTGTTTCACCGAACGGGGCACGACGTTCGGGTACAACAATCTCGTGGCCGACATGCGTTCCCTCTACTGGATGCGAGAAGCCGGTTATCGAGTCGTGTTCGACGCAACGCATTCGGTCCAAAAGCCGGGTGGCGCCGGGGACGCGACGTCGGGCGACGGAGTACTCGCTCCGGTGCTGGCTCGGGCGGCGATGGCCGTTGGTTGCGACGCGATCTTCATGGAGGTCCACGAAAATCCGGCCGGCGCGTTGTCGGATGGCCCGAACCAGATTCCGCTAAAGGATTTGCCGAAGCATTTGCGCATGTTAAAAGCAATTCATGCTGCCGTTTCGTCGCCGGCGCGCCGCTGACTGGCGCGCGTTTTTTTATCTTTTGTCGATCTTGCTGATATTGGTTCCGGCCGGCAGCCTGTTTTCCAAGACGCAAAAGCCGAAAGCGCCGAAGCAAAAGAAACACGCGGCCGCTTCGCCGACGGGAAGCGGTTCCCCCGGCGAGGTAAGTCTAACGAATATCCCGTTGCCGATCGGACACGAGGCCAAAGGCCTGGTGTTGCCCGACTTTAGCCCCGAAGGAAAGCTGGTGGGAAAATTTGAGGCGGGGAAAGCCCGGCGGACCGATGTGGATCAGACGTGTGCTCTTCCGATCTACATCCGATTCGAGGATTTGAAAATCACGACATTCACTCCCGAAAACAAAGTGGATCTGGAAGTGCAAATGCCCACGTCGATGTTCGATTTGAAGACGAAAATTCTGTCTTCCCAGGAACGCAGCACGATCAAACGGGCGGACTTCAACGTCGTCGGCGACTCCGTGCAGTTCGATACCACCTTGCGAACGGGGAAAATGATCGGCAACGTGAAAATGGTGATCAACAGCCAGTCGCAGCTCATTGAAAAGCCTAACGAACCGAAGTCCGGAGAACCTTCACCGGTAGAGCAAAAGCCCAACGGATGAAACGAAGCAGCATTGTCTCTATCCTGGTTGCGGGACTGACATCGTCGATATGGGCCCAAGCCACGTCGCCAGCCGCCAAACCAGCGCCGGCCAAACCTTCGCCTGACAAAACGGCGGCCAATCCCATGAGCAAATTCCTTGGGTCGGACGCAACGCAGTCTAACGAGCCAATTACAACAGAGATCTACTCAGACGAAGCGTTTTTCGATTCCGGCAAAAGCATGGGAATATTCAGCGGGCACGTAAAAGTAGTCGATCCGCGTTTTAATCTGCAATCGGACAAATTGACGGTTTTCATCAGCAAGTCCGCGCAGGGCGGAGGCAGCGGCCCGGCGACCCCGGGCGGACAAACCAGCCCGGGTGGGCAAGGGTCGCCCGCCGCGCAGAGCATGCCAAACGCGCAAGCTTCGCCCGCCCCACCAGGCGGGCAGGGACTGGAGAAGGCAATTGCCGAGGGCAATGTGGCAGTCGTTCGAGATCGACCGGATCCCGCGGGCGGCCCGCCGTCACGCGCGGCTGGCCGGGCGGAGAAAGCGACGTATGTTGCGGCCACAGGAAATGTTGAGTTGAGCGGTACCCCTCGCGTGCAACAGGGAGTGAATACCCATATCGCAACCAGCCCGGATACGGTCATGGTGATCAATCAAAATGGACAACTAACGACGCACGGCCCAAGCCGCACGGAGATCCGCCAGGAACCGAAAGAGGGCGATGACGGCAAGCCGGGCGAGGCAAAGACTGAAAAACCTAACGAATCGAAACCGGAAAAGCCCAAGGACGAAAAGAAGAACAAGTCCAAACCGAAATTTTAGTCGGGACGATGATTGCCAATACGCCCCCCAAAAGCCAAACCGCCGCGCCTGTCGCTCCCAAGGTCGAAAACGTCCTTTCCGCCCGACAGCTGGTGAAAATCTATGGCGGCCGTTCGGTCGTCAACGGTGTCGATCTCAATGTCAACGCGGGCGAGATCGTTGGGTTGCTCGGGCCCAACGGAGCCGGAAAAACCACCAGTTTTTATATGATCGTCGGGCTGGTTCGGCCGAACGGCGGCCAGGTGGTCTTCTCCGGCACCGATGTGACGAATTATCCCATGTACAAACGCGCCAGGCTCGGGATGGGTTATCTGCCGCAGGAAGAATCGATCTTCCGGAAAATGACCGTGGAACAGAACATCCTGGCGATCCTGGAAACCCTGCCGATCAGCAAGGCGGAGCGCAAAAACCGTTGCGAACATTTGCTGCACCAGTTCGGGATTGAGCGCATCGCCAAGAATCAGGCGCTAACATTGAGCGGTGGCGAAAAACGAAGACTGACGATTGCCCGTTCGTTAGTCACAAAGCCAAAGTTGTTGATGCTGGATGAGCCGTTCAGCGGTGTCGACCCGATCGCCGTGTACGATGTGCAGCAGATCATCGTCAATCTTGGCAAATCGGGGCTGGCGATCATGATTACCGACCACAATGTGCGGGAGACGCTATCGATCGTGAACCGGGCGTATTTGATTTACGAAGGCCGGGTGGAAAGCGAGGGCACGAAAGATTTTCTCATCAACGATCCGATCAGCCGGCAGTTGTATTTGGGCGAGCGGTTCAAGATGTGACCAAAATCCAGGAAGCGGATTTGGAATCACGAAGCCCGAATGACAAAGGACGAAAGACCAATAAGAAGTTTCGCGCCGGCGTATTTTCGACTTCGGGCTTCGGCATTTTTTTGTCATTCGTCATTAGTATTTCGTCATAGCGTCCTTTCCCAGCGCCAAACGACGCGGCCTTCATCCATCGCATCGCCCACGCGCTGGAATCCGCACTTTTCCAGAATGCGCGTTGATGCGTTAGGCTCAGCCAAAGTATGGGCGCGAAGGACTCTGACTCGCGAATCGTTCGTTGCGAATTGGATCAACGCTGACGCCGCTTCGGTCCCGTAACCTCGCCCGTGCAATCCCGGAGCGATTCCGTAGGCGATCTCGACCACGCCGTTATCGTCCGGCGCCGCCACGAACCCGCACATTCCCACCAATATATTGTCAATTCTATGAATCGCGGCGAACCCGAATTGCCAGGGATCGGGCTGTTTTGCTGTTTCCAATCTCGTTAGGAAATCCGGAGACGCGCTGAGAAGCTGCTCGCGAACGCCGTCGGCAACGCGTAATCCGGCGGTGTTCTCGAATTCTTCCACGCCGCGGACCAGCGCGCGCAAATGCCTTGGCAGGTGCGGCACAATCAACAGGCGGTCCGTTTTGATCGTCATGAGCGAGTCCTTGAAAGCATAACGAAAAGAGCAATTTCGCCAATTCGCCGCCGTCTGCGCGAAAAGTCAGGTCATGGGCGTGCGTGCTGCGCGGTGCGTCGTCGCGCAGCGCGATACACTCCAAATTGGAAATGCGCGCCGGGAGAAGACGGAGAATTTTTTACCCGGAGCCCTCGTCAATCTGACGTGCTGGCGCAAGAGCACCCAGGAAAGCGAGGATGTCCATTCGTCCTGCGGGCGCTGCATTGAACTGCGGCCAACCCGCGGGGCGAACCTCCTTCGGCCCGCAAAGTCGTGTCGATGTCCGCCGATTATTAATCAATTCGGAAAACGCGCCCCGCGTGGACTGCATCAGGTTGCGGTGCTGGAGCGATCTGAGTTTGCTCTCCCTGAACAATAACCTGAAGGTAAAACCGATGCTGATCGAAACTCACGCTCACCTCGATTATCCGGATTTTGCGACGGACCTCGACGATGTGTTGCAACGCGCGACCGAAGCCGGAGTCACCCGGATCGTTACCATCGGCACTTCCGTCGAAAGTAGCCGGCGCGCTGTCGATCTCGCCGAAAAGTACCCGAACGTTTACGCAGTCGTCGGCGTTCATCCGACTTCTGTGAACGAGGCGGACGATGATGTGATTACGCCGTTGCGCGAGCTGGCTAAAAGTCCGCGAGTGGTTGCGATCGGCGAGACCGGGCTAGATTACCATTACCTGCCGAGCATCGAAGCGAGAAAACAAAAAAACGTGCAGGTGTTCAATGCGCTTCAGAGTCAAACCGAAGAACAACTGGAAGCGAGCGTTGAAGATGGCGCGTGTAAATCGAAGCAGGCCGATCTGTTTGAGGAACAACTCGACCTGGCTGTCGAGCTTGGGCTGAACGTGGTCGTTCACCAACGCGATGCGTGGGCCGATACATTGGAAATCATGCAGCCTTATGCCGGAAAGGTGCGCGGGGTATTTCACTGTTTTGGCGGCTCGTTAGGCCAGGCTGAAGAAGTTATCGCGGCGGGCCACCTGGTCTCTTTTACCGGCATCGTTACGTTCAAAAACGGAAAAGAAACGCGCGAGGTCGCGGCGCGGCTTCCATCCGACAAGTTCATGGTCGAGACCGATTGCCCCTTCCTGGCGCCGGTGCCGTTCCGGGGGAAGCGCGCCGAACCGGCTCACACGCGGCTGGTCGCGGAAGAAATTGCAAAGGCACGCAACGTTTCGATCGAAGAAATCGCTCGCGCAACCACCGCAACTGCGGAAGAATTCTTTCGGTTTAACCGGTCATGAAGATCCAATTTTCGATTCGCGGGATATTCTTGAGCATTGTTGCAACCTTCATCGCGTCGTGCGCGGCACCCGATATGGAGCATCACATCGTCGTCAGTGCGCGCGATCAGAAGATGGCGCTGCTGACGAAAGGCAATCTCACCGCAACCTATCCGGTTTCGACGTCGAAGTTTTGCCTGAGCGATCGGCCCGGAAGCTATGGGACGCCGTTAGGCGAACTGGAAATTGCCAACAAGATCGGAGATGGCGCTCCGCTTGGCGCCGTGTTCAAGGATCGTCGCCGGACCGGCGAGGTCATTCCAGTCAACGCCCCCGGGCGTGATCCAATCGTAACCCGCATTTTGTGGCTGCGTGGGCGTGAAGCGCAGAACCGCAACGCCTTCGCGCGCGATATTTATATTCACGGCACCCCGGAAGAACGGAACATCGGCAGGCGAGCCAGCTACGGCTGTATCCGGATGCGATCCGCGGACATCATCAATCTCTACAGCATGGTCGGAGCCGGCGCTCGGGTGACCATCGTCGACGCACCGCTGTCATCGGTAATCACCGGCCTGACGAACGCTCACTCGATGGACGAATCGAATCACGCCGGCATGGTGATTCGTTAGGTAAAACTTACTCGGAAGCGACCATCAATCGCGCCAGCACTGCGCGTTGCGCGGCAATCAAATCCCCAATCCCCTTCCCGCCCAGCTTGAGCATCTCGTCCATCTCTTTTTGGGAGAAAACCGCTTCTTCGCCCGATCCCTGGACCTCGACGAACTCCCCGTCCTCGGTTGCAACGAGATTGAAATCTACCGTCACAGCTTTGTCCTCCTGATAATTCAGGTCGACAATCGTGTCGCCGTTCAGAACACCGGCACTGACTGCAGCGACGAGCTTTTTGATTGGCGGCGCGTCGACTTTCTTTTCATCCGTTAGCCGTCGACAGGCGATGGCGACGGCCAGGCTCGCGCCGGTTATTGCGGCCGTTCGGGTCCCACCGTCCGCCTGCAGCACGTCGCAATCGACCCACATGGTGCGCGGCCCGAGCTTTTCGAGATCGACAACGGCACGAAGCGAACGGCCAATCAGCCGTTGAATCTCGCTGCTGCGGCCGTCGAGTCTTCCCTTCGTGATATCTCGGGGCTTCCGCGTGTTCGTCGAGTAGGGCAGCATGGAATATTCCGCCGTGAGCCAACCGCCGGTTACATTTTGCTCTTTCATCCAGCGAGGAACGATCTCTTCAACCATCACGCCGCAAATCACCCGGGTGTTTCCCATGGTGACGAGCACCGAGCCGCTGGCTTGGGGAGCGATGTTCAATTCGAACCGAACCGGTCTTATCTGATCGGGCGCGCGCCCATCGCTGCGTTGCATCTCGCAACTGTAGGACAGCCGTTAAGCCTGCCAACCAAAAGCTGCAGATGAGGCACATTCACCGTAAGCCGCTTGCGGCGGACTTGGGTTAATACCGTGCCCGTAATCTCAGGACGCCCCAGGCGGCCTCCCAAAAAATTCGCCGGCTCAGCTTCGATATTCCGGTTCGCCGTTCCACGAACACAATCGGGACTTCGGCGATCCGAAGTTTTTTTCGAAACGCTTTGTATTTCAGTTCAACCAGGAACAGGTAGCCGCTGGCAAACGCACTTTCGAAGCCGATCGCTTCCAGCGCGGTTCGTCGCCAGCAGTTAAATCCACCGGTCGTATCGGTGAACGGCATGCCGGTAACCATCTGCACATAGCGCGTCGCCATTTTGCTTAAGATAATTCGTTTGAGATCCCAGTTCACAACGCTGACGCCGCGGATGTAACGCGAGCCGATTACCAAATCGTGATCCTGAATTTTCGAAAACAGATCCGGCAGATAGACCGGATCATGAGACAAGTCTCCGTCCATCTGCACGATGAAGTCGTACTGTTTTTCAATGACGAAACGAAATGCGTCGATGTAAGCCTTGCCCAGTCCTTCTTTGGCCGGACGATGCAGGACGAAGATCTCGCCAGGGTGCTGCCGGCCCAGCTCGTCCGCCACTTCGCCGGTGCCATCGGGCGAATGGTCATCGACGAAGAGGATGTGGATTCCGGGGGCGTTCTGACGGATGGTCGCCGCCAGCTCCGGGAGATTTGCCCGTTCATTGTAAGTAGGCACTACGGCAATCGCGCTCTTGAACATCTCAGTAGCCGACGGGTATTAGGACTTCCTCATCCGCAATGGTCTTGCGTGCAATGACCGAAACAAGGTTACGGGCCATGGTCAATAATAGAACGCTGCATGCGATGTGCGGCCAACACCGGAAGGTTGCTTGCTCCTTGCGGGATTTCGGAACGTATTATCGTGCTATGAATGGTCATTTTTCGAGACTGTTCCGCTCTTTGCCTTGCTCCGAATGAAACGCAATCGATAAGCTCAAGCCACATGGAGGAGTTCAGTTTTCCGCGGGTCACAGGCGAGATCGTCTCGGCACGCATCCAGGAACGACTTCGTTCCCCGCGCACCGAGGAGTTGTCAGGCCAGGATTTGCCGGCAACCGTCGCCGGCCCGGCGCCACTGATCGATACCACCAAAGTCCAATACCTCGTTAGTCAAGCGCTGCGTAAACTGACGCCCAGCGGATGGCGATCTTACCACCGCGTAATTCGACGACAATCGCGCGTCAACGAATCGATCGTCGGTTCTCTTGGTGAGCTGGTGGAACTGGTCCGGCAACTCAACGTGGCCGTGCGCCGACTACAGGAACGAGTCGAGTTTGCCGATGGTCAGGCGATCCTCCTGCAGGAGAAGGTGCAACGGCTGGCTGAGATGCAACCTGAGCAAATCAAGAACTTCGAGGACCTCTATTTCAATCTGCAGGAAAGAATTCGCGGCACCGACGAACTCTTGCGCAAACGACTCGCAGTGTATCTGCCCTATCTGGCGAAGCTAAACGCCGAGGGCCAGCAGATGAACGTTCTCGATCTCGGTTGCGGCCGCGGCGAGTGGCTCGGGCTTTTGAAAGCCAACGGCTATCGATCGCAAGGAATCGATATCAACGCCAGGACGGTCGCGCATTGCACAAGCCTCGGCCTGAATGCCGCCAAGCGGGATTTGCTCGAATACCTGCGAAATCAAAAGGAGGGCTCATTTAACGTCATCACTGCGTTCCACGTCATCGAGCACCTGCGTTTTCATCAACTCGTCGAGTTGCTCGATCAAACACATCGCGTCCTAACGAAAGGCGGGATGGTGATTTTCGAAACGTCGAATCCAGAAAGCATCATTTCGCACATGGAAGGTTTTTATACCGACCCGACGCATAGCCGTCCGGTGCCGGCGAGATTGTTTCAGTTCCTGGCTGAGGCACGCGGATTTTCGTCCTGCGAGGTTCTGAGCCTGCAACCGGTACCAGCTGCGAAGCAGTTCCTGTCGAAACAAGTACCCGAATTGGCCAGCGCCCTGAACTTAACCTTTTACCGTGCACAGGATTACGCAATCATCGCGCGCAAGGGTTCATGAGGATCATTATCGCGACGGTCAAGGTGCCGTTCGTTCAAGGGGGAGCGGAACTGCTAACCGAGGGTTTGCGCGAGACGCTGACGCGGCTCGGTCACGCCGTAGATGTCGCGGTCGTTCCATTCAAATGGTATCCCGCCGAGAGAATCTTCGACCACATGCTCGCCTGTCGTCTTCTCGACCTGACGGAATCGTGCGGCGCGAAGATCGACAAACTCATTGCGCTGAAATTTCCAGCGTATTTGATCGAGCATCCGGACAAAACCTTCTGGTTGGTTCACCAACATCGCACCGCCTATGAACTGTGGGATGGGCCGCACGACGACTTGCACGAGCAAGGAATCGGCGCACAGGTGCGCAACGCGATCCAGCGGGCGGATCGTCTCACGTTTTCGCAGACAAAAGCCATTTTCACGATCTCGAAAAATGTTTCGCGGCGCTTAAAAGAAAACTGCGAGGTCGATTCGACGCCGCTGTATCATCCGCCGGCGCACGCCGACAAATTTTTTTGCGCGGACGCGGAGGATTATTTGTTTTTCCCCAGCCGGCTCTCGATTATCAAACGACAGGCTCTTGTCCTCGAAGCGTTGTCCGAAACAAGGCAACCTGTGCGCGTGGTCTTCGGGGGCGCTCCGGAACAGCCCTCCTACCTTCGTGAACTCCAGGACCTGGCGGTAAAACACAAAGTGGCCGATCGAGTCTGCTGGTTAGGCCCAACTTCTCACGAAGATTTGCGCAAAGCGTATGCACGCGCCATCGGTGTGATTTATGTGCCTTTCGATGAGGACTACGGCTACGTCACACTCGAAGCCATGCTTTCATCCAAACCGGTGATCAGTTGCTCCGACTCCGGAGGCGCATTGGAATTTATCTCAGACGGTGAAACCGGCCTGGTCGCAAACTGCAGCCCGGCAGCACTTGCGGTGGCGATGGACAAACTTTGGAAGGATCGCTCCCTCGCGAAACAATATGGAGAAAACGGTCTGCAACGATACCGCAGCATGGGCATCAGCTGGGACAAGGTCGCGGCAAGTTTATTGGGATGAAGTGGAACTGGTTTTGTCCGCTGCCGCCCGCCAAATCCGGGATCGCCGACTACGCGGCGAAAATTCTTCCTTCAATAACGAAGCACGCCGAGGTAACGCTCTGGACCGATCAAAGCCGGTGGGATTTGGGGCTTCGTGAACACGCCGAGGTGCGCCGATACGATCCTGCCCGGCCGCAGTGGGGAGAAATCCACCGCGCGGATCTGAATATTTTCCACATCGGCAATCAGACGGAATTTCATTCGGCCATCTGGCAAATGTCACGCTGTTGTCCCGGCCTCGTGGTACTACATGACGCGAGGCTTCATCACTTGTTTGGGGGCCTGTATCGTGACCGATGGCGATCCCGAACCGCTTATTTATCAGTCATGCGTCGTTATTATGGTGAGAGCAGCCTGGCTCATGCGATGGCTTTTTTCGATGGCGCTCTCTCGACTGAATTCATGGCAGAACATTTTCCGCTTACGCTCCACGCTGTCGAAAACGCTCTTGGTTTGGTCGTTCATTCTCGTGAAGCATTCGACGAAGCGAATCAGGCTGGACGTTTGCCGTGCGCCTACATCCCGATGGCTTACCCTGCCAGGAGAAATGTCGAGCGGACGCCGACTCCGCGCACGGACGATGCCGCGCGCATCGTGATGTTTGGGTTCATCGGCGAAAATCGACGGCTTGAGCCAATCCTCCGGGCCATTGCCGATCTGCCGAGGCGTGAACAAATCCATCTCGATGTGTGCGGCGAGATTCATGATGAAGAGATTGGCGGACTTATCGAAAGCCTCGAACTGGGAGAAATTGTGCGCGTACACGGTTTTCTGCCCGATGAAGAACTCGATGGAATTCTCGCGCAATCGGACCTTGCCTTAAACCTTCGTTACCCGAGCATGGGCGAAGCCTCGTTTAGCCAGATGCGAATCTGGGAACATGCCCTGCCGACAATGGTTACGCGGATTGGCTGGTACGCAGCCCTGCCCGAGGAAGCGGTTTGTTTTGTTCGCCCGGGTCATGAGCACGAAGACATCCAGCGACATTTGAATTCGCTTCTCGATGAACGGCCCCGGTTTAAACAAATGGGCGAGCGCGGCCGTGCATTCCTGGAGGCACATCATTTGCCGGATAACTATGCGAAAACGTTAAGCGACTTCGCTGCCTCGGTTGTGAATTCGAGCACGTTCACGACCGAGTTTTTGGTCAACCGGGTCGCGCACATTGCCGGCGATTGGCTAAAAGAAGATGTCGATCCGGCGATCCTGGCCAATTCCTCGCGGCAAATCCTCGCGTCCACCGGCCAGGAATGAAATTCCGAAAGGAGATCGTTCGCGTGCTGATCGTGGTCGCACTGGTCACGACATTATGGTGCCGAATCCATCATCGTTATACAATCCGCGATTGGCAGGTTCCGACCAACTACTCTGGCGACGCGCTGTTTATGCTGGCCTGGAGCAAGGCCGCCCAGGACGGCGAATTCCTACCCATCATCCCCAAGATGAATCGTTATCTCGGAGCGCCATTTGTCGCAAACTGGAACGATTTTCCTCTTTCCGAGGACTTGATTTTTTGCGTCACCGGAATATTCGGCCGGCTCGTTGGCATTTGCGCGGCATTGAATCTTTCCTTTCTGCTCGCGTGCGTGCTGGCCGCGGTCACTTTCTATCTGGTTGCGCGCTACCATCGATGGCGATGGGAATGGTGCCTCGCGGGCGCGGTTATCTTCGGGCTCTCGAGTTATGCTTATTGCCGGAATGTGTGGCATCTGCCTTACGTCCATTACTGGCATCTGCCACTGTTCCTGTTAGTCTGCTGGTGGGCAGGTTCAAAAAAAGGACTGACCGTTCGCGACCGTCGCTATCCTTTTGCCGTCGCGATCGCGGCGATCACCGGATTGTTATCCGTTTATTACACAAATTTCTTTCTGCAGTTGCTCGGTCTTGCCACGCTCAGTCAAATCGTCCGCCGAAGCCCGCGGGAAAAGATTCTCGGACCCGCATCACTCGTGGCGATTAGCCTCGGCGCTTTCCTTCTGGCAAGTCTCGATACGTTTATTTATTCGTTTCAACACGGCACCAATCCGAACGGTTTTATTCGGAACTACGCTCAGGTCGAGCATTACTCCTTGTTTCCGGTTCAACTTTTCATCCCGGCATTTGCGCACCGGTGGATGTTCATGCAGAAGCTTGCCACCTATTATAGTGCCTCCAGCGGGCATCCCATCGCCGAGGCGGTTTATCTGGGAATGGTCGGAGCAGCTGGGTTGTTAGGCTTGCTTCTCGTCACGCTAATCGGTCTCCTCCGGCGTCCGGTGCAAAGCCAGGTCCTCGGCCTCCAAACCATCTGGATGATCGGTTATGGCATGACCGGCGGTTTGAATTGTCTGATTGGGCTTTGGGGATTTCCGCTCTTTCATGCCATGAATCGGGTCTCGATCCTGGTGCTGGCGTTGTCTCTCTTTTTTCTCGTTAGGACTTTCTCGCGATTATCCCGTCACTGGCCACAGCCGGTCTGCCTCCTTTCGAGTTTCGCCATTATCGGTTTCGCCATGTTTGAACAGATGCCACCCGGCGTCAAAGGAAGCGAAGTTCAGAAGATTCGGTCGCAGGTGGACGCGGATAGGGATTTTGTCCAAAAAATGGAAAGCCAGCTTCCGCGTGGCGCGATGGTCTTTCAATTGCCGGTTACACCATTCCCCGAAGGCAATCCGATGCATCGAATGGGTTTATATGAATCCTTGCGGCCCTATATCTGGTCGCGAGACCTGCGGTTTTCTCACGGCACCTGTAAAGGACGCGAGTCCGACTCGTGGCAGCTTGGACTCGAACAACGGCCGGCGCCGGAGCTGGTGGAGCTTTTGGAACGTTATGGTTTCGCCGCAATCTGCATCAACGAACGCGCGTACCGGGACCGCGCTGCGCAGTTACGGCAAGACTTTCGCGCAGCAGGACGGGCACGGATTTTTCGAGACAGCAGCGAATTCGCCTGCGTGTTTTTGCAGCCGTCCGCCAACCCGCGTTTACCGGAAGTGCTGACGGATTTTCGGAACGGCTGGCACGCCATGGAATCGAATAACGAAGGGGTCGTCGGCGTCTGGAGCAAAGGAAACGCAAAAATAATCGCAGATAACCAAAGCGGGGAGCGCACGGTCCGCTACCTCAGCTTTGCAATGACCAGTTTGCGTCCTGGAAAGATCGACATCCGCGTCGGGCGCCAGGCCCTTTGGGGTGCTGACCTCAAGCCAGGCAAATGGGAAAACGCTCAGGATTTGCCGCTGGACTTGCCGCCCGGGAAAACCGTTGTCGATCTGGTAACGAATATTCCCGCCGCTTACGTCGACTCCAAGGATTCCCGCAAGGTCGGGTTCTATATGACGAAGTTCCAGTTGACCGAGAAGCCCGCTTCCGTTTCGACGCCCACCGCGCCTTAAATCGGACTAGAGCAAGAGACTCGGCGCTGTTAAAACAGCTGCCCCTGATGCTGTATTCGGAAAAACTCGACCTCGCTTTTATCCACCTGCCCAAGACCGGCGGGGTGTCGTTTCGCGCATTTCTTGAGGAAAATTTTCCGGACATGAAAGACCTGCCGGAACTTCCGGATACACATCACACAATGACTGAGCTCTTCGATGTGTTGCGACAGCGGGGCCAGGATCCAGACGACACCACGATCCTCACGATCATTCGCCATCCATTTGCCCAAGTCGCTTCGCAATATGCCTACTGGCGCAGCGATTTGCTTTCGGACGAGGACGCAGCGCTCCCGAAAGTCCGGGCTGCGCGAGAACTGCCGTTCGAAGAATTCGTTAACGCCTGGGTCCGAGAGGACCTCTACGCCAGGCACCTTTTGGTAAACGGAGAACTGCCGAATAACGTTCATCTAATTCGACTGGACCACATTCGTGAAGATACTGAGCGAATTTTTACCAAGGTGTTTGGATTGCACCTGGAGGTGAGTCTGCCGCACCTCAATCGAAGCCCGGACTACAGCCTTGCCGAACTTTACACGCCAGACATCGAAGCCAGAGTCCGCAACGCATATAAATGGTACTTTCAGGCTAACCCGGACGAGCGGACCGCGCTAAGCCTGGGTTGCGCGCACCATAAAGCGTTTGCAGGGGCAGGCCCCGTTCCGGGACAGTTTTCTCGTTAGGCCGAGAACATGTTATTCTATACGCAGCAATTTCTGGTCTTTTTCGGCGCGGTCTTCGTGCTGTATTGGGCAATGCCCTGGCCGCGCGTCCGGGTGTGGCTTCTTACGATCGCCAGCTTCTATTTTTATATGAGCTGGAATGCCCAGCTCGCCGCGTTGATCGCATTTTCCGCCGTGCTCGACTTTTACCTCGCGCGCCGAATCGAAGCCGCCCGTACTCTTCGCGGCAGGAAAGCGGTCCTCCTTCTGAGCATTATCTGGAACGTAGGCCAACTGGCCTATTTTAAGTACGCAAACTTCTTTCTGGATTCCGCCGGTCATTTCTTTTCGGCGATCGGTATTTCGAAATCCCTTCCTGTCTTGACCGTGATCTTGCCAATCGGTGTCTCTTTTTACACCTTCGAGGCGATCAGTTACACCGTCGACGTTTATCGAGGCGACATCCCGGCCGAGAAGAAACTCATCAACTTCGTTCTGTTCATCAGTTTCTTCCCTCGCCTCATCGCCGGTCCAATCATTCGCGGCCGAAATTTTCTTCCTCAAATCGATCGTCTCAAACGCTGGGATTGGGCGAGGCTGCAACTGGCCGCCAACTATTTTGTGCGCGGCTTATTCAAGAAGGTTGTTATCGCCGACCGGATGGCAGCATTCGCGGATCCTGTGTTCGCCATTCCAGCGAACTATGGAACCGGCGTGACCTGGATCGGGCTCCTGGCCTACACGATTCAGATCTATTGCGACTTTTCCGGTTACAGCGACATGGCCGTCGGTCTCGGCCATGCATTGGGTTACAAGCTTCCGCAAAATTTCCGGATGCCTTACCTCGCGGCAAACATCGCTGATTTCTGGAGCCGATGGCACATATCGCTCACCAGCTGGTTACGCGATTACATTTTCATTCCGCTTGGCGGAACCCGTTGCGGGCCGATCCGGGCCGCCGGGAACGTCGTCATTACGATGGCGCTTTGCGGCTTATGGCACGGGGCTCAGTGGCATTTCGTCCTTTTCGGACTGATCCAGGCCGCGCTGCTTCTCATTCATCGACAGTTCGCAATCTATTGCCGCAGCCACCCCGCGCTGGACCGCCTTCTACAAACTGGTCCCGGCGTGCTCGCTCGTGTTGCCCTGACGTTCCTGACGTTCATCCTCACACTCGTTGTTTTTCGCTCCCCGAGTTTCTCCGACACCATCACGATCTACAGACGTCTCGCCGATTTTTCGTTAGGTTTCGGCACGGCCCAGCCCTTGTCGATCTTTTGGTGGCTCGCCGCATTGGCGGTTGCCGCCCATCTGTTCAAGCGAAGCGGTTGGGGAAAGGAACTTTGGATGCGCAGTACGCCGCCTGCCCGGGCTTTTGGTTATGCGACGGTGCTTACTTTAGCTCTCCTACTGTCTCCGTCGGCCGGAAAAGCGTTCATCTATTTCCAGTTCTAGGTGATGAAGCGAAACGAATCTATCCAAGGCTCGCGTGCGTCCCTTCTATGGACTCTCATTTTTTTCGCGCTCATCCAAGTCAGCCTCGTAGGGTGGGTCCAAGCATTGCGGCCCTCGCCGGGCTACGACCCCGAATACGCACAAAAGCTCGCCAAACTTCGTTCGCGGCTGCGGGAAACGGGAAGGCCCAGCTCGCTAACCTTTGCCTTTGGCAGCTCCCGGGTGGCGACGGGGCTGCAACCGGAGTCCCTGGTCGAATCGCAAACCCAGACCAGTGCGCGACTTTTCAACTTCGGTATCTGCCGTTGGGTAAATCCGACGGCCCAGGCGATTGTGCTCAACCGTTTGCTTCGCGCCGGTTTGCAGCCGGACTTCGTCGTCTTTGAGGTCTTCCCCGCTTACCTCGGCTTCGAAAGAGTTCAAAATCCCGACCCGATCCGTCTGGGCTGGGATGACCTTTCCGTGCTCGATCGTTATGTCGAACATCCAGTTATGGAGCGCCTGAACTGGCTCGGGTTGCGCGCCGTACCGGCATTCTCCGGCCGGTTCGTGCTGTTGGAACGCTGGGCTCCGCAGTGGATCCGAGGCGATGCAACAGTCGGATTCAACTGGGCAAATCTCGGAAACTGGGGATGGACATCTCTACCGCACTACGCCCGGCAGTACGGACTCTCACACGACGTCGCCCAAGGTTATCGGCAGTTGCTTGAGACATGGTCGGCGGATCGCGCATCGAGACAGGCTTACGGCGAAGTCCTCGAACTTTGTCACAGGAAAGGAATCGGTGCAGCTTTGATTCTAATGCCGGAACACAGCCAGATACGCGGCTACTATCCCCCTCACGTGGAGGCAAAGTTGCAGACCATTCTCGATGGACTGCGAAACCAATTTGGTGCCGTCGTGATTGACGCACGAACGTGGGCCGACGATCAAAGCTTTGTCGATGGCATTCACCTTACTCATGAGGGAGCGAAGAAGTTTACCCGGCTCTTGAATGCGAAAGCACTTGAGCCGCTGATAATGCCCATGTTGGCCGCCAGAAATGCCGCAGCGGGACGAACCGCGAGCGCTCCATAAAAGGTTCGTTAGGCCCGCCAGGTAACCGAAATGGTTTCGTCAATTATCCGTTAACGACCGTCCCGCCGTTCGGGTGCAGGATTTGCCCGGTCATATACGACGAATCGTCCGACGCCAGGAACACGTAACACGTGGCCACTTCCTCCGGTTGTCCCGGCCGGCCTAACGGAACGTCGGAACCAAATGTGGCGACTTCTTCAGCCGGGAAGGTCGACGGTATGAGAGGTGTCCAGATCGGACCAGGCGCCACGCCATTCACGCGAATCCCTTTCTTCGCCAAACCCTGCGACAGCGATCGGGTCAGCGCAATCTCCGCTCCCTTTGTGGCGGAATAATCAAGCAGCTCCGGACTACCTTTGTAGGCAGTCACCGAGGTCGTGTTAATGATGACGCTTCCCTTGCGCAAATGTTTCATCGCCGCCTTGATCATGAAGAAATAGGCAAAGACATTCGTGCGAAAAGTCTGTTCCAGTTGTTTGGCAGAAATTTTCTCGATCGATTCCTGGGGATGCTGTTCCGCCGCATTATTCACAACGATGTCCAGCCGGCCGAACTCGGACAGCGCTTGTTTGACGACCTTCTGGCAAAACTTTTCATCGCCGACGTCGCCGTCGATTAACAGGCATTTCCGGCCATGTTGCTCAACCAACTGTTCGGTTTCCCGGGCGTCGCGATGTTCTTCGAGGTAAACGATGGAGACGTCGGCGCCCTCTTTGGCAAAGGCGATGGCTACGGCGCGGCCGATGCCACTGTCGCCGCCGGTGATGATCGCCACCTTACCCTCGAGTTTCAAAGCCTGAGGCTTCGCGCCCTCGGACTGGGGCCGGGGCGTCATCTCGTGTTCCCGGCCCGGTTGTCGATTTTGGTGCTGTGGCGGCTGTAACTTTTTCTCTTTCGGCATGGCGAAATCATTCGATTCTGGCTCTCGGGTCAGCCGTGACGAAAAATTTCGCAAAAAAATGCGATTTCGCGGTTGACGATTACGGGGCTATCGGTAATTTGCTGACCCGCCGCGCGCGGGACTCTTCGAATGGAGAGTATGTTCTGCGTACATTTGGGACTGCAAATTGCACTCAATTTTGTCCCGGCAATTTACGGTTAAACGTAATGATCCGGGGGCAGGGTTGAGTTTTTTGTTGCCTGCGAATGTGCGTAAGAGGCTGGTTCTTTGACATCTACATACAGGGTAGTAAGTAAGTACAACTTTAAGAGCTGAGTCTGAAATAGATCGGCTGGAGGTTAAGATCTTCAGCCAAGAGAGTTTCAGTTATCAAAAGAATCTCTGGTCCCGCCTTAAGCAGCGGGATCGGAACAGATTGATCAAGCTACAAAGAGCGCATCATGGATGCCTTGGTGCCAATAGGCGATGAAGGACGTGACAAGCTGCGATAAGCGACGGAGAGCGGCAAATACGCTTTGACCCGTCGATGTCCGAATGGGGTAACCTGAGTGGGATAATACCTGCTCGAGTTTCTGTGAATACATAGCAGAAACATCGCGAAACCCGGCGAAGTGAAACATCTCAGTAACCGGAGGAATAGAAAAAGAAATTGATTCCGTAAGTAGTGGCGAGCGAAAGCGGAACAGGCCAAACCCGTTAATTTATTAATGGGGGTTGTAGGAGCCCGACGTGGTAGTGCAAAGGTTAGGTGAAGCGAATGGAAAATCGCCTCATAGAGGGTGACAAGCCCGTAACCGAAAACCGGAGCACGCCTAGGGATTTCCTGAGTAATACGATGCACGTGAAACTTCGTATGAATCTGTGCGGACCACCGCATAAGCCTAAATACTAATTGGCGACCGATAGTGAACCAGTACCGCGAGGGAAAGGTGAAAAGAACCGCTGTGAGCGGAGTGAAATAGTACCTGAAATGATGTGCTTACAAGGTGTGGAAGCCGGCTTGTCCGGTGACCGCGTGCCTTTTGCTTAATGAGTCTGCGAGTTACTATCAGTGGCAAGCCTAAGTCGTTATGCGATGGAGGCGAAGCGAAAGCGAGTCCGAAATGGGCGAACATAGTCGCTGGTAGTAGACCCGAAGCGGAGGTGATCTACCCATGAGCAGGATGAAAGTTGCTTAACCGCAACTGAAGGTCCGAACCCGTGAAAGTTGAAAATTTCTGGGATGACTTGTGGGTAGGAGCGAAAGACTAATCAAACCCCGTGATAGCTGGTTCTCCCCGAAATAGCTTGAGGGCTAGCCTCGTGTGCTGACCTGCGGAGGTAGAGCACTGGATGAACTAGGGCCCATACCAGGGTACCGAACTCAATCAAACTCCGAATACCGCAGGGTGTAACACGGGAGTCAGTGCGTGAGGGATAAGCTTCACGCGCGAGAGGCAAACATGCCAGACCAACAGCTAAGGTGCCCAAATACCGTTCAGTGGAAAGGATGTGAGGTTGCTTAGACAGTGAGGATGTTGGCTTAGAGGCAGCCATCATTTAAACAGTGCGTAATAGCTGACTCATCGAGCGATCTCGCGCCGATAATGATTGGCGATAAGCGGTATACCGAAGCTTTGGAAGACGATTAGTTTCGACTAGTCGGATTGGTAGGGGAGCGTTGTAGCGACATCGAAGCAGAAGCGGAAGCGACTGTGGAGTTTCTACAAGTGAGAATGCAGACATGAGTAGCGATAAGACAGGTTAAATTCCTGTCCGCCGTAAACCCAAGGTTTCCTGGGGAAGGTTCGTCCTCCCAGGGTTAGTCGGGACCTAAGTCGAGGCCGAAGGGCGTAGACGATGGACAGCTGGTTTAATATTCCAGCACCGGCTGTGGTTAAGTTTAGTTGTGACATGTGGGCGGAGACAGGTCGCCGATTGAAAGTGGCGGTCTGCTCGCAAGAGCAAGGACGGAGAGGCCTCGGCTGAACCGGATCTGTTAAAGCCTGCATCAAGAAAACCAACTAAATGTTCCCACGGTTGCCCGTACCGTAAACCGACACAGGTGGGTGAGTAGAATATACTAAGGCGCGTGAGTGAAACCTCGTTAAGGAACTCGGCAATCTAGCCCCGTAACTTCGGAAGAAGGGGTGCCGGTCGCAAGACCGGTCGCAGTGAAATGGGTCAACCGACTGTTTAACAAAAACACAGCACTCTGCCAAGTCGTTAAGACGACGTATAGGGTGTGACACGTGACCAATGCGGAAAGATTATGGTAAGTGGTTAGTCGCAAGACGAAGCTACGAGCCGAAGTCCCCGTGAATGTCGGCCGTAACTATAACGGTCCTAAGGTAGCGAAATTCCTTGTCGGGTAAGTTCCGACCTGCACGAATCGTGTAACGAGTTGACCGCTGTCTCAACGAGGAGCTCAGCGAAGTTGTAGTGGCGGTGAAGATGCCGCCTACCCGCAGTAGGACGGAAAGACCCTATGCACCTTTACTACACGCTGTTACTGTTGTTTCGGTTTCATTGCTTAGCGTAAGTGGGAGGCTTCGATTCGCATCTTTTGGGGTGCGATGAGCCGCCAATGAAACACCACCCTATGGTACTGGAATAACTAACCTTTGCCCGTATATCCGGGAAAGGGACACTGGCAGCCGGCTAGTTTTACTGGGGCGGTATCCTCCCAAAGAGTAACGGAGGAGTACGAAGGTTGGCTCAACCTGGTTGGCAATCAGGTGACGAGTATATGGATATAAGCCAGCTTAACTGTGAGAGACACACCTCGAGCAGGTACGAAAGTAGGTCCAAGTGATCCGGTGGTTGAATGTGGAATTGCCATCGCTCAACGGACAAAAGGTACGCTAGGGATAACAGGCTGATCCTGCCCAAGAGCTCATATCGACGGCAGGGTTTGGCACCTCGATGTCGGCTCATCACATCCTGGGGCTGGAGAAGGTCCCAAGGGTCCGGCTGTTCGCCGGTTAAAGTGGTACGCGAGCTGGGTTCAGAACGTCGCGAGACAGTTCGGTCCTTATCCACTGTGGGCGCAGGAGAATTGAGGGGTTCAGACCTTAGTACGAGAGGACCGGGTCTGACGAACCGCTGGTGTTCCAGTTGTCGTGTCAACGGCAGTGCTGGGTAGCTATGTTCGGAAAGGATAAGCGCTGAAAGCATCTAAGCGCCAAGCCTATCCCAAGATGAGTTCTCCCTGAAGGGTCGTGGTAGACCACCACGTTGATAGGTCACTGGTGTAAGTGCAGTAATGTATTCAGCTAAGTGATACTAATAACCCGTTCGGCTTGATCTTTTACTTTTCTGTTAACCCGTTCCGCGCAAGCGGAACGGCAAACAGAGGAGACCAAAAGATCTCAAAATAAAACGAAGCCCAAGAAGTTAGACCTACACTTCCTGTATGTAGATATCAGCGAGTCAGCTGGTTCTTTGAAAATTTGGACGTGAATCGTTAAATCGAGAATCGTGAATCGGACAGAGTGCTTCCGATGTAACGCTTTAACGGATCTCGATTCACGCGCCAGAAGCGAATCCCGAATCTTTCGAGCTTCGCTTCTGGTGATACTAGCGCAGTGGTCCCACCCGTTCCCATTCCGAACACGGAAGTGAAACGCTGCAGCCCCGATGGTAGTACGGCGATAGGCCGCGCGAGAGTAGGACATCGCCAGAACAAAGTGCCCGGTGGGTTTATCCCATCGGGCATTTTGCTTTCTGGACGTTGCCTACTCGAGTGCGGCGCGGCGGAACGCCGTATGCCGCAAGAGAACGGAGCGCGTTGGCAACGTGCGACGTGGACCTCAGGCCCAAAGGGCCGAGTGAGCGGGAGCGAACGAGTCAGTAGGACATCGCCAGAACAAAATGCCCGGTCAGATCAAACCGATCTGCCGGGCGTTTTGCTGTACACAACCCTGAAGGGATGTCCTGCTCTCGCGCGGCGCCCAACTCGGCGGGCATCGCCGCAAGAGAACAAGCGCGTCGGGAACGCGCGCCTAGATGAAGGCTGTCAGGCCCGAGCCCCGAAGGGGTGAGCGAACGGGCGTTCGCGAATCAGTAGGGCATCAGTAACGCATCATCAAACCGTTCCCCTTCCCTCAGACTCTTAAATCTCAACCTTCGTAAGACCTTCGTCGGATAGACCCGGCGCCATCGCTCACGCAGATTCCGCGGGAAATGTCCCACATCCTGCACTTTCCGCCTTGGCTCTTTGGGAGCATTGTCGTCGGGGCTTTCATTATCGCCGGCGTTGTCGGCCTCGCATTTTTCAACGGCGTCATCCGCGATCGCATCCACCTCACCGAAGCAATGAACAACGACGTGATCTTCTTTGCCTCCGCCATATCAGTCTTTTATAGCCTGATCGTAGGCCTGATCGCCGTCGGAGTTTGGCGAACCTACACCGAAGCTTCCGACATCGTCTCGGAAGAGGCCACCGCCATTGGCTGTTTCTATCGCGACATCAGCGGCTATGTCGAGCCGACCCGAACCCAATTACAGCAGGAGGTTCGCGCATACACCGAGTTTCTCATTAAGGTGGCGTGGCCCAAGCAAAGCCAGGGAATTGCCACCGACGAGGCAACTCGAATGTTGACGAAGCTCGAGAAGGATCTCGTCGCCTACGAACCGCAAACGCCCGGTCAGCAAATTCTCCACGCCCAGGCCATGGGCCAATACAACAACATTGCGGGATTGCGACGAAAGAGACTGCACAGCATCGGCGCGGGCCTCCCTTCGGTGATGTGGAGCGTGGTTTTGCTCGGTGCGGCGCTCGTGTTGGGTGTCACCTATCTCGTCCGGATCGAACGCAACGTGCAGTTCGTATTAACCGGGTGCCTCGCAATGTTCATCGGCCTCGTCGTCTTCGTAATCGCCAGCCTCGACCAGCCCCTAAGCGGACCGCTGGCGATCGATTCACGCCCCTACCAGCTCGTTCTCGAACGCCTGATAGATCTGAAATAGCCGGGCGAATTAGAGGCCGAGTTCGAGATCCACTTCCAAACTCTCGACGGTGTCCCGCAGCTCTTCCGAGCTGCACGGTTTGCTGAGCACTTCGTCGATCTCCAAATCCTCGTAAATCCCGATGTTCGCCGGCGAAAGATGGCCGGATAAAACGACGATCTTGCCTTTGTATTTCTGCTTTCGAAGCTTCTTTACCAGTTCCAATCCGCCCGCTGATGGCATCCGATGATCGGTGATAACGATGTCGAACTTCTGCTTCGCAGCCATGTGCAATGCGTCGCGCCCGTTTGAAGCGACAACGACCTTGCGATGGGCTGCCTCAAGCCCACACGCAATGGACTCCCCGATCACCGGCTCGTCGTCCACTGCCAAAATCCGTGTCTTCTTTGTCATATTGTGAGGTGACTCTTCATCCCGTTGAAGCACGGCGTGCGCCCGGCCGTGGCTTTTTCCACGCCGGCCGCCGAATTCGACTCCATCCGTTTGCTCCACGCAACTTGTCGCGTCGTCGGCTAGACCGCAGACGGTTCCGCGGTAAACTCCGTTATGCTTACAAGCCAAAAGGTTATCGACGCCATTAACGAGCAAATCGGATACGAATTCAGTGCTTCCATGCAGTACTTCGCCATCAGCGCCTATTTTGCCGCCGAAGCCTTGCCGCAGCTTTCGCAGCACTTCCTGAAACAGGCCGAGGAGGAAAAGGATCACGCGCTCCGGTTTATGAAATACGTGGTCGATGCCGGCGGTTTTGTGATCATCCCCGCGATCGAAGCGCCCAAATCGAAATTCAAGAACCCGGAAGCGGCGGTGAAACTGTCTCTGGACCAGGAAGTGCACGTCACCAACCAGATCAACGGCCTCGTCGAGCTCGCCCGGAAGCAAAACGACTACATCACGATCAATTTCCTTCAGTGGTTCCTCACCGAACAGCTCGAGGAAGTTTCTTCGATGGACAACCTGCTCAAGGTCGTCCAGCGCGCCGGCACCAACGTTCTCCAGGCTGACGAATACTTAGCTCGAGTCGGCGTTCGCACGATGCCTGAACCGCCGGCCGAGTAGGACTGGACAGGATTTACGGAATTAACAGGATTGGATGCAATCGGGGCCAGTGAAGTCAGCACAGTCCTGATCCTGTAAATCTTGTTAGTCCGGTCTAGTCAGTGAATTTCAAAGACCATTTCTCCAAGCAGGCCGCTGACTACGCAAAGTTTCGCCCGCGTTACCCGCGCGCGCTATTTGATTATCTCGGAAGCATCGCGCCAGGCCGCAAGCTTGCGTGGGACTGCGCCACCGGAAGCGGACAGGCGGCGGTCGAGTTGGCCGACGTTTTCGAACGCGTCATTGCAACCGACGCCAGCGAAAAGCAACTCAACAACGCGGAACCGCACACGCGCGTGGATTACCGCGTGGCCACCGCAGAAGACAGCGGGTTGGAAACCGGCAGTGTCGACCTTGTGATGGTTGCACAGGCGTTGCATTGGTTCGATCTCGACCGTTTCTACGCGGAAACCAACCGAGTGTTGAAATGTCGTGGTGTCATCGCGGTATCCGCTTACAGATTTTTTCACATCGAACCCGACATCGACGATCTGATCAACCGCCGATATTACCAGGACATCGTAGGCTCGTTTTGGCCTCCCGAGCGCAGGCAGATAGAGAACTTCGAGCAGATCCCCTTTCCTTTTCCAAGCATCCACCCACCGCCGTTCGAGATGACGGCTGAATGGAATCGGGACGACTTGCTCGGCTACCTGTGGACATGGTCGGCGACTCAGCGCTACCACGCGGCGAACGGTCGGGATCCGCGCGATGAAATTCTTGGCGATCTTCGTTCGGCTTGGGGCGACCCGGGCCAAAAGCGGCGAGTCGTCTGGCCGCTGGCACTCCGTATCGGGGTCAGGCCATCGTAAGACCACTTCCGACAGCGGCGGGTCCTAACGAACGCCGCACAATAAGCTTGTCATGGAATTCACGACCGTCGTTGAATGAGCACATGAATCTGAAAACTCTCTGCGCACTAATCGCCACTACGTTCGTCTTCTGCAGCGCCCTGTTCGGCGAAACCGTTAATCTCACTGGCACAGTCGTCTCCGTTACCGACACGAAAATTGTCCTGCTCTCGAGCAGCAAGGAGGAATGGACGATCGACCGCACCGCCGATACCACCGTCTCCAGCGGCAAGCTCGAAGTCGGCTCGACCGTGACGGTCCAAACCGTTTCGACCAGCGCTCACAAGAACGAGAAGGTCAACAACCGCTAGTCCGGACGGCGACCGCCACCTGCGGCGATTGTCCGATTGGTTATTCAAAAGTCTTGAATAGAGGCGGTTTACCGCAGTCTAATCGATCACTTATGAAAATCACCACAGCAGTCAGTTTGTTAGCCGCCGCAATGTTCGCGCTCAGCAGCTCGGCGTTCGCCGGCGCCAAGGATTACCAGGTCACAGGGCCGATTCTTGAAGTGAACGACAGCATGATCGCGGTCCAGAAGGGCAAAGACCGTTGGGAGATCGATCGCAATTCCAGCACCAAAGCGGAAGGCGAGATGAAAGTGGGCGACAAAGTGACCGTTCATTACACGATGACGGCCACCTCGATCGAAGCCAAGGCTGCGGCCAAGGGCGACAAGAAAGACAAGGCCGATAAGAAAGCCGACAAAGCTGCCAAGAAAGAAGACAAGGCAGCGACAGCAGCTAGCCCGGCTGCCTCAGCGTCACCAAAAAAATAACGCACGGAAAATCGAGATCGCCGGGGACACAACCGTTCCCGGCGATTTCCTTTTCCACCGCGGTTACGGTTTCTTCCTTCGTTGCAATTTTACGTATCCAAACGCCGCGCCAATCGCCAGCAGGCTTAACGAACTGGGTTCGGGAACAACGCTGACATTTCGAAGCTGGAACGCGTTGACCGTCGGCGCCTGAGAACTGTTGGTGCCGTTGAAAGTGATGAACTGGTTAGGATCGCCGCAGGTAAATGTCCCGATCACCCATTGCCCGACACCGCCGTTCGCATTGGTCGTGTTCGCGTCGACCGTGACAGGAAGCGGCGAGGTGGCAACGGTATCGAATCCAACGTTGGGGCTGAAGTTCGATGCGTTGGTCCAGAATTGAAATTGGTATATCTGCCCCACGGTCAGGTTGTGAATGGCGAGGGTGAGTGTGTTGTTGTCGCTGGTTGAGATGGCACTGCTCAAGAGCGTCCGGTAATTGGCGCTCAAATTGGAAAACGGCGCGGACGCCGATCCAAAGTTATTCGCCGGAACGAGAACCCCCGGCGTCTCGGTGAAGGTAAAGTTACCGTTTGTCGCACTCGTCGTGCCTCCGGTGACGTTGAACTGGCTGAACGTCACACCGTTGACGCTGACGTCCGGGCCAAACATGTTGAACGCCGCAACTAACGAACCATTTGTGCTGACATCGCTGTCGCCAGAAATATTCGTGGCGTTACCCCAGATGATGAGTGAACCCTCCGCCCCGGCGTAGGCCGCGCTCGGCGCTAGATTAAAAGCGCAAAAAGCAGCAACGAAAATTATAAGGCCGCAGCGCATCATATCCTTTTGAACCCTGCGCCGATTTTGAGCAAAATGCCGCGAAAAGGTCAAGGTCAATGAACCGTGAATTCAAGCTTGCCGTCCCCGTCTTCCACGGAAACCCGCTGGCCCTCGCGGACTTTCCCTTCCAGAATCTCTAGGCTTAACGGATCGAGAATCAGCTTTTGGATCGCACGCTTGAGCGGCCGCGCTCCATAAACCGGATCGTAGCCTTCGCGGGCGATGAGCGCCTTCGCCTTGTCCGAGAGCTCAATGTCGATCTTTTGCTGTTGCAGCCGCTTGGTGAGGCGGTTCAGCTGGATATCGACAATCTTCTTCAGCTCGTTTTCGCCTAACCGGTCGAAAATGATCACTTCATCCACCCGGTTCAAGAACTCCGGCCGAAAATGCTGGCGGAGCGCGTCCATCACAAGACGTGACCGGCCTTCGCTCGATTCCTCTTCCATGATGAATTGCGAGCCGATGTTCGAAGTCATGATAATGACCGTATTCTTGAAATCGACCGTTCTCCCCTGCCCATCCGTGATCCGGCCATCATCAAGCACCTGGAGCAAGACGTTGAACACATCCTGATGCGCTTTTTCGATCTCGTCGAACAGGACCACCGAATACGGTTTACGCCTAACCGCCTCTGACAACTGCCCGCCCTCCTCGTAGCCGACATATCCCGGCGGAGCGCCGATCAACCGCGCGACCGTGTGTTTCTCCATGTATTCGCTCATGTCGATCCGGATCATCGCGTTCTCGTCGTCGAAGAGGAATTCAGCGAGTGCGCGGGATAACTCGGTCTTGCCGACCCCGGTAGGCCCGAGAAAAATGAATGAACCGATCGGACGATTTGGATCCTGTAAACCCGCGCGGGCTCGGCGCACTGCGTTCGAAACGGCCTTAATTGCGGCCTCCTGATCAACCACGCGCTGGTGCAAATGTTCCTCGAGCTGGATTAACTTCTGGCGCTCCCCCTCCTGCAACCGTGAAACCGGAATGTGCGTCCAGCTGGAAACCACTTCGGCAATATCTTCGTCCGTGACTTCCTCGCGCAGGAGTGCCTTGTTGCTTTTCGCGCCATTTGCCGTTGCATCCGCCAATTTCTTCTCCAGCTCGGGAATCTGCCCATACTGAATCTCGCTTGCCTTGGCGAGCTCGCCTCGGCGCTGGGCGCGCTCGAGTTCGGTGCGCAACTGCTCGAGTCGCTCCTTCCACTTGCGTTGCTCGTCAATGACCGCTTTTTCTTTCTGCCATTCAGCCTTTAACGCCGATGACTTTTCTTTTAGCTCAGCCAATTCCTTCTCGAGCTTCTTAAGACGCTCCTTGCTCGCCGGATCCTTCTCTTTCTTGAGCGCCTGACGTTCCATCTCGTGCTGCATCACCTCGCGCTCGATCACGTCGATCTCCGTAGGCATGGAATCGAGTTCGATCTTCAATCGTGATGCCGCTTCATCGACGAGATCGATGGCTTTGTCGGGAAGAAACCGGTCGCTGATGTAGCGATGTGAAAGTGTCGCCGCGGCAACGAGTGCCGCATCGGTTATGCGGACGCCGTGATGGACTTCGTAGCGCTCCTTCAAGCCCCGCAGGATCGCAATCGTATCTTCGACGCTCGGCTCGTCGACCACCACGGGTTGAAAACGCCGCTCCAGCGCGGCGTCTTTCTCGATGTACTTGCGATACTCATCGAGTGTCGTAGCCCCGATGGTTCGCAGTTCGCCGCGCGCGAGCTGCGGCTTCAACAAATTCGACGCGTCGACCGAGCCTTCGGCCGCGCCGGCTCCGACGATCGTATGCAGCTCATCTATAAATAGAATGATCTCGCCCTGCGAATCGGTCACCTCCTTCAAAAACGCTTTGAGCCGGTCTTCGAATTCGCCGCGGAACTTTGCGCCGGCAACCATCGCGCCAATATCCATCGCGATCAGCCGCTTTTGTTTCAACGATTCCGGAACGTCGCCGGAAATAATCCGGCGAGCCAACCCCTCGACAATGGCCGTTTTTCCAACTCCGGGATCCCCAATCAACACCGGATTGTTTTTGGTCCGGCGTGAAAGCACCTGCATGATCCGCCGGATTTCGTTATCGCGCCCAATCACCGGATCAATTTTGCCGCGCCGCGCCATTTGCGTGAGGTCGCGTCCATACTTTTCCAGCGTTTGATACTTCCCCTCCGGATTTTGATCGGTCACACGCTGCGAACCGCGAACCTCTTGCAGCGCCTGCATCAACTTGTCGCGAGTGATCCCAACCTGTTTCAGAACTTTCGCCGCGGAAACATTCGCACTCGTTAGGGCCAGAAGATAATGCTCGGCGCTGGTGAATTCATCGCGCAGTCCCGACATTTCTTTTTCGGCGGCGTCGAGCACGGTGCGAAGCTCATTCCCGACGCGCACATCCGCCGACGCACCGTGAACGGTGTGCCGCGATTCGAGTTCCTGCTGCAACCGGTTACGGAGATCACCGGCATTCACACCCATCTTTTCGAGCAGCGGGCGGGTCACTCCATCGGCCTGGTCAAGCAGCGCCGCCAGGAAGTGCTCGTTGCCGATCTCCGAATGATGGAGATCGGACGCGAGCGATTGGGAAGCCTGTAGCGCCTCCTGCATCTTCTGGGTGTACTTATCGATCCGCATACGGAAATTTAGCGCACCCTCGCCACCCGGCAATCGCGGCCCGACCAAGCCATGCGCGGAACAAAAATTGTCGACGAGGGGTCGTTTCTCATTCAGATTCCACGCCAATGTCCAAAGACACCCCGAAGGCGATCTTCATCATCATCCTGATGCTCATTGTGCTGGTGGTCCTCCTAACGTGGGCCAACCACATTCGACCCCACTAACTCTAGGTTGAATTTCGGGACTGCGTTGATTGCGGGAGCCGTGCATCCCGCGTATGAATCTGGGCGATGAGCGCTGAAGTAAAGCTAACTACCAGGAACGCTCTTCGCGTTTTGCAGAATCGCCCGTTCCGGCGTTACATTATCGGTTCTGCGATTTCCGATACCGGCACCTGGATGCAGGTCATGGCGCAGTCATGGGTAATGACCACCCTGACAACCTCCGCCCTGATGCTTGGCGTAGCGAACCTTTGCGCCGGCCTGCCGATGCTCGCGCTAACGATGATTGGTGGTTCGGCTGCCGACCGGTTCGACAAACGCAAAATTTTGTTGGCGACGCAATTCGTCCAGATTGGCATCGCAATCTCGATCGGCTGGTTGATCTGGACCGGGCATATCGCGATCTGGCACGTCTTTTTTTTCGCCGCCGTGCAGGGGGTCTCGAATTCATTCGAGATGCCGACGCTTTCCGCACTCGTACCCGAATTGGTTGGGCGGGAACAAATCCAACCGGCGATCTCACTCGATCGCACGGTGTTTCATGGAACCCGCATGATTGGATTCTCGCTTGCCGGCATCGCGATCAAGTTTTGGGGAATGGCTTCGGCCTTTCTGCTCAACGCCTTCACGTTCGTTGCGTTTATCATCGCGATCCTAACTTTGCCGCCGCGCCAGCGTGGGACAGCCGAAGAAGAGGAAAAGCGATCCAGCGGAATCAAGGATGGCTTTCGCTATATCGCTCAGGACAAACCGAGCCTGGCGATGCTCGTTCTCATCGCCACGCAATCACTCTGCATTTTCCCGATCATCACCATCATGATGCCGCTCTACGGCAAGCTCGTGCTTCACCTCGGGCCGGATCGCGTCAGCTACCTGATGGGCGCATCGGCCATCGGCTCGGTGGTCGGCGCACTATTCCTGATCGGGCTCCCGCGCGACAAACGCGCGCCACTCATGATGATCAACGCCGTGGGCGTGACCGGTGCGATTCTCGGGATGTCGCTCGCGCCCTCATTCTTTGTCGCGACCGGTCTCATGATCGTCAATTCGCTCTGCCTCGCGATGAACTTCGCGCTCTGCAGCACAATCGTGCAGGAACGAGCACCCGATCACCTTCGCGGACGCGTGTCCGGTGTCTTCATGTTAGCCTTTGTCGGCATCATGCCGTTCGCCGGACTGGGGGTAACGGCTCTTTCGGATTTCATTGGAATGCCGAAAGCCCTGGCGATAGCTGCGCTCTCCTACGGCGTGATCACCTTGCTGGTGCTGGCACGGGTCCGCAAACAATGCTGTGAAGGACCGATAAGCGAGATCAGGGACGCAGCCTCATCAACCGTTCCGGCCGCGGTCTAACGAATCGCCTCTAATGCCCCAAATTTCCTTCTCCACCTGCTGGAATTCAAGCCGCCACACCGCCGGCGAAGAGATGCTTCAGGAGATTGTCGAGCTTGGCTTCAATTACATCGAGCTGGGACATGGCGTCCGGATTTCATTGATGCCCGGTATCCAGAAAATGTTCGATGCCGGCAAGGTAACCTTCAGCAGCCTGCACAACTTCTGCCCATTGCCCGTGGAGGTGATGCACGCTTCACCTGACTGTTACCAACTGTCCGCCGCCTACTCGAAAGAGCGGGAACGCGCAATCAAGCAAACCTTCCAGACCATCGACTTCGCCCAGCGACTCGGAGCGCCATTTGTCGTGATGCATCTCGGCGAAGTGCCGATCGGAGCCGTGACTGATTCGCTGATCGCCATGGTCAAAAAGGGGAAACTCCTTTCGCGGGAATACGTGCGAAAGAAAATCCGGGCGGTCCAAAAACGCGAAGCGGAAGCGCCGCCCTATCTCGCGCGAGTCAAGGACGCCCTCAAGCCGATCGTCGAATACGCCGCAAACAAGAATGTGAAATTGGGAATCGAAGGGCGACGGGGATACGAAGAAATTCCGACTGAGCGGGAGCTCGCCGCGTTGCTCGAGGAGCTCAATTCCCCGGCTGCCGGTTATTGGCACGACTTCGGCCACATCCAGATCAAAGAAAATCTCGCGTTTCTCGATCATGCCGAGTGGCTGCGCACGATCGGGCCCCGGGCGCTGGGTTGCCATGTGCAGGATTGCGTCTGGCCGGCGCAGGACCATCAGCCGCCCTTTGCCGGTAATGTCGATCTTGTGAACTTGGTTCCGCTATTGCCCAAGACTTGCCAGTATGTGTGGGAGATGAGCCCGCGAAAAACGGCGGATGAAATACGACGGTCGGTCGTGAAGTGGAAGAAACATTTCGGCGAATGAAAAAAACCGTTCTCACTCTCATTCAGATCTCGGTCACCGTCGGAATGCTCTGGTGGGTCTTCCACGATCCCACACAGCGACATGCGATGCGTGAGGCGTTGCATAAGGCGAACTACGGCTGGGTCGTGCTGGCGATGGTGGCGTATTTCATCGTCGAAATCGCCGCTGCAATTCGCTGGCAGATCCTGCTTCGCGTCCAAAAAATTTATCTGAGTCTGTCACGAGTTTCCGGACTTTTCCTCATCGGGATGTTTTACAACCAGGTTCTGCCGGGTGGAACCGCCGGCGATATCATGAAGAGTTATCTGCTCCTCAAGGAGACGGAAAAGAAAGCCGGCGCTCTTCTCGCGGTCGTGTTCGACCGTTTGGTAGGCCTGATCGCGCTGGTCGCGATCACGGTCACACTGGTTAGCCTTCGTTTCGATCTACTCTGGAGAACGCCGCCACCGGCCGACTCGAATCTGACGCCGCGGCAACTTGTGACCATTCTTCTCGTTATTCTCGGCAGCTCAATTCTCGGTTTGCTAACGAGTTTTATTATCAGTGGATTTAACCTTCTCAAATATCTCCCGCAGAAGCTTCCCGGTCGCGAGAAATTGATCGAAATTTCGGCCGCTTATCATCTTTATGCCCGTCACTGGGTCGCGACGACGATGGCATTTTGTGCTTCGTTAGTCGCCCATCTTGCCACGTTCACCACGTTTCTGTGCGTAGCCTTTGCTTTTCATGCGAACGTCAAAGTTCTCGATTTCTTTGCCGTGTTGCCTATCGAACGTACCATCACAGCGTTGCCGATCAGTGTGGCCGGCGTCGGCCTGCGCGAAAAAATCCTGCAAGTCTTGCTGAACAATCTTTGTCATATCGATATTCCGGTGGCGAAGCTGATCGGAACGATGAGCTTCATTGTCATGTTTGTCTGCTGTATTCCGGGCGCAGTTGTTTATTTCTTCTATCGTCCCAGCGGATCCACCGGGCGGGTTCGTCTGCGCGAGATGAAAGAGCAAGTGTCGACGCTCGAGCATGAAATCAGCGAAGCGGAGTGAAGATTTTCAACGCTCAATGCTCAATTCAAATACTTGAACGTTGGGCGTTGGTTTCCTGATGAGCAAGACCGCTCGCCCTTTTGTCATGGCCACATTCGCCACGACCGTGGATGGCAAAATCACGACGCGAACATTTTCTCCGGTGGATTTCACATCGCGAGAGGACAAAAAACACCTGATTCGCCAGCGTTCGTTAGGGGACGCCGTGCTCCTGGGTCACACCAGCCTGAAACGCGACAACGTCCGGCTTGGGGTTCCCCATCCCGAACTGCGCGAAGCACGAGTCAAACGCCGGCAATCACCCTACCCCTTGCGCGTGATCATCTCCAACGCCGGCAAGATCGACACTCGGCTGAATGTTTTCCAGACTGATCCCGGCAAGGCAGGACCGGTTGTTATTTTCTCAACCCATCGGATGCCGGCGAAGACCAGGAAAGCTTTGGAGGACAAGGCGACGCTTCACCTAACCAAATCGAAGTATGTTGACCTGGCGGAAATGCTGCGAACGTTGCGCAGGAAATACAAAGTTCGCACGCTTGCCTGCGAAGGAGGTCCCACGCTTTTTCGCGCATTACTCGAGCGCGGCTTTATCGACCAGCTCAACCTAACCATCGCGCCTTATCTATTTGGCGGAGCCGACGCCCCCACGCTCACCGGGGTCAGCAAAGATTTTCTGCCGAAGAGCGTCGAGTGCCGGCTTACCAACATGCGAGTCGTCGCCGACGAATGCTTTTTAACTTACAGAATTAAGCAAACCCGCTAATGCAGGCCGGCGATTTTCGTTGCCGCCGATGAAAATGCACGTCTGCAAAGCTTATGACGTTTTGCGTTTTGGCCTGGGAACCAGTTCACCGCCGCAATTTGGACAAACATGCTGCATCTGCTTTGAACAATCGGGGCAAAAGGTACATTCAAAAGAGCAAATATGAGCTTCACCAGCAGGTAAAAGCTTCCTCCCGCACTTTTCGCACTCGGTCTTCATTTCCAGCGCCATGATTCAAACTTTAGGTCGATCTCGCCTTGTTGGGAAACCTTGTCTTCCAAAGCTTCACCTAACGCCAAACGCCTGCTAGAATGCAGGCCATGGATTCTCGGAGTTGGGTAAACGGAATTCTGTGCCTGCTGGCCGCGCCCTGCCTCGGTGACACAGCAATCGAAGGTCACGTCCAGTTGAGGAAAGCGCGCTCTGCCCCCGTCCTCGCTCAACGATATGAAGTAGTCACGAAAGGCGGCGTGCTCTTCACGGAACCGCCACTCGCGGTGGTTTATCTCGAAGGCGATTTTTCAAAATCCTCGTCCGGTTTAACGAAGGAGGTCGCCCAAAAAGATCTGACCTTTACTCCTTCGCTGCTCGCGGTCCAGACCGGTACAAGAGTTCAGTTTCCAAATCTGGACGATACCTATCACAGCATTTTCTCCTATTCACCCGCGAAACGCTTTGATCTCGGGCGCTATCGCCCGGAGGAACGGCCGATCCCATCGGAAGTCTTTGAGAAAGCGGGGCTGGTCACACTGCGGTGCGATATCCACGAGCACATGCGCGGATTGATTCTTGTCGTGGATTCGCCGCATTTTGTGGTGACGGATGAGACCGGTCATTTTCGACTGAAGGGTCTTCCGGCGGGCCATTACACGTGCAAGGCGTGGATCGACAGTCGCACCACACTCGAAAAACCGGTGGACCTCAAGCGCGGTGAAACGTTGAAGCTCGATTTCCCATGAGCTCTGCGACCGCGGCGAGCAGAGCCGGCGTTGCCAGACTTCGCACAAAACTGTTCGCCGCGATGATGCTGATCGTGGCCACCCTGACTGCGCTCGGTTTTTATCTTGCCCAACGCCGAGTCACCGCGGATGCCGAGAAGAATCTCCAGCAAAATTTCCAGGCGGAATTGACCGCACTTCACAAGTTACAGGAGCTGCGCGATGCCGCGTTAGCCGAGCGTTGCCGCGTGCTCGCGGAAAAACCGCGAATCCACGCAGCGCTTGAGGACAATGCGATCGATCTGCTTTATGCCAGCGCGAAAGATGAATTGCGGGATCTCATGCAGATGGAAGCGCCGCCCGGAGGCCGCCAGCCGACTTCGCTGCAAGCCCGGTTTTACCGATTTCTCGATTTCACCGGCGCGGTGCTCCCACCGCCAAATTCAAAGGATGTCGGTGAGCTAAGCCCGGAATCGATTGCGCAACTGAGCGTCAAAAAATTGCCGACGAAACTTCAGATTGGTTACCTGGCCGAGGACGCGAATCCTGCCAGCCAGCGGGTTGACGAAGTCATCGTCGTGCCGATTTTCTCCACGGAAACCGGCGAAGTGATTTCAGCGCTCGTTGTCGGGTTTAAGCCGTTCGAGATTTCGGGCAAAGGCGGAGGAAATGGCATAACGAGCGGTATCTGGACCGATGGCGAGTTGCACATGCCGGCACTGCCTCGCGAAACTCAGCGCGCGATCGCGGCCCAGATCACAGATGTCGTTTTCCAAAACGAACAAGGCCGGAACAGTTTCAGGGTGACGGTAAACGGCGCGCCGCATCTCCTGTTTTATAAACGGTTGAATCCGGATTCGATTTTTGCGCCGGCTTATGAAATCAGCGTCTATCCGCTCGCGGCGTGGAACGCCCAGTTGTCGCGCCTCCGCTGGCAAATCGGAATCGGTGGGCTGGTTCTTTTGCTTGCCGGTTTTCTGGCGAGCCATTTCATCGCTTTGCGCCTGGCGAAACCGGTCGAACGTTTGGCCCTGGATTCCGAACAGAACCGGGCGCAACGAAAACGTGCCGAGGCCGCTCTCATTGCCACGAGCGAAAAACTCAAGCGATCGACCCGATATTCCGCCGATGCATCGCATCAGCTGAAAACGCCGGTCACCGTTTTGCGAGCCGGCTTGGAAACGCTTCTCGCGCGGGAAGATTTTCAGCCCGCGGTTTACGAGGAACTTTCCGGATTGCTGCACCAAACGCATCGTCTCACCGGGGTGATCGACGACTTGCTGCTACTTTCGCGGATGGATGCCGGGCACCTGGAGATCAAATCGGACACCGTGAATCTCAGCGAGCTGGTAGAGGAATGGCTCGATGATCTCAGCGCGATCCTCGATTCCCTCGCAGTAAAGATTGAAAGAAAATTTCCGGCCAACGTTCTGGTTGCCGGCGAAAAACGGTACACGTCGCTGATCATGCAAAATCTTCTCGAAAACGCCGGAAAGTACAACCGGCCGGGCGGCCGAATTCGAGTTAACGCGCAGCAAAAGAACGGCGAAGTCGTCATCACGGTCGGCAACACCGGGGATTCCATCGCGCGCTCGCAACAGGAATACATCTTCGACCGGTTCCATCGTGTCTCCGAGAAATCGGGGTCCGGTCTGGGGCTGAGTCTGGCCCGGGAGTTGATCCGCTTGCACGGCGGCCAGTTAAAACTGGTCAGTTCGGCTAACGACTGGACGGAATTCGAAGTTCGCTTTCGAGCGGCGCAACCCAATGGCCATGGCGAAAGCTGAATCTCGCTTGAAGCTGCTGTTGTCCGCGATCGGCCCCTGTTTGTTCGCCTTTAGCGCGAGTGCGCTGGAGATCGACGATTACATCGATCGCCTGGATAACGCGCTCACGTTTTCGGCGATGCAGGATAACGTCCGGGCCCGCATCAGCGGCACTGTTGATCTCGAGTTCTATCATTTTCAGCAGCCCCCGCCCGGATTGATCGACAGCGCCATCGATAACCTTTTCAATCCGCGACTCACTCTTTTTCTCGATGCCCAACTCGGCGAAAAGTTTTATTTCTTCGCCCAATCGCGGCTGGACCGCGGCTTTGATCCGAGTTACCACGGCGCGGAGGTTCGACTGGACGAATACGCTCTTCGTTATACGCCCTGGAAGGACGGACGGTTTAATGTGCAAGTTGGACAATTCGCGACCGTCGTCGGTAACTGGGTCCCGCGACATTTGTCATGGGAAAATCCATTTGTGAACGCGCCGCTGGTTTATGAAAACATTACCGCGATCAACGACAAATCCGCCCCCCCGTCGGCGCGATATTTCGTTCGTGGATTTCATCCATCCGAAAAATACGAGTTCAATCCGGTATTCTGGGGTCCGGATTACGCGAGCGGAATCTCTGTCTCCGGCAGGGTCGACAAGTTTGATTACGTCGCGGAGATGAAAAACACATCTCTGTCGGCGCGTCCGCAATCGTGGCATGTCATATCCACCGGTTTCGGCGACCCCACATTCAGCGGCCGGGCTGGCTATCGGCCTAACGAAAGCTGGAACTTCGGCATTTCCGCAAGCGATGGAGCTTCTTTCCAGCACATTGGGATCCTAAGCTTAGAATTCCACGTGGACAAGTTGTCG
>JADMIO010845951.1_pt1 | contig 49747 bp, 33 predicted proteins | sample 8958161 | NCBI WGS metagenome assembly JADMIO01 (sample SAMN16585339, study PRJNA669376) | soil metagenome | isolation source: Crop rotation soil | place: USA: Cullars Rotation, Alabama | collected 2011
CTTTCCCCGACACCTCGCAGCGCCACCACCGGCGCATGAGCGCGTGGGCGTGGGTGGCCAGCGCCAACGCCTCCGATTGCCAGTCGCCGTGCAGGCCGAGCAGCGCGCCGACGCCGAGACGGCGCATGCCGGCCTCGGCGCCCCGGTCAGGCGCGGCGAGCCGCCAGTCGTAGTTGCGCTTCTTGCCCTTGATGTGGACGTCGGCGTACGTCGATCGGTCGTACGTCTCCTGGTAGACGACGAGCCCTTCGCACCCGGCGTCGACCAGACGCCGATAGGTGTCGGTGTCCCACACCTGCACCTCGACGGAGAGCGAGGGAATCTCCGGTGCCAGCACGCGGACGCATTCGACGAGGTAGTCCTTCGAAACGATGCGGGCGTGCTCGCCCGAGACCAGCAGCAGGTGACGGAAGCCGCGACTCTTAAGTTCGCGCCCCTCGACGAGGACTTCCTCAGGCGTCAGTGTGCGCCGGGCGATGTCGTTGCCAGCGGAGAATCCGCAGTACGTGCACGTCGATACGCACTCGTTCGACAGATAGAGAGGTGCGAACAGCCGGACGGTGCGCCCGAAGCGGCGGATGCTCGTGTCGCGCGCGGCGACGGCCATCTCCTCGAGCCGCTCGGAGGCCGCCGTCGACAACAGCGTCGCGAAGTCGCCGATTGTCGGGCGCCACGCGTGCAGGGCGCGCTCGACATCGGCCGCGGTCGCACCATCGACCAGAGCGCGCAAGCCCGCGATGTCCGCGTTGACGACATCGGCGGCGGCGGTGCCGTCGGGGACTCCGGCCGGCCTGCTCTCGAGCTCGACGCTCGTGGCTGCCATCTACGAAAGGAAGCCGGTCAACGGCGAGGACGCGTCCGCACCGGTCGCCACCGACGGAAGCCCGGCGACGAACCCGCGGCGGCCTGCCTCGACGGCCAGCTTGAAGGCAGCGCCCATCGCCGCGGGGTCACCAGCGGTCCCGATGGCGGTGTTGACGAGGACGGCGTCGGCGCCGAGCTCCATCGCTTCGGCGGCCTGCGAGGGCGCGCCGATGCCGGCGTCGACCACAACGGGCACCAGCGACTGCTCGACGATGATCTCGAGGGCCGCTTTGGTGCGGAGGCCCTGGTTCGACCCGATCCACGAACCCAGCGGCATCACCGTGGCGCAGCCGACCTCCTCGAGGCGCTTGCACAGGACGGGGTCGGCGTTGACGTAGGGCAGCACGGTGAAGCCCTCGCCGCAGAGGATCTCGGCGGCCTTCAGGGTTTCGACGGGGTCGGGCAAGAGGTACCGGGGCTCGGGTGTGATCTCGAGCTTGATCCAGTCAGGAAGACCGGCCGCGCGCGCCAGGCGGGCCAGCCGCACGGCCTCGGTGGCGTCGTCGGCGCCGCTCGTGTTGGTGAGCAGCAACACACGTTCGGCGGGAATGGCGTCGAGGATGTCTTCGTCGGCGCTGGGGTCGACCCGGCGCAGCGCCACCGTGACCATCTCAGTGCCACACGCGTCGATCGTGTCCCGCAGCGCCTGGTTCGACGGGAACTTGCCGGTGCCGAGGAACAGGCGCGACCCGAAGGCCCTGCCGGCGATGACGAGGTCGTCGTGTTCGACCATCCCTACGCTCCCTTCACCTGCATTACCAGGCGGGTATGTGAAGGGTCGTGGGCCGCTCGAACCCACCTCTCAGCCCGGCGCTCCGAGCTCCCCTGCGTTCGCTCCTAGGTTAGTGAGCGTGGCGACCAGGAAGCTCATCGTGGCGGCAATGATCACCGGCTTGGTGATTCTCGTGGCGTTCACCGTCCAGCTTCTGATGGCGACCTAAGTAGCCCGGCCGCTTAATGGGTACCTATCTGTAGGCTCGGTTCGCCCTTACACGCCTGGGAGGTGGTTTTACGGCCGAACAGTTCGACGTGGTCGTGATCGGCGGTGGCCCGGGTGGGTACGCCGCTGCCCTCTACGGCGCGGCCGCCGGCCTGAGCGTGGCGGTGATCGAGAAGGACAAGGTCGGCGGTACCTGTCTGCACCGCGGCTGCATCCCCGCCAAGGAGTTCCTCGAGACCGCCTCCGTCTACCGAACCGTCGCCGGCGCCAAGGAGTTCGGAGTGCAGGCCGACCAGCCGTCGGTCGACTTCGCCACCAGTCAGGCCCGCAAGCAGAAGGTCGTCGAGCAGCTCTGGAAGGGCCTCCAGGGTCTGATGAAGAACCGCAAGATCACCACCATCCAGGGTGCGGGCACCCTGCACAAGAACAAGGTGGTGAAGGTCGACGACGGCTCGGAGCTCAAGGCCAAGAACGTCATCATCGCTACCGGGTCTGTGCCCCGAACGCTCCCCGGGTTCGACGTGGATGGGAAGTACGTCCTCACGTCCGACGAGGTGCTCATGCTCGAGCAGCTGCCCTCCTCGGTCGCCGTCATCGGCGGCGGCGCCATCGGCTGTGAGTTCGCGTCCATGATGAGCGACCTCGGAACCCAAGTCACGCTCCTCGAGGCCCTGCCGAAGTTGCTGCCGGGCTGCGACAGCGACATCGTCAACGTCGTCGCCCGCTCGTTCAAGAAGCGGGGCATCGACGTGCACACGGGCGTCAAAGTCGAAGGCCACGAGCCTGGCAACGGCAGCACGACGGTCAAGTTCGGCGACGAGTCATTGACTGTCGACGCCGTGGTGATGTCGATCGGGCGCCGACCAGTTTCGGACGAGCTCGGGCTCGACGGCACCGCGGTCGAGATCGACGACCGAGGCTTCGTCGTCGTCGACGAGTACTGCCGCACCGGCGAGGACGGCGTGTTCGCCGTCGGCGATGTCATCAACACTCCGGCGCTGGCGCATGTCGGTTACGCCGAGGGCATCTTGGTGATGAACCAGTTGCTCGGCGAAGACGCCATCCCGGTCGAGTACGACAAAGTGCCGTGGGCCATCTACTGCCATCCAGAGGTCGGCTTCGCCGGCCCATCCGAGGAGGCAGCAAAGGAAGCCGGCTACGACGTCGTGGTCTCCAAGCACCGCTGGGGTGGCAACGGGCGGGCACTGATCATCGGGGACATCGAAGGCGTGGTGAAGGTGATCGCCGAGAAAGGTCCCGACGGCAGACCCGGGCGTGTGCTCGGCGTGCACATGGTCGGCCCGTGGGCCACCGAGGGCTTCGTCGAGGGCTGGCTGGCGGTCAACTGGGAGGCCACCGTCGACGACGTCGCCCACCTCATCCATCCGCACCCGTCCTTGTCCGAGACGTTCGGCGACATTTTCCTGTCATTCAGCGGAAGGGGACTCCACGGCTGATGGCTGACATCACGATGCCCCAGCTCGGTGAGACCGTCACCGAAGGCACGATCACCAAGTGGTTCAAGTCGGTTGGCGATGAAGTCAGCGAGGACGAGCCGCTGTTCGAGGTGTCCACCGACAAGGTCGACTCCGAGGTCCCCTCGCCGGCGTCCGGATACCTGGCCGAGATCCTCGTCGACGAAGGCGAGACCGTCGACGTCGGCACCAAGCTCGCCGTCGTCAGTGCCGACGCGCCGTCCGGCAACGGCAAGTCCGCACCCGAGGCGGAGAAGAAAGAGTCCGAAGAAGAAAAGGTCGAAGAGGCCGCGGAAGTCGCCGAGGAGCAAGAGGACGAGGACACCCAGGAGGACGACGAGGCCGCCGAGGACGTCCCCGAAGACAAGGACGTCGAGGACGAGGCCCCCGAGGAGGAGTCTCGACCGGCGAAGGCCGAAGCCGAGGCCGAACAGGCGCAGCGGTCGAAGTCAGCTGAGAGCCAGACGAAGACGAAGGAGCGCGAAGCCCCCGCGCCCAAGAGCGACGGCGACGGGCGCGGTGCGGGCAAGGTCCTGTCGCCGGTCGTGCGCCGGCTGATCTCCGAGCATGACCTCGACCCCGATCAGATCGAAGGCACTGGCCAGGGCGGGCGCATCACGCGAGCTGACGTCCTGTCGGTCATCGACCAAGGCTCGACCAAGGCGCCCGAGAAGAAAGAGGAGAAGAAGGAAGCGCCGGCGGCTCCCAAGGAGAAGCCGGCGGCCAAGGAGGAGAAGGCGCCGGCACGTGCCGCTGCGCCCGCGCAGCCCGCTGCGCGCGCCGGTGAGGACGACGAGGCGATCGCGTTCTCGAACATCCGTCGCAGGACGGCCGAGCACATGGTGCGCTCGAAGGCGACGTCGGCTCACGTCCTCACTGCAGTCGAGGTCGACTTCGAGAATGTCGACAAAGTGCGGCGCGCCGCGGGGCCCGAGTTCAAGGAGCGCGAGGGCTTCACGCTCACCTACCTGCCGTTCGTGTCCCGTGCAGTCATCGACGCCATCGAGGAGTTCCCGCACGTGAACGCTTCGGTTGGCGAGGACGAGTTGGTGGTGCACCACCGCGTCCACCTGGGCATCGCCGTCGACCTCTCCTTCCAGGGCCTGCTGGCACCGGTGATCCACGACGCCGACGGCAAGCGGCTGCGGGCAATCGCCCGTGAGATCTACGACCTGGCGTCTCGCGCCCGGGCCAAGAAGCTGGGCGCCGACGAGATCTCCGGTGGAACGTTCACCATCACCAACCCCGGTGGCTACGGCACCTTCATCACTGCGCCGGTCATCAACCAGCCACAGGTGGCAATCCTCTCGACCGACGGCGTGAAGAAGAAGCCCGTTGTCGTCGAGCTGCCCGACGGCACCGACAGCATCGCCATCCATCCCGTTGGCCTCTTGGCGTTGAGCTTCGACCACCGCGCTTTCGACGGCGCGTATGCCTCGGCGTTCGTGAACCGCGTTCGCGAGACTCTCGAGACGAGGGACTGGTCCCAAGAGCTGTGACGCTGCGGGTTCGCTGGCTCGGCAAGGTCCATTACCAAGACGCACTCGCACTCCAACGGGGATTGTTCGCGTCCGACGGGCGTCACCTGCTCCTGCTCGAGCACCCGCACGTCTACACCCTCGGCGTGCGTGCCGATCCCGTCCACGTGCTCGTCGATCCGGCGTCGGTGGGAGCCGAGTTGATCCACGCCGACCGGGGCGGCGACGTGACCTACCACGGCCCGGGTCAGCTGGTCGGCTACCCGATCGTCGACGTGCCGATGGGTCCCGACGCCATCCCGTCCTACGTGAACGCCGTCGAGCAACTCGTTATCGACGCGCTTGCCGACGTCGGGCTCGCGGGCGCCTCACGCCTGCCGGGCTACCCCGGTGTCTGGATCGAGGACCGCAAGATCTGCGCCATCGGCGTTCGTGTCAGCAGAGGCCGCTCGATGCACGGCTTCGCGTTGAACGTCAATCCCGACCTCTCGTACTTCGGCCACGTCGTCCCGTGCGGCATCGCTGACAAACAGGTGACGTCGATGGCGGCCGAAGGCGTCGACGTGTCAATGGCAGACGTCGTCGACGCCGTCGCAGCCCGCGCCGCCGCGCTCTGGGGCCCCGACGTCGACCGCCAGGACGCCCCCTCCTCGACTTTCGTGCGTGGACCGTCGACTATCGACCGTCAACGCACGAAAGTCGGAGAAGTTGGGGTCGAGATCTCGGCACGGAAGCCGGAGTGGTTGCGGACCAAGGCGCACATGGGGCCGGAGTACCTCGAGTTGAAGAAGACGATGCGGTCGCTCGATCTCGTTACCGTGTGCGAGGAGGCGGGCTGTCCGAACATCTTCGAGTGCTGGGCCGACGGTACGGCCACGTTCATGATCAACGGCGAACGTTGCACCCGCGCGTGCGGCTTCTGCCTTGTCGACACTCGCCGTCCCGACGCTCCGCCCGATCCCCTCGAGCCTGAGCATGTCGCCGAGGCCGTCGCCCGCATGGACTTGGCGCATGCGGTGATCACCGCGGTCGCGCGCGATGACCTCCCCGATGGCGGCGCCGCCGCGTTCGCCGAGGTCGTCCACGCCGTACGCCGGCGTTGCCCGGAGACCGCAGTCGAGCTGCTGATCCCCGATTGCAAGGGGAGCGAAGCGGCGCTCGACACTATTTTCGAGGCCCGCCCCGACGTCCTGAACCACAACCTGGAGACGGTGCTGCGGCTGCAGCGGTCGGTGCGGCCTTCGGCGTCCTACGCGCGCAGCCTCTCTGTGCTCGCCCGGGCCAAGGCCGCGGGCCTCGTCACCAAGTCGGGCATCATCCTCGGCATGGGGGAGACCGAGGAGGAGGTGGTGGGCGCCATGCACGACCTCCGGCACGTCGGCGTCGACATCCTCACGCTCGGCCAGTACCTGCGCCCATCCGCCGCGCACCTCCCAGTCGCCCGTTGGTGGACGCCCGACGAGTTCGACGCCCTCCGCATCGTCGGCGAGTCGATCGGCTTCGCCCACGTTGAGGCGAGCCCGCTGACGCGGTCGAGCTACCACGCCCGCCAAGCTGCAACGTCGGCAACGGCGGTGCCAATGTTGCCGACGCGATGAGTGCTGAGCGTCTCCAGCGCGTCCGCAACAAGATGCAGGAGCTCGACATCGACGCCCTGCTGCTGTCGATGGGCGCCGACCTGCCGTGGCTCACGGGATACACGGCGATGCCGCTCGAGCGGCTCACGATGCTCGTGCTGCCGGCCGAGGGCGACGCAACGCTCGTCGTGCCCCGGCTGGAGGCCCCCCGCGTCGAACCCCGTCCGGACATCTTCGAGGTCCGCGCTTGGGACGAGACCGAGGACCCGGTGGCGATCGTCGCCGAGCTGGTCGGTGGCGCGGCGAAGTCCTTCGCCATCTCCGACCGGGCGTGGGTCGCGCCGCTCCTGCAATTGCAGGCGTCGCTGCCGGGTTCGCAGTGGCAGCCGGCGTCAGTGGTCACGGGTCCGTTGCGAGCGGTGAAGGAACCGGCCGAGATCGACGCTCTGCGCCGCGCTGCGCAGGCTGCCGACCGGGTTGCCTTCGCGCTTGTCAACGGGGAGATCGAACTTGTGGGCCGGGCCGAGAAGGCCGTGTCACGGGAGATCGGCGAGCGGCTCATCGAGCAGGGCCATCAGCGCGTGAACTTCGCCATCGTCGGCAGCGGGCCCAACGCCGCCAGCCCCCATCACGAGCCGGGTGACCGTGTCATCCAACGCAACGAGGCCGTGGTCTGCGACTTCGGCGGCACGATGGACGGCTACTGCTCGGACATCACGCGCACCGTCTTCACCGGCGATCCGCCAGCTGAGTTCCGGGACTTGTACGCGGTGCTCGAGCGCGCCCAGGCCGAGGCGGTTGGCGCGGCCATGGCGGGCACGCCCGCCGAGGACGTCGACGGCGTCGCCCGTCGCGTCATCACCGAAGGTGGCTACGGCCCGCACTTCATCCACCGCACCGGCCACGGCATCGGCTTGGAGGAACACGAGGAGCCGTATCTCGTCGGCGGCAACTGCGAGCGTCTCGAGCTCGGCAACGCCTTCTCCGTTGAGCCGGGGATCTACATCGAAGGCAAGTGGGGTGCCCGCATCGAGGACATCGTCGTGGTCACGAAGTACGGCCCCGACTCCCTGAACACCGTCGACCACGGCCTCTGCTGGCGCGACTGATGGACCTGGGTATCAGCGGCAAGGTCGCCCTCGTCACCGCCGCCTCCAAAGGTCTGGGCCGAGCGTCGGCGATGGCCTTGGCGGACGAGGGCTGCAAGGTCGTCATCTGCGCGCGCGGGGAGGAAGCCGTGCGGGCGGCCGAGAAGGAGCTCGCCGCACGCACTGAGGTGCTGGCGCTCGTGGCGGACGTCAGCGAGCCGGATGCGCCCCGCCGTTTGGTGGAGGCCACCGTCGAGCGCTTTGGCGGCCTCGACATCGTTGTGCCCAACGCCGGTGGCCCTCCGCCGACGCGGGCCATGGAGTTCGACGACGAGCAGTTGGCCACTGCTGTCAACGCCAACCTCACGACGTCGATTCGCCTCGTGCGCGAATCGGTGCCGCACATGCGCGCCAAACGCTGGGGCCGGATCTGCTGCATCACCTCGTTCTCGGTGAAGCAGCCGATCCCCACGCTCGCGTTGTCCAACACAGCCCGCACCGCACTGTGGGCTTGGATCAAGACCGCGGCCGGCGAGCTGTTCACCGATGGCATCACCATCAACACTGCGGCGCCGGGACATCACGCGACCGACCGCATGAAGCAGCTCGGGGGAGGCGACACAAGCGGCATGGGAGATCCCGCAGATTTCGGCAAGGTCGTCGCCTTCCTGTGCTCGGAGCCGGCGAACTTCGTGACCGGGGTCGCGCTCCAGGTGGACGGCGGCGCCACCATCGGACTTCTCTGAGCAGTACGAATCAGCGCAGCAGGGAAGACCAATGATTCAGCTCGACGCAGCCAGCGTGCTGCTGCAGTGGGCCACGGGTGGCCTCTTCTTTCTCTGGGTCACGACCCGCCGCCGGGAGGTCGGCATCGGTTACGGCTGGCTGCTGCGCGGCGTGTACGGGGCGATGGCCATCGGCGCCGTCGCCGCCGGCGATCTCCTGCAGCCCGACACCGGCCGCGACCTGTTCGCGGCCCTCACGGCGCTGGCCACCGCCGTCGCCCTCGTCGTCTCCATCGTCCGCCGCAAAGCCGGCGTCGCCGGCGAACGAGCCCGCGAGGAGCGCGTCGCCGCCCGGATCCCCGCCGCCGCAACCCGTTCTCAGGACAAAAAAGGCCCCTCAGCGGCCGAATCTGTCCTCAGAACCGATGATCTCCGCGAGTTTCCGCCTGCTCTCGACCTGATCGCTCCTGCCTTTGGGGCCATCGGCTGCGTGTTCGCGGGACTGGCGGCGTCCGGGGGGCACGACGCGCTGTCGGTGTCGCGCACGCTCGTCGGCGCCCTCTTCCTCGGCAGCGTGAGCGACGCCATGCTCCTCGGCCACTGGTATCTCGTGCAGCCGGGCTTGGGTCGAGGCCCGCTGCTCGAGCTGGTCCGGTACACGATCTGGGTGTCACCGTTCGAGATCGCTCTCCTGCTGATCCCGCCCGGGATGATCGACGCTCTCACCGGGAAGATCGACGACGGCTGGCACGGCACGCTCTCGTGGTTCTGGGTCGCGTGCGCGGTGACGACGATCGGATTGCTCTTTGTGACGCGCGCCGCGTTGAAGGAACGGGCGTATTCGGCGGTCATGGCCGCGACTGGCCTCCTCTACTTGGCCATCCTCACGGCCTTCGGCACCGACCTAGTCGCCCGCGCCATCCTCGCGGGGTAATGGGCCATTTTGGCCGGCGGTGAACCATTGCGGGCCACCCCGTGATGTCACAGGGCCAGTGCTGATTGCACCAGAGCGGGTTAGCCCTTCGGGACCAAATCTCGAATAGTCGAACCTGGCCATCCGGAACGCGGCTACAACGGGTGTTTACCCGACGATGAGGGGCAGGCTTGAAACACCAGGCCACAGAGCTGGGGGCCGCGCGGCAAGACGGTGGTCCGGGGAGCGGACTCGACGCCGCGTGTTACCGCGCGCTTCTCGATAGAGGCGCCGACGTCACAGTGCTGGTCGACCCGGACGGCATCGTCCGATGGGTCAGCCCGGCGGCGACGAGGATCCTGGGTCACCCCAGAGAGCAGCTCATCGGCAGCCTGAACTTCGACCTCGTCCACCCCGCTGACAGAGACGTCGTGGCGACCGCGTATGGCACCGTCCTCGCGGAAGGGGGCGACGCCGGACCCATCGAGTACCGACTGCGCGACGGACGCGGCCGTTGGCGGCGCGTCGAGACGCTCCTCACCAACATGGTCGCCGACCCGCGGGTCGGCGCCGTCGTTCTGTCCGTGCGGGACGTCACGGACAGAGTTGGTGTCGCCAGCGGAAGACGCGAGTCGGACGACCGCTACCGCGGCCTCCTGGAGCACTCGCCCGATGGTGTGTTCGTCGTCGACGAGGACATCCGCATCGTCTACGCGAGCTCAATGGCGCTCCGACTGCTAGGCGCGCCGTCACCGGGCGCCGTGTTCGGACGTACGATCGCCGACTTTGTGCCGTCCGCTGACGCTGATGCCATGCATCGGATGCTTCGGAGCGCGCTCCGCAATGACGTTGCACCGCTGCGAGGCGAGCGCACGTTGGTGCGCTTCGACGGACGCAGGGTCGATGTCGCCCTCTCGTGCGCGTCCGTCTTCCACGCCGGTCGCAAGGCGCTGCAGCTGGTCGTCCGCGACATCACGCGGCAGAAAAGCGCGCGCCGCCAAGCCGACCAGCGGATGCACGAACTCGAGCAGTACGCGGTCGAGCTGCGGGAGGTCAATCGGGAGCTGGAATCGTTCGGAGCGATTGCGTTTCACGACCTCCAACAGCCGATGCAAGCCGTGTTCGGGTATCTGTCGATGATCGAGGACGGCAGAGCCACCAGCGACGAGCAGATCGTCGAGTGGTCGGGGAGCGCCCTGCGCTCGTTGCGGCGCATGCACGGCATGCTCGAGAGCCTTGTCGACCGGTCCAAGGCGGACAGCAATGACATTCAGCTGGCCATGGTCGATTCCGCCGCGCTGGTCGCCGAGATCGTCGACGACCTCTCGCCGACTCTCAGCGCCGTCGACGGGTCGGTGGAGGTGGACCCGCTGCCGGATTTCGTCGCTGATCCGGCACAGGTCGGCGAGCTGTTCCAGAACCTCATCGCCAACGCGCTGAAGTTCGTCACGCCCGGCCTGAAGCCCGTCATACGCGTGAGTGCGATGCGGGACGGTGCGCAGTGGCACTTCACCGTCGAGGACAACGGCATCGGGATTCCCGAGGCCTCGCTGACCGAGGTGTTCGAGCCGTTCCGTCGACTCTCGTCGAACAACCACTACGCGGGGTCTGGCCTCGGTCTCTACACCTGCAGGCGCATCGTCGGTCGGCATGGCGGCGCCATCTGGGCTGAACGCCGGGAGCCCACGGGCACGAGGATCTGTTTCACCCTCCCCGACCACAAGCTGCCCGAGGACTAATTCCCGGGGCAGCAGCCGCTACCGGGCGATGAAGTACTTCGCTTTGGGGTGGTGGCAGATAATCGCCGACGTGGTCTGCTCGGGCTGGTACTGCCACTCGGTGTCCTCGCCGACCTGAACGCCGATGCGCTCGGCTTCGAGCAACTCGGCCACCTTGGCGTTGTCCTCGAGATCGGGGCAGGCCGGGTAGCCCCATGAGTACCGGCCGCCGCGGTACCGCTGGCGGAACAACCCGGTGAGCGTCGGCCCGTCCTCGCCCACGAATCCCCACTCCTCGCGGATCCGGTGGTGCCAGAGCTCGGCGAGTGCCTCGGCCATCTCGACGCCGAGCCCGTGGAGCTTCAGGTAGTCCTGGTACTTGTCGTCGGCGAACAGCCGCGCCGTGGCCTCCGACACCGCCGGACCCATCGTGACGATATGGAAGGCGGCGTAGTCGGTCTCGCCGCTGTCGACGGGCCGGAAGAAGTCGGCGATGCAGAGATAGGGCGCCTCGCGCTGGCGGGGGAACGGGAACCGCATCCATTCGGCCGTCCGAGTCTCGTCTTTCCAGATGACGACTTCGTTGCCCTCGCCGTTGGCGGCGAAGTAGCCGTAGACGAGTTGTGGCACGAGCACACCGGCGGCCTTCGCCTTGTCGAGCTCCTCGCGCAGCACGGCGCGCACGCGCGTCTTGAACTCCTGGTCGTTCTCGCCTTTCTCGGGCCGGTACTGCCACTGATTGCGGAACAGGGCGGTCTCGTTGAGGTAGCGGGCGATGTCGTCGACGGCGATGCCCTTGACGACTCGCGAACCCACGAACGGCGGCACGAAGACCGGGTTGTCGGTCTCAACCTCCGGAGACCGAGAAGGGATCGCGCTCTCGTCGACGTCCGGCTTCTTGCGAGTAGCACGCGCGGTGCCGGCGATCTCGCGTCCGAAGTCGGGATCCTCAGCCCCCGTCTTCTTCAGCTCCATCAGCCGGTCCATCGTGCGCAGGCCCTCGAAGGCGTCCTTGCCGTAGAAGAGGCGGCCCTCGTACACCTGGCGCAGGTCGTGCTCGACATACGAGCGCGTGAGGGCGGCGCCGCCGAGCATCACCGGGATGTCGGCGAGCTTGCGGTCGTTCATCTCCTCGAGGTTGTCGCGCATGATCAACGTGCTCTTCACGAGCAGGCCGCTCATGCCGATGGCGTCGGCCGACACTTCCTCGGCTTTGGCGATGAGGTCGGTGATCGGCACCTTGATCCCGAGGTTGTGCACCTCGTAGCCGTTGTTGGTGAGGATGATGTCGACGAGGTTCTTGCCGATGTCGTGGACGTCGCCCTTCACCGTGCCGAGGACGACTCGGCCCTTCCCGCCCTGGTCGGACTTCTCCATGTGCGGCTCGAGGTAGGCGACGGCCGCTTTCATGCACTCGGCCGACTGCAGCACGAACGGGAGCTGCATCTCACCCGATGCGAAAAGCTCGCCGACGACCTTCATGCCTTCGAGCAGCACATCGTTGACGATCTCCAGTGCCGACCGCGTCGACAACGCCTCGTCGAGGTCGGCTTCCAGTCCGTCGCGGTCGCCGTCGATGATGCGGTGCTTGAGGCGCTCCTCGACAGGCCAGCCGCTGCGGTCCTCCTTCTCGATGGCGCCGGCTTCGACGTCCTCGAAGATCGCCATCAGTTCCTGCAGCGGGTCGTAGCCCTCCCGACGGCGGTCGTAGATCAGGTCGAGGGTGACCTCCCGCTGGTGCTCGTCGATGCGGTTCAGCGGCATGATGCGCGCCGCGTGCACGATGGCGGCGTCGAGCCCCGCTTCGACGCACTCGTGCAGGAACACCGAGTTGAGGACGTGACGGGCGGCGGGCTTCAGGCCGAACGACACGTTCGACACGCCGAGCACCGTGTACGCGCCCGGCAGCTCAGCCTTGATGCGGCGGATGGCGTCGATCGTCGCCATGCCGTCTCCTCGCAGGTCCTCGCCGCCGGTGGATAGCGGGAACGTCAGCGCGTCGAAGATGAGGTCCGACGGCGACAGCCCGTACTGGTTGACGGCCAGGTCGTGGATGCGGTGGGCCACACGGAGCTTCCACTCGACGTCGCGCGCCTGACCCTCCTCGTCGATCAGGAGGCAGATCACGGCGGCGCCGTACTCCCGCGCCAGCGACATCACGCGGTGAAAGCGCGTGCCTTCGCCTTCGCCGTCTTCGAGGTTCGCGGAGTTGAGGATGGCCCTTCCGCCGATCCACTGCAGACCCGCTTCCATGACCGGCGATTCGGTGGAGTCGAGGACGAGCGGGGCGCTCACCTGAGTGGCGAACCGGGACGCGATCTCGTCCATGTCGGCGGCGCCATCGCGGCCGACGTAGTCGACGCACACGTCGAGGATGTGGGCGCCTTCCTTCACCTGGTCGCGCGCCATGGCGAGGCACGTGTCCCAGTCACCCTCGAGCATCGCCTCCCGGAACTTCTTCGAGCCGTTGGCGTTGGTGCGCTCGCCGAGCACGAGGAACGAGGTGTCCTGCTGGAAGGGAACCGCGGAGTAGATCGACGCCGCACCCGGCTCGCTGGTCACCGCCCGGTCCGCGGGGGTGAGATCGCGCACGGCCTCGACGACCTGGCGCAGGTGCTCTGGCGACGTGCCGCAGCAACCACCGACCACCGACACGCCGAAGTCCTTGACGAAGCGCACGTGGTACTCGGCCAGCTGTTCGGGCGTGAGGTCGTAATGCGTCTTGCCCTCTACGACCGACGGGAGCCCTGCATTCGGCAGACACGAGATCGGCACGCGGCAGTGCTGGGAGAGATGGCGGAGGTGCTCGCTCATCTCCACAGGACCGGTCGCGCAGTTAAGGCCGAACACGTCGGGCTTCAACGCCTCGAGCGCGGTCAGCGCGGCGCCGATCTCGGTGCCGACGAGCATGCGACCGGTCGTCTCCATGGTGACCTGCACCTGCAGAGGGACCTCGCGGCCGACGGCGGCCATGGCCCGACGGCACGCGATCATCGCCGCCTTGGCCTGCAGCAGGTCGTAACAGGTCTCGACGAGGAACAGGTCGACGCCGCCCTCGAGTAGACCCCGCGCTTGTTCCTCGTAGGCGTCGCGCAGGTCGGCAAAGCGGATCTGGCCGAGGGAGGGGAGTTTGGTCCCGGGGCCCATCGAGCCTGCGACCCAGCCTTCGTAGCCCGACGCAACCTCACGGGCGATCTGGGCCGCCTTGACGTTGAGGTCGTGAGCCGCCTCCGCGATGCCGTACTCGGCGAGCACGACGGAGAACGCACCGAAGGTGTCGGTCTCCACGACGTCGACGCCTACGTCGAAGAACGACCGATGGAGGTCGGCCACGACGTCGGGCCGGGTGACGACGAGGTACTCGTTGCAGCCTTCGAGTGCTGCGCCACCGAAGTCGTCGGCCGTGAGGTCGCGCAGCTGCAGGTTCGTGCCGGTGGCGCCGTCGTAGACGACCACCCGCTCGCGCGCGGCCTCGAGGTAGGGGTGCATTCCCGACAAGGCTAATGGCCGACCGTGGTTAGGCTCCCGACGCCGATGAAGATCTACACGCGCAAGGGGGACGACGGCACCACCGGCCTGCTCTTCGGCGGCCGGGTGCGCAAGGACGACGCTGCGCCTGAGGCATACGGCGCGGTCGACGAGGCCCAAGCTGCCCTCGGCGTCGCCCGCGCCGAGACGGGGGAAGGCTCCGAGCTCGACGGCATCCTCGTGCGTCTCGAGCGCGATCTCTGGGTGGTGATGGGGGAGCTGGCAACCGCGTCGGAGAATCGCGACAAGCTCGATCCCGGTGTGAGCTTGGTCACAGCCGACATGGTCGAGGGTCTCGAGCCGCTGATCGACGACATCACCGCACGCTTCGACGCTCCGACCGAGTTCGTCGTGCCCGGGCAGAACCGCCTGTCGGCCTTGCTCGACGTGGGCCGCACCGCCGTGCGCAAAGCCGAACGCAAGGCGCTCGCTGTCGCCGCCGACGGCTCCTATGTCGTGCCGTACCTCAACCGCCTGTCCGACCTGTTGTGGACGCTGGCCCGGTGGCAGGAGGGTCAGTTCATCCCCGCCCGCGAGAAGAAGTAGCGAGAAGGAGACTCGATGCCCATCGACGTGACCGTGTCAGCCCAAGTGCCCGACGAGGCCCAGGTACTCGGCGTACCGGTGTTCGCCGGCCGCCAGCAGCCTTCGGCCGCGGCCGCCGAGCTCGACTTGAACTATCTCGCCGAGCGCGGCTTCGAGGGCAAGGTCGGCGAAGCGTGCGCGATGCCGGCCGATGACGGCGGCACTGTCGTTGCCCTCGGCATGGGCAAGCCTGACGATGTCGATGCCGAGACCTTCCGCCGGGCGGGCTCGGCGTTCGTGCGCGCGACGTGGAAGGACTCGAGCGGCGCCCTCTCGCTGCTGGAAGCGGCCGGGACGTTCGACAAGGGTGCCGCCGCCCAAGCGATCGTTGAAGGCGCGCTCCTCGCGTCGTACCGCTTCACGAAGTACAAGTCCGACGGCAAGGCCTGCCGGCTCGAGTCACTGGTCGTCGTCGGCAAGGGTGCGAAGGTGCAGACCGGTGTCGACCGCGGTACGCGGATCGCGGCCGCGGTCGCACTCGCGCGCGACCTCGTCAACGAGCCCGCCGGCGCCATGACCCCGTCGCAGCTCGCCGAGGTCGCCACCGAGATCGCCGAGCGCGAAGGCCTCGCCATCACTGTCCTCGACGAAGTCGCCATCGCCAACGAGCGCCTCGGTGGCCTGCAGGGCGTCGCCCAGGGTTCGGAGCAGCCGCCCCGTCTGATCGAGCTCGTCTACGAGCCCGCGGGGGCGCGCAGCACTGTCGCCCTCGTCGGCAAAGGGATCACGTTCGACTCTGGCGGCCTGTCGCTGAAGACGGCCGACGGCATGGAGACCATGAAGACCGACATGGGGGGCGCAGCCGCCGTGCTGGCCGCAATGTCCGTGCTCCCTGCGCTGAACCCGAAGGTCAAGGTCATCGGCATCATCCCGACCACCGAGAACATGCCGAGCGGCACGGCCATCAAGCCGGGCGACGTCCTCAAGATCCGCAACGGCAAGACCGTCGAAGTCCTCAACACCGACGCGGAAGGCCGTCTCGTCCTCGCCGACGGACTGTCCTTGGCAGTCGAGGCGGGCGTAGACGCCATCATCGACCTGGCCACGCTCACCGGCGCGTGCATGGTTGCGCTCGGTCGCACCATCGCCGGGCTCATGGGCAATGACGACGGCTGGATCGACCAGGTGAAGGCGGGTGCGGACCGCGCGTCGGAGGGCGTGTGGCATCTCCCGCTCCCCGAGGAGTACCGCAAGAAGATCGACTCGGAGATCGCCGACATCAAGAACACCGGTGGCGATCGCTACGGCGGCGCGCTGACCGCCGGCCTGTTCCTGCGCGAGTTCGTCGGTGATGTCCCGTGGGCGCACCTCGACATCGCAGGCCCGGCGCGCAGCGAATCAGACGACGGCTACACGCCCAAAGGCGGTAGTGGCTTCGGTGTGCGCACCCTCATCGAACTGCTGACGCACTACCGCCGCCCGGCGAAGGCGCGGGCGGCGGCTCGTGCGTAACTGCTCGACCTAGAAGGCGCCGATCCCGTTCGGCGTGCCGAGTCCCGTCGGGCCGTCGTAGCCCACCAGTGCGTTGCAGTAGTACGACGGCTTCCTGTTGCACTTGCCGTTGTTGCCCCACGTGATGTCGAACAACGACCCCGGACTGCTGTACGCGTACTTCACCGGATAGTCGATGCCGCTGCTGTTGGCCGCCAAGCCGTACAGGCCGCCGACCAACGGCGCGGCGACGCTGGTGCCGCCGAACACGTACCAGTAGGCGTTGCCCGACGACCCGGTGCTGACGTACACAGCGACGCCCGTGTTCGGGTCGGCTACAGCAGAGACGTCGGCGATCATGCGGCGCGCACAGCCCGTGTCGGGCTGCCACGACGGCTTGGCGACGTAGCTGCTGCAGCCGCTGCCGGCGCCTTTCCACGTGGTCTCGGTCCAGCCCCGGCCGCCGGTACTGCGCGTGAGCTTCGTGCCCCCGACCGCCGTGACGTATCGGGATACAGCCGGGAACTCGGTCCCGTAGCCGCTGTCGCCCGAGCTGACGGTGATGGCCTTGCCCGGGTGGTTGTAGTAGTTCGCGTCGTACGACGTCTCACTGCTGAACTCGCTGGCGCCGTAGCTGTTCGAGATCACGTTGGCGCCGAGGTTGGCAGCCGTGTTCACCGCTGCGCCGAGGTTGGCCAGGCTGTTGTTCGTCGCCTCGACGAGCAAGAGCTTGCAGTTGGGACACGTGGCGGAGGCCATGTCGAGGTCGAGGGCGCTCTCCTGGGCCCAACCGACGTTGGCCTGCGGGTACGAGCCCGCGACCCCAGCCTGGTTGACCTTCCGGAAGCAACCGCTGGCGCTGGTGCAGGCGGGCAGCCCGAATCGGGCGCGGTATTGCGCGAGATCGGCCTCGGCCGACGGGTTGTCATAGGCGAGGACGAGAGCGACCGTCTGACCGTTCCAGTTCCAAGCACTACCCGCGGGCGGGAGCGTGTAGTTGTAGGCGCTCGCCAAGTCGGCGGGGCTGTAGCCGGAGGCGTAGGTGACCGTGGCGGCCGGGGTGGCGCCGTCCTTCTTGGTCACGACCTCGGCATGGCACGCGGCCTCGCCCTGCGGTCCGTTCGGAGGACACACGCGCTTGTGGCTCTGGCCGAAGGCCGCGTTGTCGTTCGGCACGCCCCCCGGGTCGGCGGATGCCGCCGCGCTGAGGCTCACGACGAGTAGGGCGGCGAGAACGGGCGCGAGGAACGCACGGGAACGAAATCGGGGCACGGCCAGTCCTCTCGTGAAGCGGTCGAGGCGCGCAGTTTGTTCGGTTCGGCGCGGGATGCCCAGAACCAAATGTCGAATAGCGCGAACGGGCTAGTCAGCCCGAAAGCAACGAAAACGAAAGGTCAGTCAGCCGGGGACGTTGACCTTGCGGGACGCCCGGTTGAGCGTGCGGCGCTCGTCCTCGGTGGTACCGCCCCAGATCCCGAACTCCTGGCGAGTCTTCAGCGCGAAGTCGAGGCATTCCTGCTGCACAGGGCACGTGCCGCAGATCGTCTTCGCCCACTCGATGTCCGGCACCGCCGCGCCGGTCGTGCCGAGCGGAAAGAACAACTCGGGATCGCAGTCGCGGCACGCAGCGCGTGCCTGCCAGTCCGGTTTTGTCCACGTGGTCAGGCGTGCCAAAAAATCCCCCCGGGGAAGCCGGCCCGTCGGTCTCGAGCGCGCCAGCTACAACCCCATCACGGACTCTGACGCCGCGTCAAGGGGCAGCAGATCCCACCTTGGCCACGTCGTCCACGTCGTCCGCTTGGTCCGTACGGAGGGTTTCGGCAGCCCGTTTCGCCTCCTGGTGGCGCTGCCACGCCCACGCGGCGGACTCGTGGGCGAGGGCCGGGTGGAACTTCCAGCGGAAGAGCTGGCGCTCGGTGCCTTCGAGGTCCTCACCGAGCTCGACCAGGCTCAAGGCCAGCCGGCGGCAGCGGCGGCGCATCGCCTCGATGCTCGGGACGCGCAGCTGTTCCTCCTGCCACTGCAGGTGCTCGGCCTGCAGGCCATCCGGGAGCCGGACGATCTGCCGGCGGTTGAGCGGCGGCACCTTCCTGCGAACCGCGAGGGTGGTGTCGTCCTCCATCTGGCCGAGATCGAACTGGCACAGGCGGCCGAGCGAACGCATGAACGGCGAGTGCCGCCCGCCCTTGTCGCCCAGGCCGAGCGCCTTCGCCGTGTCGGACAGGGGGAGCGTGAAGCCCGCGGGGTTTGCCTCGAGTCCCCGCGCCAGCCGTCTGATCAACCACGTCGTCGACGGACCGAGGATCCCCAACCAGAACTGCTCCACGTAGGAGGACCGGGGGTCGTGGCCGACGGTGTCGATGACGGGATCGGGCCAGGGGCGGATGGCGAGCGTCTCGGCAACGGTGGTGGTGGCGGCGGCTTCCATGGCGTCTCCTGGTGTCAGCTATGTTTAACTATGCTTATCTCCTATCATCGTGGTCGAAGTAACGTCAAGGGATATGACAAGCGATGACGCCCTTCAGGTGGCGCAGGCTCTCGTGCGGGATGCCGGCCGGGTCGTCGTTCTCACCGGCGCCGGTATCTCCACCGACTCCGGGATCCCTGACTTCCGCGGGCCCCAGGGCGTCTGGACGAAGAACCCCGAGGCCGAGAAGACGGCAACTTTGTCGTACTACCTGTCCGATCCCGAGGTCCGGAAGAAGGCGTGGCGCAACCGCCTCGACTCGCCGGCGTGGTCGGCGCAGCCGAATGCCGGGCACTACGCGCTCGTCGATCTCGAGCGTCAGGGCAAGTTGCACACCCTCGTGACCCAGAACATCGACGAGCTGCATCAGCAGGCCGGTACCGACCCCGCCAAGGTCGTCGAGATCCACGGCACCATGCGCCATGTGCAGTGCATGTCGTGCGGTGAGCGGGCGCCCATGGAGCGGGCGCTCGACCGTGTGCGCGCCGGCGAGGAGGACCCGCCCTGCCGCACGTGCGGCGGCATCCTGAAGTCGGCGACGATCTCCTTCGGCCAGAACCTCGTCGCCGAAGACCTCATGCGCGCGCAGCTCGCGGCAGAGACGTGTGACCTTCTCCTCGTCGTGGGCTCGAGCCTCAGCGTCTATCCCGCGGCCGGCATGGTGCCGATCGCGAACGAAGCTGGCGCTGCGCTGGTGATCGTCAACGGCGAGCCCACGCCGTTCGATCCGATTGCGGACGCCGTGGTCCGCGGCTCTATCAGCGAGACGCTCCCCGCGGTGGTCGGCTCAGCCGTCTGAAAGACTGCAACCATGGCTGCGGTCTGGGGCCGGGAAGACGAATTGCGGCGGGGGCACACCTTCCTCGCTGAAAGCGCGCACCGATTCTCGGTGCTCGTCGTCGAGGGTGAGGCGGGCGCCGGTAAGACGACGGTGTGGGCGGAGATCGTTCGCCGTGCCCAAGAGGACGGCTTCCGCGTGCTGTCGTGCAGACCGGCTGAGATCGAGACCAAGTACGCGCTGTCTGCCCTCGCCGACCTGCTTGAAGGAGTGCCGGACGACGTGCTCGCCGTGCTGCCGGAAGTGCAGCGGCGCGCCCTCGAGGTCGCGGTCCTGCGCGTCGCGGCTCCTGGTGGGGCTGCGCAGCCGCGCACGCTCGCCACCGCCGTCCGATCGTTGCTCGAATCCCTCAGCAGCCAGGGACAGCTGCTCGTCGCCGTCGACGACGTGCAGTGGCTCGACCCCGCATCTGCCGAGGTCCTCGCGTTTGCACTTCGGCGAATGGCGACGGCGGCCTGCGGGTGGCTGTTCGCGCGTCGGCTTGGTGAGCCGTCGCGGCTCGTGCCCCAGGATCTGGTCGCATCCGATTCGCTTCTCGACGTTCCGATCGGCCCGTTGACTGTCGCCTCCTTGTTCCACATCGTGAAGGACCGTCTTGGCGAGGCCCTTCCGCGCCCAGTGCTTGTGCGCATCCACGACATCTCCGGCGGGAACCCGTTCTACGCGCTGGAGATCGCGCGCGAATTCGCGCGTTCGGGCGCGACGACCGGGGCCGACATGCCGGTGCCCGACAGCATCCGAGATCTCCTCGCCCGCCGGCTTCGGCGTCTCCCGCCGGAGGCGCGTGAGGCCGTCCTTGTCGCGTCGGCGTTGTCGGAGCCGACCACGGCACTCGTCGACGAAGAGGCTCTCCGTCCGGCGGAGGAAGACGACATCGTGGCGGTCGACGAGCGCGGCCTCGTGGTGTTTCGCCATCCGTTGTACGCGTCCGCGGTGTACGGCTCAGCGTCTCGATCGCGCCGACGAGAGGTCCATCGGCGGTTGGCGAAGCTGGTGACTGACGTCGAGGAGCGCGCTCGCCACCTCGCGGCGGCTGCGACCGTGCCGGACGAGGAAACGGCACGCGCTCTCGAGGAAGGCGCAGTCGTCGCGCGATCGCGTGGCGCGTGGGGCTCTGCCGCCGAGCTCCTCGAGCGATCGGCCGCATTGACTCCGGCCGATAATGCCGACAGCGCGTACTCGCGCAGCAACGCCGCGGCCGAACACCACATCCGCGCGGGCGACCGACCGCGAGCGCGGGCGGTCCTCGAAGCTGTCCTCGCCAAGCCCTTGACGCGAGGCCTTCGGGCGGACGCACTGCGGCTGTTGGGCGAGGTCAGTTACAACGATGAGAACGTCCAGCAGTCAGTCCGCGTCCTTCTCGAGGCGCTGGAGTACGCCGACGAGCCGACGACCGCCATCGGAATCCACCTTGGGCTCGCGTACTCCTACTCGCAGTTGTGGGACTTCGACGCTGCGTATCCGCAGGCCTGCCGCGCGCTTGAGCGGGCCGAGGCGGCGGGCGGGCACCCCCTCATAGCGGAGGCGCTTGCCTTCAGGGCGATCTTCGACTGGAACACCGGACGCGGCATTCCGTGGGACATGGTGGAGCGAGCGCTCGCGCTCGAACGTACGGACAGCTTGCTTCCCGTCGCGTGGCACCCGAGCACTGTCGCCGGCCTCCTCCACTTGTATGTCGGGCGTCATGCCGAGGGCCGTCAGCGATTGCGAGCGGTTTGGGCTGCTGCCGTGGAGCGCGGCGACGAGAGCGACGTTGCCTTTGTCGCCCTGTGGTTGAGCTGGCTCGAAACGAGAGCCGGAGAGCTGGACGTCGCGCTGGAGATCGCCGAGGAGGCCCTGGCATTGGCGACCCTTACCGGCGGCCAGGCGACCGGTGCTTGGACGCTCGCCCAGCGCGCCTACACCCACGCGCTTCGGGGCGACGTGGCCGAGGCGCGCAAGGATTGTTCTGATGCCGTCGTGCTGCTGGCACGCTTCGACCACGTGCTGGCGTACTTGTGGATCTCGGCTGCGCTCGGCGTGCTCGAACTCTCGCTCGGTGAACCGGAGGCCGCCTGGCGGGCATGCGAGCCGATGGTGACGGCGCTGGAGGCACAAGGGATTGGCGAGCCCGTGCCGGCGTTTTTCCTTCCCGACGCCATCGAGGCGTTGATTGCGCTCGGCGAACTTGACCGAGCGGCGCCCTTGATCGATGCGCTCGAGGAGCAGGGTCGCAAGCTCGATCGGATCTGGGCGATCGGAACCGGGGCCCGCTGTCGAGCGTTGCTGCTCTCTGCTCGGGGCGAGATCGAGGACGCAGACGAAATCGTCACTCGCGCTGTGGCCGTGTTCACGGATGCCGAATTCCCGTTCGAACTGGCTCGCACACTGTTGCTGCAGGGCGTGATCCTGCGTCGGCGGCGCCAACGAGCAAACGCGAAGGCGTCGTTCGAGCAGGCCTACGCGCTGTTCGATGGCATGGGCGCTCGCCTGTGGGCCGATCGGGTCCGGGCCGAGCTCGACCGCATTGGTCTGCGCCGTGGCGGAGGGGAGGAGCTGACGACTTCGGAGCGGAGCGTCGCCGAGCTGGCGGCCAAAGGAATGTCCAACCGTGAGGTTGCCGCAGCACTGTCGGTGAGCCCGAAGACGGTTGAGGCCAGTCTCAGTCGCGTGTACCGCAAATTGGGCATCACGTCGCGGGCCGAGTTGGGCGCCCGAATGGCTGGATCCCTACAGAAGTAGGGAAACACCCGATGTAGCAAGGGTGGTCTCTACGTAGGTTGCCCCTTGTGCTGCGGGGGGACAGCTCGTTTCTGGTCGAGTGCTACGTGCCGGGAGTGCACCACGTCGACGTCGAGATGGCGGCGGCGAGGGTGGCGACCGTAGCCGCCAGCCTGCGCAACGACGGCACCTCAATCGCCTACGGCGGAGCGATCCTCGTCCCTGGCGACGAGGTGGTGCTTCATCTCTTCAGGTCGGAGGGACGGGATGCAGTGCTCGAGGCTTGCGAGCGCGCGGGGCTGCCGTACGAACGGATCCTCGACACGGTTGCAGTGACGGCTGGCGAGAACGCCGGCTACTAGGGGGGACGAAAATGAAGCGGCTATCGATCGTCACACTGCTCACGCTCATCGCGAGCGTTCTCGTCGGAGTGATGGGCATGCGCCCAGCGTCGGCCAACTTGGGTGAGAGCGAGACGGAGGTGACAACGACGCCGAGCGACTCGGTCCCGTACGGCAACATGCTCCACCTTCACGGTGTCGTCAGGGACATCAGCGACTCGTGCGGCAACGGCGACTGTGACCTCCCGAGAGGTGAGGTCCACTTCTGGTATGCCGATCCCAACAGGCCATTCAACGACACGAAGCAGTTCCTTGGGAAAGACAGGCTCAACGTCATCAACGCGACGTTCGACGACCGCACCGCCGGGGACATTGACTACTGCTGCCTACCCATGGGGACCTGGCTGATCCGCGCGTTCTACGTGCCCCCCGACGTCGTATTCGGGCCCGGGAACTACGACGGCGAGTTCGACGCCTCCGCGGACGACACGACCATCACCGTGAGGAAGGCGGAGTCGAGTGTGTCGATCACGCAGTCGTCCGCGTCCTCGACGGTCGGACAGCCGGTGACTTTCACCGTGCAGGTCACTCCGAAGTCAGCGAACTATCCCGTCAATGACCCTCGACCCACTGGCACGGTGCGCCTGAGCGAGGTGAGGACAACTGGTGTCACTGATCACGGGACAAAGACTCTCGACTCAACGGGTACAGCGACGTTCACCATCAGCGACATCGCGGTCGGGTCCGGGCAGTTCAGTGGCATCTATGGCACCGGCGACTCGAGATTCGACCCGAACGCGTCCGTGCAGATAACCCACACCGTCACCAGGGCCCTGTCGAGCAGTTCGCTCGCGCTGTCGCGGACGAGCATCGCCTATGGCGACTTGGTGACCTTCAACGACACCGTGTCGCCCAGCGATGCGACCGGCACGGTGACGTTCCTCAACACTGACCCGACGGTGCCGGTCCAACTCGGGACGGGGACGCTGCCCGGGACCAGCATCAACCGGGCGTCGATGTCGACGTCCTCCCTTAACGCGGGCTTCTACATCATCGCCGGCGACTACCCGGGAGACGCCAAGTACGAAGGAAGCGTGTCGAACGGCGTGGGGCTCACCGTCAACAGGGCGGACACAACAACACGCTTGAGCGCGTCGCCGACCGCAACGGTCTACGGGCAGTCGGTCACGTTCACCGCCGCTGTCACAGGCCCGGGCACGCTCGGCGGCTCCGTGCAGTTCAAGGACGGCACAACCAATCTCGGCTCGCCCATGGGATTGTCGAGCGGGTCGGCGTCGCTGACCACGTCGGCCCTCCCGGCGGCGACTCATGACATCAGCGCGGAGTACCTGCCCGACGCCAACCACAACGGCAGCACGTCGCAGCTGTCGTTCGTCGTTTCCAGAGCGGACACGACGACGTCGCTGGGCTCGGCGAGTTCCACCTCGCGCCTCGGTGACCCGGTGACGTTCACGGCGACGGTCTCTGTCGTGTCCCCGGGCGGCGGGACGCCGGACGGAACGGTGCAGTTCAAGGACGGCACCCTCAACGTCGGCAGTCCGCGGACGCTGGTCAACGGTGTCGCCTCGCTCACGCTGCCGAGACTGGCCGGGGGGGTCCACTCGATCACCGCCGAGTACTCGGGAGCGCCCAATTACAACCCGAGCACGTCGCCGGTCAGGACACACACGGTGACCTGTGACCGCATGATCACCGGGACGGTCGCGTCAGTCATCGCACCGGCAGGGACAACCTGTCTTTCGGGTGCAACGGTGACCGGGAGCGTCACGGCTGCCGCCGGGGCCACCGTGTCGGTCGTCAACACCAAGATCGGCACCATCTTCAAGGCCAAGGACACCCCGGCCGCTATCTGGGTCTGCGGGTCGACCATCGGCGACATCGAGATCGCCCGCGCCACCGGCTTCCTGATTCTCGGTGACATCGCCGAAGAGGGCTGTGCCGCCAACACTGTCAAGGGCAGCGTCGAGCTGTTCGCGAACACCGCAGGGCTCGTGCTGGCCAACAACGTCGTCGGTAGTGGCGTGAAGGTGAACTCAAACCTTGGGGCTGGGCCGCAGAGCGACCATCCCGCCCCGGAAGTCGAGGGGAACCGCATCAGCAGCGTCCTCGAATGCGTCGGCAACTCTCCGGCGGTCGTCAACGACGGCAGTCCGAATCAAGTCGGCGGGGCTCGCAAGGGTGAGTGCCTGTCCCCGAGGTTCTGACCGCTTGAAGAACAGGCCAAGCTCGCCCGAGAGGGAATTCCGACCCCTGCGGTAGGGTTTTAGGAACGGAACGCCCGTTCCACGCGCTGCAGGGAGAGTCATGGCCAGCTTTCGTGAGCTGCTGAAGGACACAAAGTCGCAGATCCGCGAGGTGGACCCCGCCGGCGCGGCGGAGGCTCTTACGGCCCGTCCTGAGACGGTGGTGCTCGACGTGCGGGAGCCCGACGAGTACGACCAAGGCGCGATCCCCGGTGCCATCCACATCGCCCGAGGCAACCTCGAGTCCAACATCGAGAACAGGGTTGGCGACCGCTCGACGCCGATCATCGTCCACTGTGCGAGCGGTGTTCGGTCGGCGTTCGCGGCCAAGACGCTCCAGGAGCTCGGCTACACCGACGTTGTCTCCATGGCCGGCGGCTTCAACAAGTGGAAGGACGAGGGCCGCGACTGGTCGGTGCCCAAGACGCTCACGGCCGAGCAGCGCAACCGGTATCACCGGCATCTGCTGCTGCCCGAGGTCGGCGGCGAGGGCCAGCAGAAGCTGCTCGAGTCGCGTGCGCTCCTGCTCGGTGCCGGCGGTCTCGGCTCGCCTGCCGCGCTGTACCTGGCCGCTGCTGGTGTCGGCACCATCGGCATCATCGACATGGACGTCGTCGACGACTCCAACCTGCAGCGCCAGATCCTGCACAACGTCGATCGCGTCGGTGAGCGCAAGGTCGACTCGGCGAAGAAGACGCTGACGGCGTTGAACCCCGACGTCGACGTGGTCACCTACGACGTACGCCTCGGCGCCGACAACATCCTCGACGTCATCGACGGCTACGACGTCATCGTCGACGGCACCGACAACTTCCCGACGCGGTACCTCGTGAACGACGCGTCGCTGCTGAAGAAGATTCCCGTCGTGCACGGGTCGATCTTCCGCTTCGAGGGGCAGGCCACGGTGTTCGCGCCGTACGTCGGCCCCTGCTACCGATGCATGATCCCCGAGCCGCCCCCGGCCGAGCTGGCGCCGTCGTGCGCAGAGGCCGGCGTCCTCGGCGTGCTGCCCGGCATCATCGGTTCGATCCAGGCCATGGAGGCCATCAAGGTCCTGCTCGACCTCGGCGATCCGCTCATCGGCCGCCTGCTCGCGTACGACGCCCTCGAGGAGTCCTTCCGCACCTTCAAGGTGAACCGCGACCCCGAGTGCCCCGCGTGCGGCGAGAACGCCGGCGAGATCGTCATCGCCGAGTACGACGAACTCTGCATGCCCCATCCCCGGTAGGGAATCCCCACATGGGCGTTCGCGGGTGGCGAACGCGAGAATGAGGGTGTGACCGCAGAAGAACGCCGCGAGACTGACTCCGGCATCGAGATCAAGCCCGTCTACACCTCGCAGGACCTCGACGGCTGGAACGCCGAGAGGCAGCTCGGGCTGCCGGGCAAGCCGCCGTACACCCGCGGCGTCTATCCGCAGATGTACCGGGGACGGCCCTGGACGATGCGCCAGTACGCCGGCTTCGGGAGCGCGGAGGAGACCAACCAGCGGTTCAAGTTCCTGCTCGAGGCGGGACAGACGGGGTTGAGCTGCGCCTTCGACCTGCCGACGCAGATGGGCTACGACTCCGATCACCCGCGCGCCGAAGGCGAGGTCGGCAAGGTCGGCGTGGCCATCGATTCGATCGACGACATGCACCGCCTGCTCGACGGCATCCCGCTCGACAAGGTGACGACGTCGATGACGATCAACGCCACGGCGTCGATCCTCCTACTCCTGTACCAACTCGTTGCCGAGGACCAGGGCGTCGACCCCAAGAAGCTCGGCGGCACCATCCAGAACGACCTGCTGAAGGAGTACGTCGCCCGCGGCACCTACATCTATCCGCCGCGCGCCTCGATGCGGATCATCGTCGACATCTTCGGCTACTGCAAAGAGCACTTGCCGCAGTGGAACACGATCTCCATCTCCGGCTACCACATCCGCGAAGCGGGGAGCACCGCCGCTCAGGAGATCGCCTTCACGCTCGCCAATGGCATTGCCTACGTCGGCGCCGCCATCGAAGCGGGGCTCGACGTCGACGAGTTCGCGCCGCGCCTCAGCTTCTTCTGGAACGGCCACAACAACTTCTTCGAGGAGATCGCCAAGTTCCGCGCCAGCCGCCGCATGTGGAACTGGGTCATGACCGACCGGTTCAAGGCGAAGGACGAGAAGTCCAAGCTGCTCCGCTTCCACACCCAGACCGCGGGCAGCATGCTCACGGCGCAGCAGCCGGAGGTGAACATCGTCCGCGTTGGCATCCAGGCCCTCGCCGCCGTGCTCGGCGGCACGCAGAGCTTGCACACCAACTCGTTCGACGAGGCGCTCGGCCTGCCGACGGAAAAGGCGGCCAAGCTTGCCCTGCGCACGCAGCAGGTGATCGCCCACGAGTCCGGCGTGGTCGACACCGTCGACCCGCTCGCGGGCTCCTACTTCATCGAGACCCTCACCGATCAGCTCGAGGCCGAGGCGTGGCGCTACATCGAGAAGATCGACGGCATGGGCGGCGCCGTGTCCGCCATCGAGGCCGGCTACATGCAGCAGGAGATCGAGCAGGCTGCCTTCACATGGGCCAAGGCCGTCGACGACGGCGAGAAGGTCATCGTCGGCGTCAACAAGTACGTCGAGGAGGCACCCGAGCCGGCCGAAGTCTTCCCCATCGACCCCGAGCTGCAGCGTCGTCAGGCGCAACGCGTGAAGGATCTGCGAGCCGGACGAGATCAGTCAGCGGTCGACGCCGCTCTCGCGGATGTCAGCGCCGCGGCCCGGGGCACGCAGAACCTGCTGTACCCGATGAAGGAGGCGCTGCGCCGCAAGGCGACCCTCGGCGAAGTCAGCGACACCCTTCGCAAAGAGTTCGGGGAGTATCAGCCCGCTCGCTGACTGCTTCCCCAAGGCGTCATCGCTGCGCTCGACGAGCGATGCCGAAGATCCGCTCGGTTCCTGAGCGGCCCTTCACCTGGACGTCCTCGGGCGCCGCGAACTCGAACTGATCGCCGACCGCGGCCTCGACCCGGCTGGTGGCCAACACCTCGGGCCGTCCCTCGCGGCCGGCAAGGCCCGACAGTCGGAAGGCGACGTTCGTGGCATCACCGAGCACCACGATGTGCAGACCGGTAAAGGTGCTGGTTGCGGCTTGGCCGAGCTCGACGCCCCAGCCCATCTCGATGGGTTCGTTGGCGGGCGTGCGCAGCGAGAGCTTGGGCGCGATCGACCCGACCAGGTCGACCGCCGCCACCGCGAAGCTCAAAGCCCGTACCGGAGCCTCGGCGTCAGCGTCCGCGTCCCAAACCGCAAAGAAGGCGTCGCCGACGTAGTTGTTGAGGGTGCCGCCGTGCTTCTCGAGCAGCTCGCACAGATGCCCGTACAGCGTGTCGACATTCGTGAGCAAGACGTTCTCGTCGGTGTACTGCGAGATCGTCGAGAACGAGAGGATGTCGCCGGCGACCATCGCCAGACGGCTGAGGCTCACCTCTTTGACGGTGGCGATGCTGGCGCCCCCTTGTGTGGGGATGCCCTGGAAGCGTTCGGCGCGGAACTCGAGCACGGTCGAGCCGACCGTGACTCGATCACCGGGGCTCAGGCGCACATCGCGGGCCCGCTCGATGCGGTGGCCGTTGAGCTTCGTGCCATTGGTGCTGGTGTCGAAGACGTAGGCCCTGTCTTCGTCGGGGTCGAGGCGAATCTCGAGATGGCGGCGCGAGACGACGGGGTCCTCGATCAGCAGTTGCCGGCTCGCGTCGACGGTCGCCTCACGGCCGACGACGAGCACGTCTCGCACCGGCACTTCGCGCTCGTCCTCGTCACCCGGATTCACGGCGACGAAGGCGAGCGGCCACCGGCCTGTTCCCCCCGTGCGCGGCACGCTCGGGAGCTTACGACCGAGCTTTCCCCCCGTCACCCCTCGGTAGCCTCAATCCCAATGCCCATCCGCTTCGTCATCGTCGGTGGGGGACCGGCTGGCAACTCGGCGGCCACCCACGCCGCTCGCCTCGGCGCCGACGTCACGCTCGTCGAGCGGGACGTGATCGGTGGCGCCGCCCATCTCTGGGACTGCATCCCGTCCAAGGCGATGATCGCCACCGGCGGAGCGATGTCATTTGCCCGGCGCTCTGAGCTGTTCGGTCTGCAGGACGAAGAGCCGCCCCAGCTCGATCCCGCGGCGGTGAAGGCTCGGCTCGCCGACATCGAGGGCCACTTGCACAATGGCATCGTCGAGCTCCTGCGCAGTCAGGGCGTGCGCATGATCAACGGCGTCGGCCGGCTGAAGGGTCCACACGAGGTCGTGGTCGAGACGCAGGACGGCAACATGGAGGAGCTCGAGGCCGACGCAGTCCTTTTGTCCACCGGCAGCCGTCCTCGCATCCCCGACTGGGCCGAGCCCGACGGTGAGCGCATCCTCATCACGCGCCAGGCCTATCCGCCCCCCGAGATCCCCGAGCACCTCGTCGTCATCGGATCGGGTGTGACCGGCGTCGAGTTCGTGCACATGTTCTCGTCGTTCGGCTCGAAGGTGACGCTGATCGTCAGCCGCCAGCAGGTGCTGCCGACGAAGGATGCCGAGGTGGCGGCCGCTCTCGAGGAGGACTTCCTCAAGCGCGGCGTTGTCCTCTTCAAAGGTGCTCGTGCCACCGGCATCGACAAGCACGACGACGGCACAGGCATCACCGTGCGCACCGACGACGGCCGGTCCGCAACCGGTAGCCACGCCTTGCTCGCGATCGGCGCCATGCCCAACTCCGAAGGATTGGGGCTCGAGGCCGCCGGCGTCGAGGTGTCGGAGAGCGGCCACGTGCCCATCAACCACCACTGCCAGTCGAACGTCGCCCACATCTACGCGGCCGGCGACCTCTCCGGGAAACTGCCGCTGTCGTCCGTCGGTTCGATGCAGGGGCGGAAGATCGCCGAGCACGTGATGGGGCTCCACACGCGGGAGCATCGCCACCTTGACTACGACAAGGCCGCCTCCGCCATCTTCACCGAGCCTGAGATCGCCGACGTCGGCTTGGCTGAAGCCGACGCCTTCGCCATGGGTCGCAAGATTCGCGTCACCAAGGTGCCGTTCGCTGCCAGCGCGAAGGCGCTCATCAACAGCGATCCGCGCGGCTTCGTGAAGATCCTTTCGGACCCGGCCACTGGCGTCGTTCTCGGCGGCTCCATCGTCGGCCGCCACGCCGCCGAGCTCATCAGCGTGATCGCCCTCGCAGTGACGGCCGGCCTCAAGGTCGCCGACATCGTCGACTCCCTGCTGGTGCATCCCACCCTGAGCGAAGCCTTGGCTGACGCCGCCGAGTGAACGACGCTCCCGCCGTTCGGTACGTCAAATCCGGTGACGTGCACCTCGCGCACTCGGCGTGGGGTGACGGGCCCGACCTCTTCGTCGCGCCCGGCTTCATCTCCCATCTCGAGGTGTCGTGGGAGGAGCCGGGGCTCGCCCGGTTCCTGGAGCGCTTGGGCACGTTCCGCCGCGTGATCTCTTTCGACAAGCGGGGCTTGGGACTCTCGGATCCGATCGACCATCCGCCAACGCTCGAGGAGTGCGTCGACGACATGCGGGTGGTTCTGGATGCCGTCGGCGCCGAACAGGTCGACATCATGGGCGTGTCCGAGGGCGGCGCGATGGCGATGCTGTTCGCGGCAACGTATCCAGCCCGGGTGCGCTCGCTCATCTTGTACGGGACCTACGCGCGCATGCTCGAAGCGCCCGACTACCCCTGCGGAGTCCCGGCCGAATCGCTCGACAGGCTCCTCGAGATGAGCACGACGGGTTGGGGCGACGGCCGTGGGCTCGGCGCGTGGGCGCCGAGCCGTCGAAACGATGCTCTCTTCCGCCAGTGGTGGGCCCGCTTCCAGCGCTTGGCCGCGAGTCCGGGGATGGTGCAGAGCATCTTCTCGCTGTACCCCAGCATCGACGTCCGCCACGTCCTGCCGACGATTCAATCGCCCACTCTCGTCGTTCATCGCGTCGGTGACCGGATGATCAACATCGAGATGGGCCGCTACATCGCCGATCGGATCCCGAACGCCACGATGGTGGAACTGGAGGGCGCGGACCACATCTTCTGGGTGGGGGATGCCGACGCGCTGTTGGACGAAGTTGAGGCGTTCTTGACCGGCACCCGAACCGTTGTCGAACCTGACCGCGTGTTGGCGACCGTGCTCTTCACCGATGTCGTCGACTCGACGCGGCTTGCCGTCGAGGCGGGTGACGCTCGTTGGCGGGAACTCCTGGAGGCTCATCACGACCAGGTCAGGCGCCAGCTCGATCGATTCTCGGGCCGCGAGGTCAAGACGACGGGTGACGGCTTCCTCGCCACGTTCGACGGCCCGGCCCGCGCCATCCGCTGTGCGCGTGCCATCCGCGACGGGGTGCGAAGCCTGGGTCTGAGCGTTCGCGCCGGACTCCACACCGGCGAGGTCGAGATGACAGGCGAGGACATCGCGGGCGTCGCCGTGCACATGGCCGCCCGCATCTGTGCCGCCGCCGAAGCTGACGAAGTGCTCGTGTCGCGCACCGTCGTCGACCTGGTCGCCGGCTCGAACATCTCCTTCGTCGACCGTGGCGAGCAGACGCTCAAGGGCATCCCGCAGCCCTGGCGGCTCTTCTCCGTCGCCTCGATGTAGCAGGAAAATCGCACAAAAGGTGCGAATTATCCCGCCGTGAATCGGCGGAGCTTTCTCAAGGCACTCGGGGGACTGACGGGCGGCCTGGTGGTGCACCGGGCCCTGGGGGAGACGGCGCTCGGATCGACGCTCACCGGGCTTCCCGACGCCACGGGCGCATCTCGGTACTCCAAGCTCGGCGGCTCGCTCGTGCTCGTGCACAGCGACCTGCACAACCACTCGATCATGTCCGGTGACGCGCAGGGCGAACCGGCCGACGCCCTGCAGCAGATCCGCGACCGCGGCATCGACGTGGCTTGCCTGACCGAGCATGCCGTGTCGGGCAAGGACCACGGTCAGTACACCTGCGCCAACGACCACCAACAGGGTGGGTGCCGGTTCGTCACCGGCATCAACGGCAATGACTGGCAGAGGATGGCCGAGATCGCCAACGCCGGCAACGACGAGCTGGCCCTGAAGGGGCCCGACCCGTTCGTCGTGTTCCGTGGCTTCGAATACAGCACCCCGACCATCGGTCACATCAACGTGTGGTTCAGCAGCGAGTACACCGACCCCGCCCACGAAGGCGCGCTCGCGACGCCGCGCGCCGCGTCGGAGATGTGGCGAGTGTTCCCGCCCACCAAGCCCATCGCCGAGCAGTTCGAGAAGGCGCCCGACACCGCGCAGATACTGCCGTTCTACGAGTGGCTGGCGTCGGCGCCCGGCAGCCCGGTCCTCGGAGGCGGCAGCGACGCCGTTGCCTGCTTCAACCACCCGGGCTACTTCGGCAACTTCCAGGACTTCGTCTTCCACGGCGGCGCCGCCGACTACATGGTCGCCATCGAGGCGTTCAATCCCATCAACAACGACACGGACAACCCGATCTCCAACGACGCGGACTACTTCTGGTACGGCTCCGACCGCGGTCTCCCCAACCCGTTCAACGCGTGCTTCAACGCGGGCTGGCGCGTGGGCTTCACCGGTGTGAGCGACGAACACTCGGGCCACTTCGGCCAGGCCAACAAGGGTCGCGGCGGTCTGTGGGTGCCGGCGGTGACCAGAGGAGGCGTGCGTCAGGCCCTCGAGTCACGGCGCACGTTCGCGACGATGGAACCGGCGTTGCGGCTCGACGCAATGGCGAACGGCGTACCAATGGGATCGTCGATGCCTGCAACCGATTCGCTGACGATCCAGCTCGACATCGCTCGCGATGCGGGCTGGGTCGGCAAGGAGATCACCGTCGAAGTGGTCGGGCCGGGGACGAACGGACCCAGCCTCCTGAGCCTGCAGGAGCGCGTGCCGGTTCCGGCCGATGACCAGCCGCCGATCACGTTCACGATTGGCCGCCAGGGCGCGGCGTGGATGTTTCTGAGGATCGTCGACCCCGATCTCCCGAACCACCAGCGGGCGACGGCGCCGTTCGCGAACGGCAAGGCGTTCGCGTACGCCAGCCCCTGGTTCTTCGATTGAGGACTAGCGAGCGAGGTTGACGGTCACCGTCTTGCCGTAGACGGGTGTGGCGCCGAGGGCGGCTGGGTCGCTGACCGGCTGGGCGTTGCCGAGGTCGACTGTGAAGGTCCGCGACTCCTCGGATCCGTTCATGCACGACTTCGGTACCACGAAGGTGACGACGCCCGTGCCCTGCAGCGTGATGCTGCTGCAGCTCACCGAACGCAGCGTCAGGAACTCGACGGGCTGGCGTTCGACATGGAACTCCCAGTCCCAGATCGAGAAGTCGTTGTTGATGCTGCGGTAATCGAAGACCTTGGGCGGGTCCGCCTTCGGGCCCGTGCTGTCGGGATGACGGAGCCGCGCGTAGGCGAACTCCTCGAGGCCGCGGTACCAGGCGTTGCGGTAGCGGTCGGAGTGGTTGCCGCGGTGGATCGCAAAGGTGCGCTCCACGTTCTGTCCGGTGAAAGCCGCCTCCATATCCACGTTCATCGGGAAGACGACGTTCTCGAACGGCGTGCTGCCGATGTCGCTTGACGCGGCGCTGGGATCGCCGTCGAGCGTTTGGGCCGGCGTCATGTCGTTGACGAAGCCGTTGATGCCGAACGCCTGCGAGCCGTCGGCGTTGTACGCCCGAGCGTTCATCGCCAGGTCGGTCGGCATGTTGCCCCGGAAGTAGGCGTTGTCGGCGGCCGGGTCGCCGAGTGCCGTCACCGCGGTGATGAAGGTCCCGACTTGCGAGGGCAGCGGCGCGCCCGCGGCTGCGCCGCTCGCCGGGGGCAACGGCGTGAAGGTCACCGGGACCGGAGGCTGGACGCCCGCCGGCAACGTGACCGCCCCCGGTTGCGGAGAGGGCGCGAACAAGAACGTGTGGGCGCCGGAGACCGACAGCATCGACGTCCACTCATCGGGATGCTGGAGGCCGTTCTTGTAGGAGCCGTAACCGCCGAGAGAGACGCCGCCGATGGCGCGGTAGTCGCGGCCCTTGCCCGCCGGCAGGTTCCTTTCGACGAACGGCGCCAGCTCATCGAGGATGAAGCTCTCGAACCTCGGCGGCGGCGTGTTGTAGCGCTGCTGGTCGCCACCGGCCGCGTACCGCGGGTTCCAGTCCGCCCAGTAGCTGTCGAGGCCCGGCTGGGGGCCGTAGCCGCCAGGCTGGGTCTGGCCCATCGGCGCCACGAGGATCATCGGGATGTCGGCCGCCGTTCCCCATGTTTTCGGATCGGCGTACCGCCACGGCGTCGACTCGAATCCCGCGGGCGGACGCTTGGTCTGGGCCTGGATCCACGGCGAGCTGTTGGTCCCGGCCTGGCCCAGCATGCTGGTCAGCCCGCCACCGAAGCCATGCAGCAGGTAGAGCGTGGGGCACTTCACGCCGTTGATCGGATCGCACGCCGGCGGTACGTAGTACTCGAAGGGCACCCCGATTCCGTCGCCGAGAAGATCGCTGGTGACCTCCTGGCAAGCGACCTGACCGACGACGACCGTCACGAGTTCGGCGTCAGCGCCACATCCGGGGGTTACGGCGCCCGCCGGGACTCTCGTCGAAGAAATACCGGCCAAGACGCATGCCAGCACGCCCGCCGCGAGCAAGGTGGTCCCCAGTCTTCGCCCCATTTGACCGATTTCGCCCTCACGGCAGGGAATCCCTGCTTGGGATCGGCAACGAGGGCTATTCGATAACGGCCACGATGTCGCCGGCGCTCACGGTGTCACCGGCCTTCACCCGGATTTCCGAGATGGTGCCCGCCTTTTCGGCGTTGACGTTGTTCTCCATCTTCATGGCTTCCAGGACGCACACGGCCTGGCCGGCCTCGACGGCGTCGCCCTGGGCGACGAGGACCTTCACGATCGTTCCCTGCATCGGCACGGCTACCTGGCCGGCACCGGCGCTTCCACCGGCGCCTGCCGCCGCCGCGGCTGCCGGCCGTGGCCGTCCGCCGCCGCCCTGTGCCACCGCGCCCGCAGCGGCCACGACTGGCGCGACGTCGGGCACCCAGAGACGTACCCGGTGGCGACGGCCGTCGACCTCGACATCGACCTGACGCTCGACCAGCGGCGCCTCGCCGTCTTCAGTTTCCGGCGCGGGTGCAGCCTTCGGAGCCTCCACCTGTGACAGGTCGAGGCGCTCCTCCACCCACTTGGTGGAGTGCTCGCCGTTGATGAAGTCGGGGTGCTCGAGGATCGCAAGGTGGGCGGGGATCGTGGTGGCGATGCCCTCGATCTCCGTCTCCTCCAGGGCACGGATGAGCCGCCGACGGGCGTGCTCGCGGTCTTGGCCCCAGACGATCAGCTTGGCGACGAGGTTGTCGTAGTACTGGCTCACCGTGTCGCCGCTCTCGTAGCCGGCGTCCGTCCGGGTGGCGTAGCCGTCGGCACGGACAAACTTGGTGATCGTGCCCGGCGACGGCAGGAAGCGACCCTTGGCCGGGTTCTCGGCGTTGATGCGCGCTTCAATCGAGTGCCCACGGCGCTCGATGTCGTCCTGGGTGAACGGCAGCGGTTCGCCCGCGGCGACGCGCAATTGGTGCTCGACGAGGTCGAGGCCGGTAACGAACTCGGTGACCGGGTGCTCCACCTGTAGGCGCGTGTTCATCTCGAGGAAGTAGAACTCGCCGTCCTGGTACAGGAACTCGACGGTGCCGGCGTTGTAGTAACCGCACGCCTTCGACACGTCCACAGCGGCCGCGCCCATCGCCTGGCGAATCTCGTCGGGGAAATTCGGCGCCGGACTTTCCTCGATCAGCTTCTGGTGCCGGCGCTGGCACGAGCAGTCGCGCTCGCCCAGCCAGACGGTGTTGCCCTGGGTGTCGCCGATGACCTGCATCTCGATGTGCCGCGGCCAGGTGAGGTAGCGCTCGACGTAACACTCCGAACGACCGAAGCCCTTGAGCGCCTCGTTCTGCGCCGACTCCAGTGCGGATGCCGCCTGGTCGGCCGACGGCACCACGCGCATGCCGCGCCCGCCGCCGCCGTACGCGGCCTTGATCGCGACCGGCCAGCCGAACTCCTCGCCGAAGGCGATGACCTCGTCGCCCGACGTCAGCACCTCGGACCGCCCGGGCACCCCCGCCACGCCGCCTTTCTCGGCGGCCAGGCGAGAGCTGATCTTGTCGCCCATGACCTCGATGGCCTCAGGCGGAGGGCCGACGAACGTGACGCCTTCGGCGTTGATGGCTCGTGCGAAGTCGGCGTTCTCGGAGAAGAAGCCGTAACCGGGGTGCACGGCCTCGGCGCCGCTCTGCTTTATGACGCCGAGGATGGCCTCGGTGTTGAGGTAGCTCTCGGCGGCCGTCTGCCCGCCGAGGGAATAGGCCTCGTCCGCGAGCCGCACGTGCAGCGCGTCGCGATCGAGGTCCGAGAACACGGCGACGCTCGTGATGCCGAGCTCGCGGCACGTGCGTATGACCCGGACGGCGATCTCGCCCCGATTGGCGACCAGAACTTTCCCGAACATGAGGGCTCTATGGTTAGCGCATCGATTGGGATATACGCCGATTCGACGAGCTCGATTCCACCAACCGCTACCTCCTCGACGAGGCGCGTGCGGGCGCACCCGAGGGGGTGGTCGCCGTCGCCGATCGCCAGACCGCCGGGCGGGGGAGGCTCGACCGCACGTGGGAGGCTCCGCCCGGGTCGGGCCTGCTGATGTCGGTGCTGCTGCGCCCCGATCTGCTGCCCACCCACGTCCACAGCACCACGATGGCTGCGGCGATCGCCTGCTCGGACGCATTCGACGAGGTCGCCGGGTTCCGACCCCTGCTCAAGTGGCCCAACGACATCGTTGTCAACGACCGCAAGCTCGGAGGCCTTTTGGCCGAGGCCGAACTCTCGGGTGAGGCGGTCGAGGCCGTCGTGGTGGGCATCGGGCTGAACGTCAACTGGGACGCGCCGCCTGCGGAGCTCGCCGATATCGCCATCGCTGCCAGCGAGGTGGCGGGGCGGCCGGTCGACCGGGAGGCCTTGTTGTCCGCCTTCCTCGGCCGCTTCGAGGAGCACTACAGCGCGCTCGTCGAGCCCGGCGGTTGGCGTGGGACCCTTCTCAACTACCGGCGTCTCTCGGCGACACTGGGTAGCCAGGTGCGCGTCGAACTTCCGGGCGAGACGTTCACCGGCAAGGCCGTCGAAGTCACGGGCGAAGGCCACTTGCTCGTGGAGGTCGGCCGGGGCGACGTCCGTCGCATTCCCGCCGGGGACGTCGTCCACCTCCGTCCCGCGTAGCGGGACCGCCAGCGAGTACGTTTCGCGAGTCCCGATCGGGGAGGAGGAACCGTGAGAATTCGCACACGGACCCGGGCGCTCGCCGTCGTCGCGGCCACGACCGTCGCTGCGGGCGTGGTTGCCGGCGTGAGCAGCGGGGCTTTCGGCGTGCAGGGCGGCCAGCGATTCGTGAGCTCGCCCAATCAGGCACGCTTCGGTCGCCTCCCGGCCGCCATCAGCAGCCGGTCGGCGTCGCAGTGTCCCGAGGGCGGGTCGGCGGTCCAAGTGAGTCTCGTGCAGGGCGCGTCCACGCTTGCTTCCGCGTCAACGGTGGCCGACGTGAAGGGCCGGTGGGCCGTGTCGATGAGCGTCCCGGCGAACCTTTCGGCCGGGGTGTACTCGGTCACCGCCTCGTGCACGGGCGTGACCGCGGGATTGACATATCGGCCGCAGGCCTTCCGGGTCATCCCGCCCTCGTGCGGGCCCGAGCCCACGACGTCGACCACCGCGAAGTGCCGTCCGGTCTTGCCGCCGACGGGTGCCAATGGGGCTCCCGGGGTGCCGGGAGCCGACGGCTCCGCCGTTCCCTAACTCACGGTGACGAAGTAGGCCTCGCCGTCGGCGAACTGCGGGACCTGCACGCGAGCCACGCCGCCTTGGATGGGCACCGCCTGCTCCCCGGCGGGCGGCAGGGCAGGTACGTCGTCGGTCGTGTTGGGGATCCGCTGCACGGAGACCCGGGCCATCCGATCGCCGCCACCGACCCGCACGGCGATCGTCAACGGCGTGGCCGGCGGCGTCGCCGACGCGGGCTCGTCGCAGCGCCAATTGGCAGCCGCGGTGCAGCTTTGGTGGCGACCGAGGAGGATGCGCATCCCCGAACTGCTCGAGGTGGCGAAGCCGCTGAGACCGAAGACCGAGCTCGTGACGTCGACCCGGGTGCCGGTCATCTCAGCGTAGAGACGGTGCACCCACCAGGCGGCGCGCGGCGTGGTGTGATCGGTCGACAGCATTCCACCCAATGTGCCGGCATAGCAGTTGGCAACTTCGTTGCCGAGGCCGCAGGTGACGTTCGCCTCGTCGACATTGCCCCGCTCCATGGCGGAGATGTAGCCCGTGACCCACCCCGGCACGTTGAGGTCGCGCAGCTGCACGTACTCGTTGAGAAGGATCGCGGGGTGGCCGAGCGACGGCCACTGCGTCAACATGCCGCGCAGCGCGTCAACGTGGTTGACGACCGACTCGGTGGTCCACTCGTATGGGTTGAGGTGCCCGGCTCCGGTCTCGTGCCACACGATGCCGTCGAACTTGAGGTTGTTGGCGGCCGCGTAACGCAGGAACGTCGTGAGGTCGAGGGCGCCCGGGTTCTTCGGATCCGGGTCGGGCTGGAAGCCCATCAGCGTGGGCCCGATCACCTTGGCCGTCGGGTCGATGGTCTTGATCGCCTCGTAGGCGGCCTTGTACACGTCGAGGACGTTCTGCTGCGTGACCGTGCTGCCCTTTCGGTACGGCAGGCCGTAATCCGGCTCGTCCTGCACGTCCCAGTACGTGGGCGACCAACCTTCGCGCTTGGCGGTGAGCACGAGCTGAGTCACAAATGACTTGTACTTCGTCCAGTCCTCCCACGGCGGCACGGGGCCGATGAGCTTGAACCAGTAGTCGCTGAGGATCTGCGTGGTGGACGACGCGTACCGACCGGCGTTGTTGTAGTTGTCCTTGCCGCCCGAGCCTCGCCACGACCGGAGCTTGAGGGCGCTGATCCGGCTCTTGTCGGTGTCGGCGGTGACCCCATGGAGCACGCCTTGGGCGCGCAGCGAAGCCGCGCCCTGGCCGGCGCCGCCTTCGACGGCGATGCACGGTCCGTCCGGGCACAGGTCGCTGGCCGGTCGCACGGCGCCGCTGCGGACAGCAGGGCTGTCACCGCCGTCGTTGCGGGCGGCGACGGCGAAGACATAGGACGCGCCGTTGGTGAGCGAACGGAAGGTGACGTTCGTGCAGGTGCCGCACGCGAACAGCGTTCCGCTGTAGGAGTTACCTCCGGCGTACGCCTTGATGACGTAGAGCTGCGTCGACCCGGCCGAGGGATCCCAGGAGACCCGGGCCGATCCGGCACCAGGGGTCGCCCGCACGTTGGCGGGCGGAGGCGGTGGGGGACCGTGGTGTTGCGAGCCGCCCGCTGCGCCGCCGGTGGCCTTCAAGCCTGGTGTGCGCTTGCCGCTGGCCGCGGGTCCGCCCGCGGCGCCCCCTGTCGTCGACGTCTCGCCCCCGCCTTGCGCCGCAAGGGCGTCGACCTGGCCGGGGCCGCCGATCACCGGCGTGCCGCTGGCCGCCGCCGGCGACCCCCCACCGCGGGTCGTGAGAACACCGATGGCGGTGACGATTTCTGCCAGGCAGATCCCTGCCAGCAGCAGGGCGCCCCGGCGTGAGCGCAAAAACGCTCTGAGCGCGATCACAGGGGCTCGATGGTATAGGAGGCACTTCGCGGCTTCTGCGCGGCCCTGCGCAGCGTGGCGGCCAGGGCCGAGGGCCGATGGCCGGCGGCTCAGCTCAGCGCAGCGTCGGCAGGCGCACGAGGTCGGCGCCGGTCACGGTGCCCGAGACCACGCCATCGGATCCGGCGGCGACGTCGAGGCCGTTGGTCATGGTGGGCAGCAGGCTCATGAAGCTGGCGTATTCGGAGCCGCTGCCCAGGAACACCCGCACATGGGGTCCACCGCCGGGTCCGGGGCCCGTGGCGATCTCGCAGCGTCCGTCGGCGTTGACGTCGCCGCAGGTGACACGGACGCCACCGATGAAGCCAGGGCTGTAGGCAAACCAGGCCGCGAGCGGGCTGCCGTCCGAACGGAACGTGCGGATGTGCGGGCCGCCGCCTGCGCCCGCCCCGGTCACGACATCAGCGGTGCCGCTGCCGTCGATCTGCCCGGCGGCGACGTCGACTCCGCCCGTGAAGCTCGGGCTGTAGGCGAACCACCCCGCGAGAGGCGTGCCGTCGGCCTTGAAGGTGCGGACGTGGGGACCTCCGCCCGCGCCCGCCCCGGTCACGATGTCAGCCTTGCCGTCGCCGTTGAAGTCGCCGCAGGAGACATTGACCCCGCCGGTGAAGCCGGGCGCGTACGGGAAGAAGCCAGTCAGCGGGGTCCCGTCGGCCTTGAAGGTGCGCACGTGCGGCCCACCGCCGGGACCCGCCCCGGTGATGATCTCGGCCTTGCCGTCGCCGTCGATGTCGCACGCCGCTACGTCGACACCGCCGGTGAAGCTGGGCGCGTAGGCGAAGAAGCCCTTGATCGGGGTGCCGTCAGCCTTGAAGGTTCGCACGTGCGGCCCACCGCCGGGACCCGCCCCGGTGATGATCTCGGGCTTACCGTCGCCGTCCAGGTCGGCCCGCGCCAGGCGCACGCCGCCCGCGAACCCGCCGTAGGGGTTGAAGGTCGTTGCTGCTGGCGCGGTCACCGGTGGCGCCGAGGGTGGTTGCGGCGTCGACGGTGCCTGCGGCGCAGCGTTCGTGAGGAAGGCACTGTTGGCCACGTTCCAGTGCGTCGCCAGATAGCTCCCTGCGGGTGGCGCCGTCGAGTAGTAGTCGTCGTGGTTGCAGTCGAAAAGGTTCTCGTGGCTCGACGGGCACACCTGTCGCAACGGCGAGCCGGATCCGTCGTCGTAACACATGCGATCGGACTCGTCGGTGCAGTGGCTGTAGCGCGTGGCGTGCGGCGCCGAGGTGTTCACGCCGCCAAGGGTGTGCATCAGCTCATGCGCTTCGATCGACTGGCCGGCCACACCCCAGCAGCCGTTGTCGACGCGCGCGACCTCGCCCGCGACATTGGGATTGCCGTTGCTGAGGTTGGTCTGCCCGGGCGAGTCGTCGTTGTACACCTGCGCGATGCCGCAGTAGACGTTGGCGTCGACCCAGACCAGGTACTTGCGGTCTGACCGGGAGAACCCCTGCTGACGCAGCTCATTGATCGTGTTGCTGATGTTGTCAGCGCCCGACGGTGACAGCTGCACGTTGCGGATGACCAGGTTGCACGCCGAATCGGTGAGGAAACGCACGTGCCGTGTGCCACCGGTCTCTGCGGCGGACGCGTTGTACACCTGGTCGGCGGTCGCGGCCCAGGCCGAGATGCTGCTGCGAAGGGATGCATACCGGTCGGGTGTCGTCGATGGACGGGCGTAGATGGCCTCGACGCGCATCCCGCTCGAACCGTCGCCGATGCACGGGACATTGGCCGCGGCCTCGGCCGTCGTCGGACCCGAGCCGGTGGACTGCGCGAAGCGGTCGCGCTGCTTCACCTCGATGCCCGGGGGCGCAGGGTCCGGTCCGTGCGTGCACTCGCCACGCGTCTGCGCCACGAGCTCGAAGCGGCCGCGGCAGCGTCCGGCGGGGTCGGCGGTCTGTAGACCGGCGTAGTTCAAGCCGCGCTGGACGGCGTCGAGCACACGATCGGCTGCGGGCTTCTCGGCGGTCTTCGCTTCGGCGGCGCCGGCGTTCGCGAGGCAGATCGCGACCGTCATGGTCACTACCAACAGACCTGACAGCTTGCGCACCCTGCCCATCGATCCCCTTCGGTAACCCGGCGGCCATAGAGCGGCGGCGCTCCGTAGGTCCGTGGCTTTGCGTCGACCGGGTTTCCCCGGCGTTGCCGTTTCGGCGGTTCGGGGTATTTCATCGGCGTCCGCCAGCTAGGGCTTGAGCGTCAGAAGGGCCGAGCCCAGGGTCGGCTTGCCTTAGAGTCCGGTCCGTGGCGAGTGATCCTTCGGGCGCCGCCCGAGACGTGTGGGGTGACTTCGCCAAGAGTCACGTCGAGCAGTCGCCGCTCGGGTGGCTCGACACGGAGTGGGTGGTTCGCGGCCGCGTATTCCCCATGGTTTTCGGCCGAGAGACCGACGGCTGGTGGACCACGGAGGCCATGGAAGCCCTCGGCGTTCCGGTCGGTGGTCGCTGGCTCGACCTCGGATGCGGCGGTGGCAACGCCGAGATCACGATGGCCCAGAACGGGCTGTTCGACTCGATGGTCGCCTTCGATCCGTCACCGGGGGCGATCGAGGTGGCTCGTAAGCAGGCCGCCGAGGCCGGGGTGTCGGAGATCGTTGACTTCCGCTGTGCGGAGGTCAACGAGATCGAGCTTCCCGAGGCCGCGTTCGACGTCGCCCACATCAACATGGCGTTGCACCACGTGCTCGAGCTGGAGCACGTGCTCTACCAGATCAACCGGGCCTTGAAGCCGGGCGGCGTCTTTCTCGCCAACGAATACGTCGGGCCCAGCCAGTTCCAGTTCTCACCGGGACGCATGGCACTCGTCCAGGACTGTCTCGATGACTTGCCCGACCGCCTCAAGTGGAACCCCTTCGCCAACGAGGTAAAGCTCAGCCACCCGCGTTACTCGCGGTCGTGGTGGGACGAGTTCGACCCGACCGAATCGGTGCGGTCCGACGAAATTCCGCGCGTGCTCTCGGTGAACTTTCCGACGCTGCGCCGCATCGATTACGGCGGGAACCTGCTGAACCTCGTCCTCGAGAACATCGCCCAGAATTTCGACCCATCGCGTCCCGACGACGCGCACCACATCGCTCGTCTGTTTGCGGCCGAGGACATGGTTCTCGAGCGGGAGCCCAGCGACTTCGCGTACTTCGTCTGTCCGCGGGGCGACGCGGCTGCGCTGCTTGAAGGCCAAGTGCTCGCCGAGGCGCGGCACCGGCGGTTCGAACGGCGCACCCCGCTCGACGACGAAGCTCTCGACGGCCTCGGGAACATGGCGGAGCTGCAGCTCGAACGGGAGAGCGGCTCGGCCCGGCCGTTGATCGGACCGGTCATCGTGGCCGGGAAGCGTCTGGCTCGCCGGGCGATGCGCTTCTACATCGAGCCGGTGGTGCAGCAGCAGTCCGAGTTCAATCGGACGACCGTCGAGGCCCACCGACGGATGTTGACCGATCTGCAGGACGAGGTTGCGTTACTCAGGTCGGAGAACGTCGAGCTGCGGCGTGCCCTGAAGCGGGCGACTGAGCGGCCGCCGGACGAGCCTGCCGGCGCCTGAGGTCCGTCGCCTCAGCGCCAGACGCGTGGGGTGTCGCCGGGCACGCCGAAGTTGAACACGGCTTGGCCGGCCGACGATGTGAAGAGGTTCGTGGCGTACCAGGTGCCACCCCGGAACACGCCCAGCGTGTCTGTTCCGTCGCCGTCCCAGTCTCCGGTGACCGGGATGTCGCCCGGCCCGCCGTACCGGAACACGCCCTCCGCGCCGCCGCCGAAGTGGTTGGAGAGGAACCACGTACCCCGCCGGAAGACGCCGAGGGTGTCGGTGCCATCCTGATTCCAGTCGCCGACCACCGGCACGTCGCCGGGCCCGCCGTACTGGAAGATGCCCTCAGCCGCACCGCCGAAGTGGTTGGACAGGAACCATCGTCCCTCCGACGGGCGGAAGACGCCGAGGGTGTCGGTGCCGTCGTTGTTCCAATCGCCGACGACGGGGACGTCGCTGGGCGCCCCAAAGCGGAACACGCCGTCGGCGGGACCGGTGCTGTTGCTGTTGCGCAGATACCACAGCCCGTTCGACGGCCGGAAGACGCCGACCGTTTTCACACCGTCGTTGTTCCAGTCACCAACTACGGGCACGTCGCCGGGCTGTCCGAACGTGAAGCTGAAGTCGCCCGGACCGCTGGTGAGACTCGCGCGGAAGAACCACACACCTCCGCGGAACAGTGCGGGCTTGCCCTGCTGCGAGTCCGTCTCCCACAGGAAGGTGGCCGTCACGTACGAGCTCCCCGAGAACCCGAGCTGCTGCGCGGCCGGAATGGAGATGTCAAGGGCCGAGGGGTTCAGAACGCAGCGCCCGAACTGGTCGGCGCCGCCGCTGTGCCCGGACGAGGAGCCGTCGAGGTTCTTGCAGTTGGGCACGGTGTTGTACCCGTTCTGCACGGCGGCCTGGGACTCGGGAAGGCCGCGCGGAAGATCTTTGAACAGTCGCCGGGGTCGGGTGCCGTTGGGCAGGTTCCAGTAGTTGTCGTCGGTGTTCCACGGGCCGACTTCCTTGACTGGAATCGTCATGGTGCGCCCGTTGTCGAGCGTGACTATCACTCGGTAGTCGAGCCCGGAGAAATACCCGGCGGGGCAGCCGGATGTCGACCAGCCCAGGGCCGCGAACTTGACGCACTTGTCGGGCACCGCGACTTCGACGCTGCCGGCGGTGTTGGGTACGTACTGCGTGGCGAAGACCCGGTACGTGGGATGACCGCCGCCGCCCGCGCTTTGGGCGGCCACACGCATCGTGGTTGGCTGTGGCGCACTGGCCTGCTTGGCGACCACGCCCGCTTCGAGAGCCGCACGCTGGTCGTGAGGCGCGGGCAACGGTGGGGCGGGAGCCGCTTCAGCAGGAACGAGGGCGAACGCCGCTAGGAAGCCGAGAAGGGGAATGAGTCGGAACCGCAGAGACGTCGACTCTAACGACGCGGATGCGCCATCCGGTGTCATGTCGGTCGACCGTTCGCGCCGCGACGTACTCGATCGCATCGGACCGGTGGTGGCCGGTGTGCTCGTCCCGCTCGCGCTCACCTTCCCGCTCGTCGCCCGCATGGGACGAGGTCTTTTCTCCTACGACCAGGCGCCTCTCGCCCGGAGCGGCATCGTGCCGGGCGACCACCTCGTCAACCTCTACCGCTTCTGGCTGTTCTCCGACGATGTCGCCCACCGGACTCTGCGCCTCCACGACCCGTACGCGTTTGGCCTCGTCGGCCGGGCCAACGACCCACCGCTCGGCTGGATCTTCGGGCTCCCGTTCGCGCTGCTCGAGCGCGTCGCCGGCGCAGTCGCGGCGTACAACGTCCTCGTCCTCCTTGCCCTCGGGCTGCTGTTCCTCTTCACATATCTCTGGCTGCGAGCCCTCGACCTACCTGCACCGGCTGCGACGGTCGGCGCCATCGCGCTCGTCGTCTTCCCGGCCAACTACGCCCGCCTCACCGTTCACATCAAGGCGTTCTTCTTCTGGATGATGCCGCTCGCGCTCTTGCTGGTGGAGCGCGCTCGTCGCTCGCCAACACATCGCACTGCGTTCCTGTGGGCCGCGGGGGCGGGGCTCGTCACCGTGGCGTTGATGACCGTCGTCGAACCGGAAACAGCCGTGTATTTCTGGCCCGTTCTCTTGCTCTATGCAATTGGTCGCGCCGGCAAGCAGATGTGGCTCGGTCTCGCCGTAGGTCTCGGCCTCTCCGTCGCGTATCTCGGTTGGTTCTACGCCGAGGTCGTCAACCCGAGCGTGAACTCGAGCGGACGCACGGTCGCCAACTTGATGCGCTACTCGCCCGGGCTCGGTGACCTGTTCACACGGACCTACGACGCGGGCAACCTCGAGCGTTACCTGTGGCCCGGTGTCGGGGCGCTGCTGGCTGTGTACGGCGCGGTGTGCTTGTGGCGCTCGGCGGCTCCACTCGGGCCCAAGCTGGCCATCTCCTCCGTTCCCCTGATCCTCATCGCCGCCATGGGGCCGCGCGCGCCGCTGGCGGGGGGCGTCTATCGCTTCCTGTTCGAGCACATCACGTCGTTCCGCGTCGTGCAGACGCCGGGTCGGGCTGTGTTCGTCGTCGGCCCGCTCGTCGCCCTCGGCGTTGGCTTCGGGCTCGATTCACTGCTGAAGGCCGTGCGCGGCCGGTGGGTCTGGGTTGTGTGCGCCGCCCTCGGCGCGGTGCTCGTGCTGGACGCGCGCGCCGTCACCTGGCGCCTGAGCGAGCCGCTGCCGGAACGCACGGTCGCCGCGCTCGCGCACGCGAAGGGTGTCATCGATGTGCCCGTCACCAACGGGCTCGACTACCTGGGGAGCGTCTACGACTACGGCATCACGCGCGCGCCTGTGCCGCGCGCGGGCGGCATGACCCCCTACCTCACACCGCAGCAGATCGCAGGGTTCAACCGCGTGGTGTCCCTCGGCGGCGGCACCGTGGACCCCACGGCCGTGCACGCCGCCTGCGAGATGGGGGCCTCACACGTCGTGCTGTGGGAGGACATGTTCGGACGCGGCGATCTCCCCACCGACGCACGGGCTGCCTTCGACGCCCTCAACTCCAGCGCCAGTCTCCAACTGGTGTCTGCCGACCGGGGGATCGACGTCTTCAAGCTGCGCTGCTGATCCGGGTCGACAGGTTGGGGTCCGACCCGTCACAACGCGCTACGTCGTCCCGGACCATGGGCGAACCGGGGGCTGCTGGGGGTGTCCCACTTCAGTGAAACCGCTGGAGCACCACGGGCATCCGTTAGTGCACGATCAGGCGAGGTGACCGGCCGCTGTTGCGCAGCCCGTCGCGGCTGCAGGAACACTCCGGCACGACCGTGCGCTGCGTCCGAGCCGCGATAACAGTTTGACGAGTCCACTGACCGGCCGATCGGCCTATTTGAGGGTCTGCTCATTGCAGCAACGGGCGGTTGCGTGCCGATCATCATCCGGCTCGCGTTTCGCGAGACGCAATCGATCAGTGGGGCGAGGACAAATGACATGCATTCTGGATGTGGCTGCGCGCGCGTGCGTAGTTCGTGGTCGCGCGACGGCCCTGACAGTGGCCGTCGCCATTGTCGGAGCTCTCCTGGCGGGCGTGCCGGTGATCCCGGGACAAGGCGCGGAGCCCGCCGCCGCCACCGCCTCTACGAGCCGCGTCTCGCTCACAGCGGCGCCTACGAATGCGCAAGCAAGCGGCGCTCAATCTGCCATCTCTGCAAACGGTGACTGGGTGGTTTTCGTCTCGAATTCGCCGGCATTGTCGACCAACCCGAACGGGTACAACCAGATCTACCGAAGGAACCTGAACAACGGGTCAGTCGATCTCGTGTCTGTGAAAACGGGCAGCGGCATCTCGACGGGTAACAGCGCGAATCCGGTTGTGTCGGCCGACGGCGGGTACGTCGCCTTCGACTCGGACGCAGCGGACCTTGTCAGCGGGGACAGCAACGGAGTCCGCGACGTCTTCGTGCGTGATATGACCAGCAACATTACGACGGCGGCGTCGGTCACGCCGGGCGGAGTCTTGGGCAACGGGGCGAGCTGGCGCCCGTCGTTGACTGGCGATGGGCAGAAGATTGTCTTCACGAGCGCCGCAGCCAATCTCGGTTTCGAGCCTGGATACTTCCGTACGAGCACCGTCGTCCTGCGCAACAGGCCGCAGAACACGACGACGATGGTCTCGCCAATGCCTCCCGGGTACAGGGACGTGATGCTTGGCCTCACCGTCTTTGTCACGGCGGAGAGTGGCGCCCAAGCGATTTCCGATGACGGGCGTTACATCGTGTTCCGTGGGCTGTGGGAGGGTGGCTCGGCCAACAGCTGCGGTGACGCGATGAAGGACGAGAACGCCTTCGTGTATGACACCGTCGCCGCGATCACCGCAGACCTCGGCGTTCACTCATGCAACTCGCGCCCGGCCATCTCCTCCGACGGAACGACAATCGTGTACCGCCGGGCTGATGGTCCCGGTTACTCCGTGGTGAACACGACAGGCGTCCCTGCTCAGTGGATCAACCCGGCAACGTCGGGGGTCCCCACTGGCGGCAGCTGCAGGGTTCTGGCCGGCTGTGGTCTGTCCGACCCCGTCATCACCTCGAACGGGTTCCGCATTGCCTTCTCGGCAACTTCCACCAACCTGATCGGCACCGACACGAATGGCAGCACGGAAGATGTGTTCTACATCGACCGTGCAGGCGGGGGCTCCCAGTTGGTGACTGTGCGGGACGTCGGAGGACAGGCCAACAACGGCTCTTACCGGCCTTCGATCAACTCCGATGGAACCAAACTCGTCTATGAGTCGGTGGCGACCGATCTCGTGTCGGGCGACACGAACGCGGCAACAGACGTCTTCTCTCGAACGGGCCTGGCACCGCCGGCCGTTCCGTCGCTGCTCAAGGCCGAGATGCTGCGTGGCGGGGGGATGGGTGCCGCCGGCTACTGCGTCACCTGCTCGACGCCCGAGCGAGGCTTCGTCAAACCGGTCGACGCGTCGACGGGCAACTTCTGGCACACCTTCGAGGGCCTGACGGTGCCTGGGCGCGGGAAGGCGCTCTCGTTCACCCACACGTACAACTCGGCCGCAGCCGGGACGCCCGGACCGCTCGGCTATGGCTGGACACATTCCTACAACCTCTACCTCAGCCTTGGCTCCGGTAGTCCGCCTTCGCCGGTCACCGTCAATCAGGAAAACGGCTCGCAGGTCGAGTTCTCGTGGAACGGCACCTCGTACGTGGCGCCGAGCGTCGTGACGGCCACTCTCCTCCGTAACGCGGATGGCACGTTCACCTTCACCCGCCACGCCCAGGAGATCTTCGCGTTTGACGCCGCAGGCAGACTGACGTCGGAGCGAGGGCTGAACCCCGAGGCCACAATGGTTGGGCCCATCGGCGCGACGCAGACGATCAGCGACGCCGCCACGCCGCCCCGCGCGCTCACGCTGACGTATACCGCCGGCCGAGTCACTCGCGTGCAGGACACGGCCAGCCCGCCGCGTGCACTGGTCTTCGCGTACGACGGCTCGGGGAACCTCTCCGATGTCACCGACGTCGCCAGCGGCAACTGGCACTTCACCTACGACGCCTCCCACCGCATGCTCACCATGCGTGACCCCCGCGGCAACACAACCACGAACCACTACGACGGCTCGGGCCGGGTCGACTGGCAAAGGGACGAGCTCAATCGCCAGACGTCCTTCGACTACACGACGCTCGCGGGGGCGACCAAGATCACGGACCCGAAGAACAACGTCACGGTGCAGTATTTCTCCAACCTCGTGATGACATCGCAGATCCAGGGCTTCGGCACGCCCCAGGCGGCGACCTGGACCTACACCTCGGATCCCGCCACCTTGGGTGTGGGCAAGGTCGCCGACCCGGAGGGTCGCGTTACCCAGACCTCCTTCGACGGCCAGGGCAACCCGCTGGTGCGCGTCGATCCTCTGGGGCGCGTAACACGCTGGACCTACGACGGTTTTAACGGCGTCACCTCGATGACCGACGCCAAGGGTGTCACGACCACGATGGTCTACGACGGCACGGGCAACATCACGAGCCGCTCGACGCCACTGGACGGCGCGACGTGCCCCGGTACGAATTGCCAGACCACCCTCTATGGGCGCACAACCCCTGGGCATCCCGGTGATGTCACATCGATCACCGATCCCACCAACAAGGTCACCACGAACGCGTACGACGGCTCGGGCAATCTGACTTCGACCAAGGATGCCCTGACCAACGAGACGCGCTTCTGTTACGACACGATCGGTCGCCGCACTGCCCAGATCGCACCGAAGGGCTCCGCGGTCGGCGTGACCTGCGCGAGCGCAGCGCCTGCAGCCTTCACGACGTACTACACGTCCAACGCCTTCGGCGACGTGCTCACCGAAAAGGACCCGCTCGGCCACCAGACGACGCGGGTCTACGACGCCAACCGCAACGTCACCTCGGTCACCGATCCCAAGCTCAACGTCACGACGTACGCGTACGACGCCGCCAACCAGCGGACCTCCGAGACCGACGGCGACGCCAACACCACCTCCTACGGCTACGACCCTGCCTTTCCAGCACATTGGGATCCTAAGCTTAGAATTCCACGTGGACAAGTTGTCG